>Ga0335075_10000129_pt1 | contig 150290 bp, 143 predicted proteins | sample Lox_Sample_24_FD_206723 | JGI IMG/M metagenome (GOLD analysis project Ga0335075, IMG submission 206723) | Soil microbial communities from Loxahatchee National Wildlife Refuge, Florida, United States - Lox_Sample_2.4 | ecosystem: Environmental > Terrestrial > Soil > Wetlands | place: USA... | reverse complement strand
CTTATGACTTGCGTTGTAACCTAAGTGCGATCACTGTCGCTGGCCATTCAGCGGCTTAGATCCGTGTCGTTCCTTTTCAACGGAAAAACGGACATCCTCGCTGCGTCGGCGCAAGTCGGTCCGGGCGTCTATGACGATCGCGATACTCATGTGGTCTACATAGGTACCTGGGGGCAAGCCAGCAGTTCGGGCGAGTATGACGGAACACGCACGTATTCTAATACCAACGGAAGCACCGTCAGCTTGACGTTCACCGGCACGCAGGTGAGCTATCTCTATTCGCTTTACTCGAATCGAGGCTACGCCCAAGTTAGCATCGACGGCTCGGTTGTCACCCCACAACTCGATGCTTACGCGACCGCCTGGGTGTATCAGAAGCTGGCGACTTATTCGGGACTCTCCAATTCAACGCACACGATTACTATCGCCGTAACGGGAAAAAACGACGGTCAAGCCTCAGACGTGTATGTGAGCGTCGACGCATTCATTGTGGGCACATCGTTTAACGACAATAACCCCACAGTGACGTACAGGAGCGGATGGACGGCGGCCACCGGCAGCATAGATTGGGACGGCGATGTCCACTACACTGACTCGGCCGGGTCAGCAACCTTCGTGTTCGCGGGATCGTTCGTCACCTATGCCTATTCTTCCAATCCAAACCGCGGATACGCGGGCATCACGATCGATGGCGTGAGTGAAGGCACAATCGACGAATACACTTCCAGCGCGGAAGGGCAGGTCAGTAAGACCTTCAGCGGACTTTCCTCAGGCATTCACACCATCACCGTTAGCTGGACCGGACAGCAGGACGGTTCCTCCTCAGGCGCATACATCGCGGTCGACGCGTTCATCGCCGCCGAAAGTTTGTATTCCCCGAACGTGCCCGCCCAGGAGTATATCCGGTTCGGTGGAAAAGTCATCGCCATCGAAAACGCCGGACCGTAAGTGCGCGAAATCCAGTGATGCGTGAACAAAGGACTTAACACCATGAGACATTTTCTATCGGCAAGCGCATTGATCTTTCTCGGCTGCGGTCTTCTGTTTTCACAAGGCACTTCCACCTTCGGGAGCACCACGCCGATCGGGCTTGCACCCGCCAGCCCGCTGGGTTCCAACACGCTGTCAGACTTCGAACAGTACGATCCGTTTGGCGGACGTATGAACGTCACGGTTCCGATCTATCACGTGGGGGGCCGCGGAGATCTCAGTTTTGATCTCGTTTATCCGGTTCCACAAACGTGGCGAATCGAGAATCAGCCCACTTTTACCTGGCCGCAGAATGCCCAGACAGGACAAATAGCGAACTTCTCGTATACTCAATCGTATCTCCCCCCACAAGCTTGGAACATCTTTGGCCAGTCGCTCAACGCCGGAACATTGTGGTTCCGGCAGGGAGCATCTTTCCAGGCTTGCGGTTACAATCCCGCCTACGGCATTGAGCCGATGAACCCAACCTACACCATCACGAAACTTGCGTTTACAGCTCCCGACGGCACGGAAACGGAACTAGTGGATGATCTAACAAACGGTCAACCTTTCCAGTGGGAGAATGTTTGCCAAACCACTCTAAGCCCGGTTGGGTCGCTAAATCGTGGCTCGTCTTTCCACAGCGTCACCGGAGGACCACAACTGGAATTCGTCTCCGACTCTGCTGTTTCCGATTCAGAATTTCCCGGCGCAGACTACGCGGCCTCGGGTTACCTGTACTTCCCCAATGGCGTCAGTTATCGATTCGACAACGGGCTCCTTTCGTCGATGCGAGACCGGAACGGCAACAAAATAACTTTCACCTACGGCAGCAACTCGTACCACCAGTTGGATACGATCACCGACACCTTGGGGCGTCAGGTCCAAATTACCTATAACAATTCTTCGTGCGTACCGTGCATTACTGTATCCTATCCAGGGTACCAGGGCGCGTCACGACAAATCACCTTGTATTTCGACGAAATTGGAGACGCCCTCCGCCCCGGCTATTCCATCGAAAATTACACGCAGCTGTTTCCCGCGTTTACCGGAACCAACGGGCAATTTATACCGATTGTCCTCACACAGGTTCAATATCAAGATGGAAGAAAGTACACGTTTGAGTACAACAGTTACGCCGAGATGGCGCGCATCAATCTTCCCACCGGCGGAGCAGTCGAATACGACTACGGTGATGGAAACAATGGCGCGACGAGCGGATACCAAAGCAATGCGGCTGGCGTCGGCATCATTTACCGCCGCTTAGAAGAGCGCCGCGAATACTCGAACGGCTCTACGCTGTCCTCTCGCACCCATAACTCGGTTTCGTATCCCAGTTCCAGCACCGTGGAGACCGAAGTCACTTATGACGGCTCCAGTAATACTGTCGCCCAGAGGGCGTATACGATGAACGGCTCGCCAACGGATGCATTCAACATGACTGGAGTAGCCTGCAACCCATGGAACGAGGGTCTTCAAACCCGTATCGACTCTGGAACGCCATCCGCTCTGAGAACTCTAACTAATCAATATGTGCCGCAGTCCGGCTGTATGAATAACCCCCAACTGGCCAGCGCAACGGTGACGCTGGACGACACCAACCAGGTTTCCCAGACCACTTATCAATACGACAAGTACAACAACGTGGTCGATGTTAAGTCCTACGATTGGGGGAGCGGCGCCCCGGGAGCTCTGATAAACGAGACCCAAACGGCCTACGTCTGGACGTCTAACAGCGCTTACGCAACGCCCAACAGCCTGCCGTCTGCCGCCTACTTGCCCTCACTTCCCGCTTCGCGAACTCTTCTTAACGGCAGCGGCAGCCAGGTCGGAAAGACCGTCTTCAACTACGATCAGACTAGTGTGCAAGCTAATCCCAACATGGTCGGCCACGACGACGCGGATTACGGAACCAGCTTTAACTACCGGGGCAACCTGACATCCGAACAACATTGGTTGAACACCACCAACGCCTACGTGACCACCACACGCACTTTCGACATTGCAGGAAACGTTCTCGCGCAGACCGACCCGGACAGCAACACAACGGCTTTCAGCTACACAGATACCCAGAACACTTACGCCCATGCCACGAAAATAACGAATGCGCTACAGCAGCCCATCTCTGCCTCCTATGACTACAGCACCGGCAAGATCGTAACCGCAATAGGCGTCAATGGAGAGCAGACCTCTTACGTTTATAATGATCCCCTGGACCGAATAACGACAGTTCAGTTGCCCAACGGAGGCAAGCAATACTATAGCTATCCGAATTACACGACCGTGACCATCCAGCAGGATCAGAACACCGCTGGAGACAGCGCACTGAAATCCCGGACGCTTTACGACGGCTTCGGCCGCGTCTCGGAAAAAGACACGTATGAAAGCTCGTCCCAATATATAGCGGCAACGCAGGCTTACAACGCTCTTGGAGCAGTAGCGTCCATGACGAATCCCTCCCGTTCAGGCGACGGCCTAAATTATGCTACTACCTACAACTATGATTCTCTCGGGCGCGTCCTGCAGATTGTTGCCTCAGACCGAGTCACCTCGACCTTCAGTTATAGCGGAAACACCACCACTGTTAAAGATCCGGCACAGCATATAAAAACCTATGCACGCGACGCTCTTAGCCAGTTGAGTTCTGTTTCGGAAACCATTCAGTCTGGCTCGACCGTGAATACTTATTATTCCTATGACACTTTGGGCGATCTCGTCTGTGTCAGCCAATCTGCCTGCCCCAGCTCGCCAATCCGTTCGTTCACTTATGATTCACTCCAACGCGTGACCAAAGCAGTGAACTCGGAAAGCGGAACAGTCAGCTATGCTTATGACAGCGCTAATAACCTCGTCTCCCGTACCGACAACCGCAACTATACAACAACTGACAGCTACGATAAGTTAAATCGGATTAAAACCAAGACCTACCCGTCCGGCTCCGGCAGCGCGAATGTGACATATACATATGACACTGGCGGAGCGAATTCGATCGGCCAGTTGGTGAGCGTTGCGAATGGCTCGACGACGAACTACACGGCTTTCGACACGATGGGGCACGTTGTTGCGAGCAACCAGGTCACCATCGGAACGACTTATCCTTTCAGCTACACGTACAATTTGACGGAAGCGCTGACGTCGGAAACGTATCCCTCCGGCCGCGTGGTGACCACGGGTTATGACGGAGCCAACCGTCCGTCTCAAGTAACGGGAAACCTGCAAGGGTCAACCACCAATTATCTAACTCAAGCATGGTACTGGCCGCACGGAGAAGTTGGATATTATACGTTCGCCAATAGCATCGTTCCAGCATTTGCTTATAACCAGCACTTTCAGCCGACTAAGATCTATTCAGCGGTCAATAATTCGACCAGTAGCTTCCTGTTTATGGAATGCTACAACTGGGGTGCTCCCAATTCCGATTCGTTCTCCGGCACATGTCCCACCTGGGCAGGAACGAACGACGATGGCAATCTTTACGGTTCCGTTATCTACGCTGGCGGCCCGGCAGCGCAAAGCTCCCTGACGGCCTACACTGATACTTTTATCTATGACGGACTAAATCGATTGCTGACCGCAAGCGATTCCGGCGGCTGGTCGCGAAGTTACAACTACGACCAGTCCGGCAACATGTGGGTGACGGGTTCGACCGGACCCGGCCTCAACTCCGCCACCCCGACTTCGAACGTCTACAATTCGAAGAACCAGATGAGCACCGCCTCTTACGATGCATCCGGCAACGAGCTTACGATGGGGTCCTACACGCTCGCGTACGACGCGGAGAACCATCAGGCCTCCGAGTCAAACACGATCGGCAATCCGTCCGCCAGTTACAATTACGATGGCAGCGGCCGGCGTGTGGTCAGAATGGTCGGCGCGCAAACCACGGTCTATATCTACGACGCTTTCGGCGCTCTGACCGCCGCTTACTCGAATGGCGCAATGGGTACACCGCCCTGCCATACCTGTTATCTCACCTATGATCATTTAGGAACGACGCGCCTGATCACCGACCCCAAAGCAAACGTGATCGCGCGCCATGACTTTCTCCCATTCGGCGAAGAAATCCCCGGCGGCATCGCGGGACGCAGCGCGAGCCAGTTCGGCCCCGGGCTGGATAGTATCAATCAGAAGTTCACCGGCCAGGAGCGGGATTCCGAAACCAGTTTGGATTATTTCCACGCTCGGTATTTTGGCGGCGCGCTGGGCCGCTTTTTGAGCCCCGACCCCAAGAACGCAGGCGCGAGTCTAACCAATCCCCAAACCTGGAACGCTTATGCTTACGCGGGCAATAACCCGCTGAATGCGACCGACCGCAGCGGCAAGTGTTTTTGGGATGCTTGTATTGCCGAGGGATATGCCACCTACGTCGCCGTCGGCGCGATCGCGGCCGGGGCAATTTATCTGAGTACGCCACAAGGTCAGCAGACGCTGCAGAATGCGGCCAATGCCATTTCGAACGGCGTCAACAGTTTGGTAAACAGCCTCGCGAATACGCTTCAGCCCGGCCCGTATGCGGGCGATTCGATTCCTGCAAACGGCCCCGGGCGCGACTTCACACAGGGCGAGCGGGACTTCGTTAACGGCGTTGGTCAGTGTCACACCTGTGGAACCACCGATCCCGGAACGAAAAGCGGCAATTTCGTGCCGGATCATCAGCCGCCAACTAAAGTGAATACGAATAACCAACCACAGCGGCTGTACCCGCAATGCCTCAGTTGCAGTCGGCAGCAAGGGGGCCAGGTCAGGGGACAGCAGCAAAAGCAGCAGCAACAACAATCCTCTCAATCGTCGATGCTGGACCTGGACGATTCCGACTCCTCATCTGACGACGAAACCGACGGAACTGTGATCGAGTCGTACGATCCCACAGAGGACATGGGCGCTGGCGGTGGCGGTGGCGGTGGCGAGGTTGTAACTTCGACGATCACGTACATGGACGTTACATGACCGGAGTAACCTTTCAAGGCTCGGAAAGGAGCGTCAAGACCGTGGGCCTGAGCAAGTCCGGTCAGCGAGAGATCTATGTGGAGGTGAACAGCCCGGCGCTGGAGCCGGCAGGGCGCGAATTCCTGGAGTTTGTCGCCGGATACATTTGCGATTCGGGGAGGAAGATTTTAGCTGGAGAAACCTTTCCGTACGGTTATTGGCTGGTCAGGTTTGAGGAGCGTGATGACTGGCTCGAGACTTGGGAGTACAACGCCGCAGCAACGGAGTTCATACCCGGCGCATCTCTCACCCTGAGTTACTGGCTCGATCAGCATCGGATTTGTGATCGGTTTCGGGCCTCTTTTCTACCGCCGCGTCCGGATAGATTGACGGTCGTCGATGCAGGCGTCCTGGAGGGTCTGCCCGTTCAGGCTGTGCGCTACCCATCACCGGAACATATGTCCGGTTGGTGGATCACAACTTCTAAGTACAACGGCGACGTAAACACGTTGCTTAGAGAGCACACATACCATATCACTGCTGCCCGCCCCGACATTGCACCCTATCTTGCTCTCCCGTATGGCTTTCGATTCGAGCTGGGCGAGTCATATTCAAATGCTTGGCTCGATCGGAAAGTAGCCGCCGAAATATCGGCAAGTTAGCTTCATGTGCGCCGCTGTGTCGGCGGCCCGCTCAATCTACCTACCGCTGGTGCTGCTCCCGGCGGTCGGCAAGCGCGTGGCGAGACTGGTTGGCGCGCAAACCACCGGCCCGCAGTTCTCGGAGTTGATGGTGCTGAACGTCACTGCCCTAATGGCTGTAAGCCTCTCAGTGGCGTACGAAGTGATCCGGCCTTACCCCTCGGGGCCCATTGTCGCCCCGCTGCTCATAGCAATTGATTGGCTGGTACTCCGCAAACTCGCGCACTCGCACCCTCCCGCAGCAGCAAGGCCCCGAAGCGTGCATCTCCTCGTTCTGCCTGTCCTGTGCAGTCTGATGGGCATCGTCATACTGATTGCTTTCGTGAGAAATCCTGCATGAGCCATAGCGCCTGCCCCAGTTCGCCCGCTCGCTCGTTTACGTACGATTCGCTTCGACGGTTGCTCTCGACCGTAAATCCGGAGAGCGGAACAGTCACGTACTCCTATGACAGCGCCGGCAACCAGTTGTCCCGGACCGACAACCGCAATATCACCACCACCTACAGCTATGACAAATTAAATCGCTTGACAACGGTAACGTATCCTTCGGGCTCTGGCAGCCAGAATGTCACTTATACATACGACACGGGCGGCGCGAACTCTATCGGTAAACTGGTGTCGATATCCAACGGCTCGGCGACCAATTACACGGCCTTCGATTCGATGGGACATGTCCTCTCAAGCAGCCAGACGACCATAGGAACAACCTACCCATTCACGTATACCTACAACCTGGCAGGAGCGCTCACCTCCGAAACATATCCGTCCGGCCGCGTGGTCACCACCGGCTACGACGGCGCCAACCGTCCCCTGCACGTCTCAGGCGTCTTGCAGGGCCAAACGACGAATTATCTGACCTCTGCCTGGTACTGGCCTCAGGGCGAGATTGGGTATTACACTTTCGGTAACAACATCGTACCGAATGCTGCTTACAATCGGCATTTCCAGCCAACGAAGATCTATGCAGCCATCAACAATTCCAGTAACAGTTTCCTGTTCCTGGAATGCTACAACTGGGGCGCGCCCAATGCGGACTCCATATCCGGCACTTGTCCTTCCTGGAGCGGAACGAACGACAACGGGAATCTGTACGGCTCTGTTACCTATGCCGGAGGACCGGGAGCGCAGAGCTCATTAACAGCCTACACCGACACATTTACTTATGACGGGTTGAACCGCCTGTGGACAGCGAGCGATTCCGGCGGCTGGTCGCGAACTTACAATTACGACCCCTACGGCAACATGTGGGTGACGAACCCAACCGGCCCGGGCCTCAATTCCGCCACGCCCACTTCTGACGTTTACAACTCCAACAACCAGTTGAGCACCGCCCATTACGATCTTTCGGGCAACCAGCTTACGCTGGGTCCCTATACGCTCAACTACGACGCCGAAAATCATCAATATTCCGAGTCGAACACCATCGGTAATCCTGCGGCCGGCTACTCCTATGATGGCGCCGGCAAGCGCGTGGCGAGATTAGTCGGTGCGCAGACCACTGTTTATGTCTATGATGCTTTCGGCGCCTTGGCCGCCGCGTACTCGAATGGAGGCATGGGAACCCCGCCCTGCCACACCTGCTACTTGACTTATGATCATTTAGGGACCACTCGCTTGATCACCGACAGTAACGCGAAAGTGATAGCGCGCCACGATTATCTTCCGTTCGGCGAAGAGATTCCGGGCGGCATCGCGGGCCGGAGCAGCAGCCAATTCGGACCGGGGCTGGACAACATCAACCAGAAGTTTACCGGGCAGGAACGGGATTCGGAAAGCGGCCTTGATTTCTTCCAGGCCCGCTACTTCTCGGGTGCGCTCGGCAGGCTCTTGAGCCCCGATCCTAGAAATGCGGGCGCGGACCTGATGAACCCGCAAAGCTGGAACGCGTATCCTTACGGCCTGAACAATCCACTGAGGTATGTCGACCCTTCCGGTTTGGCTCCGGATGAAATTCCGTATGTATACACGCCTCCAACCACAGTCACAGCGCCCCTGGATTCTGGCGACGATTTCGGCGGCGGAGGCGGTAGCTTCCTGCGGCCCACGCTTCTGGGGCTTGATCCAGTCAGCGGCTACCAAACTACCTTGGCGGCGCAGGACGCTGCCAAGAATATTCTCAAGCTGGCCTTTTCACCGCTGCCGCATCCGCAGCCGGCGCCAAGCCAGCCGACCCAGCAACCCCAGCGAGGAGGGACAATAGGGATAGGATTGGGAGGGAACGCTGACCTTGGAGTGGTGGTCGCAGGTGCCGAAGTGAATACATCGGGTCTGCTTACAGCTTCCTTTTCGTCTAGCGGGGTATCAGGCGCTGCAATTTGGAACTATGGTGCAACTGCGTATGCAGGTGACAATGTCGCCGGAGTACCAGCCCAGGACCCAACGCCTGTGGTTGGTGGCGCCTACATAGGGGGCGGCGTGACGTTCATGTTAGCGAATACCGCATCGGGAGCACAGTTGGCTGGACCCTTCGAGACCATTGCCGGGAATGCAAGTGCCGGGGCAGGCGCTTCGATCTCTTTGTCATTCGACAGGTCTGGCGATTTCGTACTTCAACTCACGTTGGGTCCGGGCATCGGCGTATCCGGATGGGGCATAACTACCAACACCTGTGTCAGCGGGCAGGGATGCCAATGATTACCGCCGCAGACCGGGACCGCATCTTTGCTTTCCTGCTCATCCCTTTGGTCGTCTACGCCCTATTTGCGCTGGTCTCTCCAACGGTCCTCGTTCGCGGCTTTGGCAGACCCCGCCAACATAGAGCACCGATACGCGAGGCGATTCTGCGGGTCGCAAGCGTCCTGATCCTCATTGGTGCCGCGATTATGTGGTGGCGCGTATGGGGACCGTGAATTCAGAAGAGCCGTACGCAAAAGACTGGCAGGAATACAAGAGGCTCCGTAAGCTTGCCGCGATCTGGGCGCTGGCTTTTGTGTCGGTGCCACTTGCCATCGGGTACGTGTCTCTGCGAGCGATGGGCTCCATGGTGCCGTTCTTTGTCGCCGCAATCGTCGCAATGGGCGGTTGGGCCTTCTATTTTTGGCAATTCCTCACTTTCCCATGCCCACAATGCGGCGAAATATTCGGCGCACCGTTGGCCCCATTGCTTAGGCGCTGCCGTCGCTGTGGGCTTACTAAGTGGGCCAACGCCCCGCACGACCGCAAAAGCTCATAAATAGCGATTACAGGATTAGTCGGTGCGCAGACCACGGTCTATGTCTATGATGCTTTCGGCGCCTTGGCCGCCGCATACTCGAATGGAGGCATGGGAACGCGCCCCTGCCACACCTGCTACTTGACTTATGATCATTTAGGTACTACTCGCTTGATCACCGACAGTAACGCGAAAGTGATAGCGCGCCACGATTATCTTCCGTTCGGCGAAGAGATTCCGGGCGGCATCGCCGGCCGGAGCAGCAGCCAATTCGGGCCTGGGCTGGACAACATCAATCAAAAGTTCACCGGCCAGGAGCGGGATTCGGAAAGCGGCCTTGATTTCTTCCAGGCCCGCTACTTCTCGGGTGCGCTCGGCAGGCTCTTGAGTCCGGATCCCCATAATGCGGGCGCCGACCTGATGAACCCGCAAAGTTGGAACGCATATGCATACGTAGTGAATAACCCGCTGAACGCGACCGATCCTTCGGGTCTCGTCGCATGCATGGGCAGGTCCGGTCCGCAGGCGCACATCAACGGCGGACTGGGGCCCTGTGGTGGCGACTACGGCGATGCCGGAGGCGGTGGCGGCGGCGTATCCATCGATGGTGGTGAGCCGATTGACCCAGGGCTGTTTGGAAGCGGCGGCTCGGGCGGCTCAGGCATTGCCGGCGGAGAATCCGGGGTCCAATGCCCGAACAATGCCTGCACCATCGCCGGCAGCGATCCGATCACTGGTCAGCAGACCATTCTTCAGTTCACTGCGGGCGCCGGCGGCTCCACGGGTTATCTGAGCGGGTACGATGTGTCGCAGGGGCTCAATGAGGTGAACGGCACCTTCCTGTCGAATACCCAATACAGTAGTTGGGTTCAGGCGACCTATGCCGGTGACATTACGGCTCAACGTACCCTATTGGCGCAGGCGATCGCCGGTAATTCGGGCGGCCAAATTAGTTACCAGCAGGCGTTCGGCGCGCTGAATCAAAATGACGGATCGTTAAAGGGAGGGAACTGGAATTTCGCGATTGCAGATCCGACCATTAACCCGAACACGATCTGTAGCGGCGATGCGCGATGCGGCGGCATACATTTCGCGGGACTGAACGACAATGGGAATTGGCTAGTGCATCTTGACACGACAAACCCTTATGACAACCCATTCGTGCTGCTGGAGCACTTCTTTGTCGATGTCTTTCTTGGCAATACCGCTTATTACGTTATCCCTCGCCCTTGGCCTTAATGCTGGGCGGAGCGGGGCCTCTGCATTGCCGCAACCTATTTGGCAGGTCGACTTACACTCATTCGGCTATGACGGCTACAAACCGAACCGCGAGTTCCGGACTGGGCCGACGCTTCATCCCTTGTGCTTCCCGTCAAATGGGGTCCTGATCGTGTCCTTTCTAAAGCACGATGCGACCACCGCGCTTATGGCCCCAGATCGGAACAACGGCAATCTGCCTCTGAAACTGCATGCAATTTTCTTAAGCGCGGAGGCGGGCACCGTGCAAGCGACCAAAACATGGCCGACGCCGCATCCTCACGTTGATGTTATCCCCGCCCGAAACGGCCAATTCGCTGTGCTGCTTCCCGGAAAGCTGACGCTCTACTCTCCTGACATCGAGCCCTTGAAGGAATTGAGCATACCGCTTCCTCCTCCTCCGCTCGACCCGCCGTACGATATGGCTTCTCCCCAAGGAGAATCGGCCGTACTCGGCTTTTCGGGAAAAGATTCTCATATCGACTGGATTAACACTGACAACCTTCGAATTCTGGGTTCCTGGAAGGAGCCGATGACGACCTGCAGCGTCTCGGATCGCCAGCTTGCAATCTGCCAGGAGGAGGGATTCGTAAGTGAGGTTATCCTTCGCGATGTCACCGGTGCCGAGCGGCTGCTGTGTCGCGACCGGGATAACTGCGGACTGGCTCAATTTGTAAACGACAACCTTCTGTGCCTTGTGCGAACTCATTCTTTGCGATTGATGACGACGAGCCGCCAAATGCTATTTAGCCAGGATTTTCCGGAAGACGACTACATCGCAACGCCCATGGCAATTTCATCAAACGGGCAAAGGTTCGCCGAGGGGGTATGGGCGCCAAGAGGGGGAAACTTCGATACTAACTTCCGGACACTATCAAAGCGTGTGATGGTCTTCAACGTGCCGACCCGGCAATGGATATACATCCTGAGCGCCAAGGAGCAGAAACTAAAGGCTCCTATGTCGGTTGCGCTCTCGCCGGACGGAACGCTTATGGCCATATTGGATCCGAGCGCAATCGTTCGCGTTTATCGTTTACCCGACGCTCCGAGCCCGCCGTGATGCGCCCTCAAACCTTACGCCGGCTGCGGACTCTCTCCACCCACTAACCCCGGAATCGGCGACGGATGCGGCGCAATCACCGTCCCGTCTGGCGGCGCGGTGATAGTCGGTTTCGGCCCGGCCGCCAACTTCGCGAGCGGCTTGCCGTTGATCAGGTCCAGCACCTCAGCCCCGTCCAAAACCTCGCGCTCCAGCAACGCCTCGGCGATTCTCACCAGCGCTTCGGCGCGAGCTTGGATGATCTCTTTCGCTTGGTTGTAACCGTCTTCCACCAGCTTTCTCACCTGCTGGTCGATCTTGATTGCGGTCTCTTCGCTGTAGTCGCGATGCTGCGCGATCTCGCGTCCCAGGAAGATCTGCTCGTCCTTCTTGCCAAAGCTCAGCGGCCCCAGCTCGCTCATGCCCCACTCGCAGACCATCTTGTGCGCCATCTCGGTCGCGCGTTCGATGTCGTTGCCTGCGCCCGTGGTCATCTGGTCCAGAAAGATTTCTTCGGCAATACGTCCCGCCATCAGAATCGCGAGCCGCGCCTCCAGGTAACGCTTGTCGTGCGATAGCTTATCGTCGAGCGGCAACTGCATCGTCAAGCCCAGCGCCATGCCGCGCGGAATAATCGTCACCTTGTGCAGCGGGTCGGCATCCTTCATTAGCGCAGCCACCAGCGCATGCCCGGCTTCGTGGTAAGCCGTCATCTTCTTTTCTTTGTCGCTGATGATCATGCTCTTGCGCTCCACGCCCATCAGCACCTTGTCTTTGGCCAGCTCGAAATCCCACTGCGTGACTACCTTGCGGTTCTGGCGCGCGGCCACCAGCGCGGCCTCATTCACCAGGTTCGCCAGATCCGCGCCCGCAAAGCCCGGAGTTCCACGCGCGATCACCGAAAGATCTACGTCATCGCCCAGCGGAGTCTTCTTCGTATGCACCTTCAGGATGCTCTCGCGCCCGCGCACGTCCGGCCTGTCGACAACTACGCGGCGGTCAAACCGCCCCGGCCGCAGCAGCGCCGGATCCAGCACGTCCGGCCGGTTCGTTGCAGCCACCAGAATCACGCCTTCGTTCGATTCGAAGCCGTCCATTTCCACCAGCAACTGGTTCAATGTCTGTTCGCGCTCATCGTGCCCGCCGCCCAGCCCCGCGCCTCTGTGCCGGCCCACCGCATCAATCTCATCGATGAAAATAATGCACGGCGCATTCTTCTTGCCTTGCTCAAACAGATCGCGGACGCGGCTCGCGCCTACGCCGACGAACATCTCCACAAAATCCGAACCCGAGATCGAAAAAAACGGCACGTTCGCCTCGCCTGCGATCGCGCGCGCGAGTAATGTCTTGCCGGTTCCCGGAGGTCCGATCAACAGCACGCCCTTCGGAATGCGCCCGCCGAGCTTCTGAAATTTTTGCGGCTCGCGCAGAAATTCGATAATCTCCTGCAGCTCTTCTTTGGCTTCCTCCACGCCCGCAACGTCCTTGAAGGTGACCTTCTTCTGCTGCGAGGAATGCAGCCGCGCGCGGCTCTTGCCGAAGCTGAGCGCCTTGTTGCCGCCACTCTGCATTTGGCGCATCATGAAGATCCACAGCCCCAACAGAATCAGCACCGGAACCGCGTTTAGCAGGATGCCGATCCAGCCGCTTCCGGTCGAATCCTTCCAGGTGTACTTGACACCTTTGTCCTGGAGAAGCTTGTAGATCTCCGGATAGTTCGGCGGAACAACCGTATGGAACGCTCGACCATCCACCAGGCTCCCCTGGACATCGGTCCCCGTGATATTGGCTTCTTTGACCTTGCCTTCCTGAACATACGTCACGAAATCCGACACCGAGAGGTTCTGCGGTGTCGGGCCCCGGCCGGTCTTCACGGCCATCCATACCAGAACGACCGCTAAAAGAATGACGACCCAGAAAACTGCGGTTTTTACGTTTGAACTCATGAACTCACCTTTCGCCGGCTGAACCGATGCCGGCCGGGCACAAATGCCCGCTTCCAACCCTCTATAGAAAAGACGTCAACCCACACGGTTTCGGTTCAGACCGACTCCACTTCTTCACTCCCCACTTCGCCGGTAGACCAGGCGAATCACTCGACGGCTCTCGTCCGAGGCCGTGAATTTTGCCGCGGCGCCAAACCGGCGCACCCAAACTATCTCCTGTCCCGCCACGACGATGGGCCAGTGACGCCGCTCCCAGAGCACCACCCGCTGCTGCTGGAACAGCGACTTGATCTTTTCTGCTCCTTTGTGTCCCGGCCGCTGCAATTCGTCGCCCGGTTCCCAATTGCGGGCAAACAGAACGTGCGGCCTGCCAGGTGGGCCCACCTTATCGGCGTCCAGGTCCGCAATTTCTGCTGTAGAGTCTTGATCTTTTTTGAAGTTAACACAATTTTCAAGCCCGGAGTTTACGCAGTTGACAAAAATACTCCCGCTTCGAAACGGGAGCAGGCACTCAACACCGGGTTCCAGATCGACATGGTACTCGCGGGGTCCGGAGTTCAGTTCTCCCGGGCGGGCCAGCAGCAGTTGATCGAACGATCGCAGCGCATCCACTCCTGGAATAATTACTCGATCATGGCCGTGTACTGAGTAACAGATCTTCAAAACCGCGTCGATATGGGAGAAATCCAACGACCGAAGGTCTCCTCTTATATCCCGTAGCGCCCGGCGGATTACGCGCCGCTGCACCGCCAGGTGCAAAGCTTTCAACGGCTTGACTTGTAAAATCGAACCCAAAGCATTTCGTTTGGCAATTTCGCGATAGAGCGGTTCAACTTCCTGACTCCAATAATCTTCCTCCGTTTGCGCGAGTTCCGCCGTTCCGGCCAGCACGCCTTCCAGGTTGGTGTTGAACTCACCGCTGAGCAGGGGAATGGCTTCGTTTCGTAATCGGTTCCGGGCAAACTGCGGGTTCGCATTCGACGAATCTTCCCGCCAGCTAAGGCCCTCGGCAATGGCCCATTGCCTCACTTCTTCCCGGCTGGTGGTCAGCAGCGGTCGGATGAAGCCATCCTGCGTGACCGGGTACATACCCGCCAATCCCGCCAGGCCGGAGCCGCGCAGCAACCGGAAGAGCACGGTTTCGGCCTGGTCACTGCGGGTATGGCCCAGGGCGACCCGCTTCAGGCCTCGCTCGGCCATGCACCTCCGGAAGAACTCGCGCCGGACCTGCCGCGCCTCCTGCTCCAGATTTCCGCCACTGACTGCACCGGACGTTACCAGCACTTCCAGTTCGAGCGCGTCGCCAAGCTTGCGCACGAACGCTTCGTCGGCATCCGATTCGGCGCCTCGGAAATGATGATTTACGTGGAGCAGCGCAAGGCCGATCTGCAGCCTGGGCGCGAGCCGATGCAGAAGGTGCAGCAGGACCACGGAATCGGCCCCACCTGAAATCGCAACGCCGACCCGGTCACCGGGCTCCAGCATGCTATAACGAGGGATGATTTCCGCCACTCGGTCGAGCAGTGTTTCGGCCAACACCGCTATTTTAAGTCGCCTTTAGCCACCCTTCATATCTCCATGGAACTGAACCCGCCTTTGACTGAAGACGAGTTGCTTCGAAAAGCAGCTTTCGTCAAGGTCTTGCTGATGGATGTGGACGGCGTGATGACAGATGGCCGTCTCTACCTGGTGCCGAATGAGAAGGGCGACATGGTGGAGACCAAGGGATTCGATTCGCAGGATGGCATCGCATTGCGCTGGTTGCGCTGGTACGACATTCAAACTGGCGTCATCAGCGGCCGCGAGTCGCCGGCCACCGCCGAGCGGGCTCGCCAAGTCGGCATGAGCTGGATCTTCCAAGGGCATATCGAGAAGATTCCCTTATTCGAGCAGATCATTGCTGAGGCTAAAGTGACACGCGAGGAAGTCGCCTATATCGGCGACGATCTCACAGATGTGGTCATCATGCGGCGTGTAGGACTTTCCTTCGCTACCGCGAACGCGCGCCCGGAAGTGAAGCGCTCGGCGCATGCCGTCACCGGCGCATCGGGCGGAGCCGGGGCGGTTCGAGAAGTAATCGAGATGCTGCTGCAGGCTCGCGGCGTGTGGAACGACTTGCTCAAGAAATACGAGGTGACGCCCTGAGCGATGCTTCTCCCGGGCACGTTGGGCTGGTTCTCGTCACCGTGAGCGCGCCGGGCGTGTTGCATCAATTGACCGGTGTGATTGTGCGCCATAAGGGCGACATTCGATCGGTTTCGATCAGCGAAGATCAGCCGGGTGAGACGCGCGTCTATTTCGAAGTCGACCTGCCCGGGCGCGCCGAGGCGCTGTTACACGATCTGCGCGAGCTTGAAGTGGTCCGTTCGGCAAGCCAAGTGGAATCCCTACAGCAGGTTTACGGCAAGCGCATCATCATCATTGGCGGCGGAGCACAAGTGGGGCAGGTGGCTTTGGGTGCGATCTCGGAAGCCGATCGGCATAATATCCGCGGCGAGCACATCTCGGTAGATACCATTCCGCTGGTCGGTGAGGAGGCGCTCGCGGCTGCGGTTCGCGCCGTGCGCCGCCTGCCGAGGGTTCGTGCATTGGTGTTGGCAGGGTCTTTGATGGGTGGTGACATTGAGACCGCGGTGCGCGAAGTTCGCAGTGAAGGGCTGCTGGTAATTAGCCTCAACATGGCGGGAAGCGTGCCTAACTCGTCGGATCTGGTAGTAACAGATCCGGTGCAAGCCGGAGTGATGGCGGTAATGGCCGTGGCCGATACCGCCAAGTTCACGATCGAGCGCTTGCACCGACGAATTTTTTGATTGTGGAAATGCTGTGTAAGATTTCCCGTGTCAAAATTGCACTACTTGACTTGAAACGAAAACTCACGGAGCAGTTCGCCCTGTTGGTTCTTCCCGGTGGCATAGAGGCGGAAGAAGTATGCGCCATCGTGGGCGATTTTGGGAGCAGTGATCTCGGCTTTATCGTGCCGCACTACGCCGGTGCCTTTCCACAACTCTGTGCCAGTTTCGTTGACGAGTTGGACCTGGACAGGCCCTTCAGGCAGATCCGTTGCGTCGAAGTGAACATGCATCGGGCGGCCTTCCGGTACGACGCCGGTTTCAATACCGCGATACGCGGACAGATTCACTTCCGCGATCGGGACCGGGCGCCGAACAAGTTGTGGAGTGACAAGGAGTCCGGCGATGATCACAGCGGCAGCCGCGCCGGCCCAAGAAAGATTGGGAACCGTAAACCAGGTTTTCCAGGGGCGGTGCTGCCTGGCGGCCACCGCGACAGTGCGTTCGCGTTCTAATTCCTCCAGCGCGATCTTGGTCGCGAGAATCTGCGTCTCGAGAGCCTCGAGCCGCGAAACGCAACCGTCGCACGCCAGAATGTGAGTCTCGACGATCTCAAGTTCCTCGTCGGGGCATTGATGCAGCAGGAAGCGCTCTAGCGCTTCCTCTGCCGGATGAGTTGAATATGAGTTCTGCATACAGGCTGGAGAATCGGAGTTCTCCATCTCCATAACAGATGTGTATATTAACCCGCCTGTGCTCTCACGAAAACTGAGAAAAGTCCGTTATTGGCCAGTTTTTTCCGACCGATTTCACCAAACTTCGCCTTGGCCCGTGATTTCAGTAACCGAAACTGCGTTTCGGTCAGCGCCATCTCGCGGCAGATCTGCTCCTGGGGCTGCTCCTTCAGATAAAACCGTACCAGGATATCGCGATCCCGTTGCGAGAGCGCCGCTAACGCACTTTTCATCAGCTCGGCTTTCTGGCGCAGCATAGCTTCCTGTTCGGGGTTTTGTTTGCGATCAGCGACGGTGACGCCACTTTCGATATCGGCCTGCTCGCGGCGCGTATGAACCGCCTGCTCAATATAGGCTGCCACCTGCCTGCGTACCACGGTACGAACGAATCCCATCAACCGCTCGGGCTCTCGAAGATCCCCGCGCTTGATCGCGTTCACCACAATCAAGAACGTATCGTGCACTTTATCTTCCAGCTCCTGAGGACCCAATTGGCGGCAAAGGTAATATCGAATGCCGCGGCTGAACAGCTTATAGAGTTGTTCCATGCCGGCATCCTGGCCGGCTTTGACCTGTGCGACCAAAACGCCCCACTCGACGGGCGTGAAACTCTTGGATGTTTTCTCCCGGACCTCCTGGCTCGGCGAGCTTCCTTCCCCGGTCGGCGCCGGGCAGAGTTTCGGTTGCGTAGCGACCATAGGATGAGGTTCACTCCTTTGCAATGATCGAATAAGCGGCCCACAGGGAAGGCGAACTCCGGTAACCTCCGCCTCGTTGCATGTCTAATTGTGCCTCCTGCAAAGCGAGGGAGGCTCGCTTGGCGAGAGGCCCGGAGTGTTTTTGGAAATGGGCATAGAAAGCGGAAAAGAATTGTCCGGAATCATCCGGTGTGGGCCACGCGCTGACGATGACCGCGGCAGCGCCCGCCAGCAGCCAGGCCCGGCTGAGACCGATCAGTCCGGCGCTCGGCACCGTCTTGCCCTGCTCGGAATCGCATCCGCTCATCACCACCAGGCTCCCCGGTACGCGATAGGACGCGACTGCTTCGGGGGTCAACAGCTCGGGCATACCGTCGCTGGTAAGGCTCAGCGCCAAGGCGGCTTCCTGCGGGCGCGCCTCCGGGCTGACGACGTGCACGGCGAAATGTAATACCTCGGGCCGCTTTGTGGTTGCGTGCCGAAGAGCGTCGCCTGAGGCTCGTGCACCCGTGAGCAGTTCGGTTTCGGCCAAGCCGCTACTACCGGCTGCGGTTCTTACTTCCCGGTCGCTTCCCGCCAGACGTGCGAGAACCGTGATCTGGCCGTTATGTTTGGCCTGCACCAATACCGCCCCTGTTCGCCGCGAGTCGGCCAAGTTATAAATTGGGTCGGCGATGCCGACAAAGACGGATGCGGGCGGAGAAGCGGGCGGCTGCAACAGCAACAGTTCGCTCGGAAGCAGACGAACACTATGGGCGGCCGAGAGAGGTGCGTTTTCTCCTTGCATCGGAAGAGCGGCGAAGGGAACCCCGTCGAGCAACGCTCCGTCTGCAACGATCAGCCACTCGTGCTTGCGCCGCACGGTCGAATCAAGTTGTCCGAACAGCATTTGGCTAAGCGCGCGACCGGAGGCGGCAACGTCTTGGCCCGAGCGCGCAGCCGCACTGAACGCTTTAGCTTGATTGCCAATGCTCGTTTCGTCCGGCAACTCGTACAGCTTCACGTTCTCCCCCGTCACCGCCCACACAAATGATTGGCGCTTGCCCAAGCAAAAGCTGAGCAGCACCTCGGTTCCACTTAACCTAGCTTGAATACTTCTAAGTGAATTCTTATGTGGATTTTTCTCTTGCTGAGGCGAGTTGTCGAGCAGTTCCACACCGATTTTATTCTCGAGAGCGCTTAGTTGCAGCCGCATTTCACGCAGTTTCGCCTCGTGTTCCTGAGGTTTTTCCTGCAGCGTGACGTGCGCCTGCTCCAGTTGCAGCGCGGAAAGGAGTTTGAAATACTCAGGCGGAAGCTGGAGGTTTTTGTCGAAGGAAAGCGTTAATTGTTCGCGTAGGCTGGCCGCTCGGTTTTCGGCGAGCGCTTCTAAACCGGCGCGGGTAAGCGCTGGATCGTGATTGTTTAACGCCAGACGTGCAGCTAATTCGGCATAGTCTTCATAGACATCGTGCAATTGGGCGATCGTTAAAGTGCTGGTGACATCGCCGGGTAATGCGCCGGAGCGCCATTGATTTGCCGCATCCGCCGCGTGGCGAAATTCGAGTAAAGCATCGCGCGTCCGCCCCAGACCGAGAAGGATTTGAGCACGGACATGGATGGGATAATACTGCGCATTTATTTTGAAGGCCGGAGCGTTGGCGGCGAACGCCTGATCGATGAATTTCAACGCGACTGCGTAATTGCACTTTTTCAACTCCAGCTCCGCGAGATGCTCGTGTGTGACTGCCAGGTTGTCCGTATCGTGGAGCTGCGTCTGTATTGCGGCTGCCTTGCTGAGCGCTTGTGCGGCTTCAGAAACCTTGTCCTGTTTCAGAAGCAGATGGCCGTAGTAGTCCCACGTGAAACCTTCAAGCGCGGGTAGTCCGCCCTGGTGGGCGACCGCAATCGCACGGTTGGCCGAAGCCAGCGCCTGGGCGCCTTTATCCTCTTGCGTTTCCAGAATGGCCTCGTTGAGCAGCGCTCTTGCTAGGAAGTCCTTTCGAGGAGTAGCCGCGAGCTCATGGATCGTGAATTCGGACTCTTTCTCGGCCAGCGCAATATCGCCGAGCTGCCTGAAAATATAGAAGAGGACCATTGCTGCGGCACCGGCCGCGGTATCGTCCTTTGCTTTGATCGCGAGGTCCCGCGAAGCCTCGGCGAGTTCCAGCGCTTCCCGGTACTCAAACAGGGAAGCATGGCAGGCGCTGCTGTCGCGTAGGGCTACCGCTTCCCGATCGAGATCGGCAATCTCATGAGCCCAGTGAGCGGCACTTGTGAATTTTCCGATGGCTTGCGCGAAATCGCCCGCAGAGCGCAATTTTTGGCCTTCCCTCATGGCCGCGTCAATTTGCTTGACTACCGACGCGTTTTGCTGAGGTTGGTCTGCGCCGAGCAGACCAGAGTGCAGCAGCAAGCAGAGCACACTCAGCATGCGAACGGCCTGAGGCAACCACAGCAGCGGTGCCTGCCTACGCCGCGTGTGGGGTGGCAGAAGGTATCCTGTTCGGAAAAATCCTGTTTTTCCACACTTTACCACCCCACGCTTGGGAGTACCACAGATTTTTGTAGGCCGCCGGTCAGTGGCCGCCGAACAGCCGAATCAGAATCGAGATGACGTCCGGTGGATGGGGGAGGAATCACTTCTGAATGGCTCTCTTCTAAAAGGTGAGACCGCTACGGGGATATCGCCCTTGTCTGGAACAGGAGCCAGGAATCTTCTGACAACGCAGAGGATACTTGCCTAGAAACCGAAGATTACCCGGATGATGTGAATCAGGAGGTCAGGGAGATTAGGAGGGGTCATGCGAGTTCCTTTCGCACCGAGGCTACCTTCGCCCCACCCCATTTCTGGCTGTAAATGTTGCTCTAAGTGGTTGATTTTAAAGCGCCAAGATTTTTCTGATATTTTTGTGACCGCCCCATTTTGGGCCTTGCGTTTTACTGTGGAACCCAATACGGGGCTCGGTCTCCGCTATACTCGTTGAGGTAGCGGTTCCTTGCCGGGGACAAGTGCGCTTCCGCGCTTCCGCTCCCTCTCAAGTAGAAAATTCATGTTCGACAATTTGTCCGACAAGCTGCAGCGGGTCTTCAAGAACCTGCGCGGCGAAGGAAAACTCAGCGCCGCCAACATGGAGGAAGCGCTGCGCGAGATCCGCGTGGCCCTGCTTGAGGCCGATGTCCATTTCAAGGTCGTCAAGCAGTTCATTGAAGACGTGAAGGTCAAGGCGATGGGCGAAGAGGTTCTTACCGCCTTATCGCCCGGCCAGCAGGTGGTGAAGATTGTCCGCGACGAGTTGGTCCGGATGCTCGGCACGCATGCCTCCCGCCTGCGCTTTGCCAATGAGCCCCCGACTGTGATGTTGATCGTCGGCTTGCAGGGATCGGGCAAGACCACCAGCGCGGCCAAATTGGCGCGATTCCTCGGCAAGGAAGGAAATAAGCCGGAGTTGGTTTCGGTGGACGTGTATCGCCCGGCGGCGCGCCGCCAGCTCAGCATTCTCGCCAAGAACGTCAACACCCCGATTTATGAGGGAACGCCCGAAGAAACCAAGCCGCTGGAATTAGCGCGCTCGGCCCGCCGGGAAGCCATGCAGACCGGGCGCGACGTGCTGCTGGTGGATACCGCCGGCCGCCAACATATAGATGATCAGTTGATGCAGGAACTGCATGAGCTGAAGGAAGCGCTTTCGCCCACCGAGATTTTGTTCGTGGCGGATGCCATGACCGGGCAGGACGCAGTGCGCTCGGCCGACGAGTTCCATAAACGGCTCGGCATCACGGGCGTGATCCTCACCAAAATGGATGGCGACGCGCGCGGCGGCGCAGCGCTCTCTATCCGCTCCATCACGGGCCAGCCGCTGAAGTTTGTTGGCGTCGGCGAGAAGACCGATGCGCTCGAAGCATTCCACCCCGACCGCGTGGCCTCGCGCATTCTCGGCATGGGCGACGTGCTGTCGCTGATCGACAAAGTCCAGGAAACAATCGATCAGAAAACCGCCGAGAAGATGCAGGAGAAGCTGCTCGGGGACGATTTCACGCTGGAAGATTTTCGCGACCAGATCAAACAGGTGCGCAAACTGGGATCGCTCGGCGGCTTGATCGATATGATTCCGAAAATTGGCCCGCTCAAGGAGTTCAAAGACGCCAAGCTCAACGATAAAGACACCGAAAAAGAAATGGATCGAGTGGTCGCGATCATCGACTCCATGACTCCCAAAGAGCGCCGCAATCATATGTTGATCAACGGATCGAGGCGGCGTCGCATCGCGAAAGGCAGCGGAACCTCGGTGCAGGATGTCAACAATCTTCTGAAACAATACGCGCAAGCGCGTAAAATGATGAAGAGCTTCACCGGACAGGCGGGCTTCTTGGGAAAGAAGCTGGCCAAGATGAAGCTGCCTGGCCTGCCAGGGTTTTAGACGGGAAACTCCACAGTTAAGTGGCGCTGGATGCGCACTCCTCCGGGAGTTTGCAACAATATAGAAAAGAAAAGGTTACGATGTTAGCTATTCGCCTGGCGCGCTTTGGCGCTAAGAAGAAACCCACGTACCGCGTGGTAGTGATTGACAGAGACCGGGCTCGCAACAGCCGCTCGGTGGAAGTGGTTGGGCACTATAATCCGGTTGCCAATCCGGCCCAGGTGCAGTTGAACCACGAACGCATCGACTATTGGATCAAGAACGGAGCGCAGCCCTCTGACAGGGTGAACCGGTTGCTGAAATCGAATCCGGCGCAGGCTCCTGCCGTCGCCTAATTGAGATGAATGACAGCAATGGCGTCAAGACGCTAGTAGAAGAGATCGCCAAGGCCCTTGTGGATACGCCGGGCGAGGTGTTGGTGAATGAGATTGCGGGCGAGCATGCCACCGTGTTCGAATTGCGGGTGGCGGAGGGCGACCTCGGCAAGGTGATCGGCAAGCAGGGGAGAACGGCGCGTTCGATCCGCACGCTGCTAGGCGCGGTCGGGACGAAGCTCAACCGCCGATTTTCACTCGAAATCCTTGAATAGGGTGACGGTTGCCGAGATCCTGCGGCCCCGCGGCAATCGCGGCGAGGTGCTGGCGAAATCGCAGACCGATGTCCCCGGCAGGCTCGAAGGATTAAAGCGTGCGCAGGCGCGCTTGGCGGACGGAGCCGACGTTCCGGTCGAGATTACGGATGCCTGGGTTCACGATGGCGATTGGGTCTTGAAGTTTGCCGGAGTGGATTCAATTACGCAGGCGGAGCGTTTCCGCGGCGCCGACGTTTGGATCCCGGCCGAAGAGCGCGGAACATTGCCGGCGGGCGAATTTTTTGAGTCCGATCTGATCGGTTGTGTGCTCGTGGATTCAGCGACCGGTTCGGAGTTGGGCAGGGTAGAAGGCTGGCAGGCCGGCGGCGATCGGATGCAAATAGGTCCTCCGCTGCTGCAATTGACGGTGGCGGGACGTGAGGTGCTGATTCCATTCGTGCCGGCAATTTGCCGCGAGGTGGATTTGGAAGCCCGCGCAATTCGAGTGGAATTGCCGCCGGGCTTATTGGATTTATAACGGCGGGCCGGTTCCGATGAAATTTCACATCGTGACGATTTTCCCGGATTTTTTCGCGGGGCCATTCGCGCACGGCGTGGTGGCAAGGGCGCGAACCGAGGGACGGATTGAGATCCAGGTTCACGATTTGCGACACTGGTCATACGATCGTCATAGAACGGTGGATGACCGGCCGTTCGGGGGCGGGGAAGGCATGCTGCTGAAACCGCAACCTCTGTTTGAGGCGGTTGAGGCCATTTTGCCGGTGCGAACGGCTCGGCAAAGGGTGGTTCTACTATCGGCGCAGGGCCGGCAGTTTACGCAGGCGTCGGCGCGGGAATACGCGGCGCTCGACGAGTTGCTGCTGATCTGTGGGCGATACGAAGGTGTAGATGAGCGCGTGGCCGAGTATTTGGCCGATGACGAGGTGTCGATCGGCGACTTTGTGCTGAGCGGTGGCGAACTGGCGGCTTGCGCAGTGGTAGATGCCGTGGCGCGGCTGTTACCGGGTGTGCTTGGGAATGCAGAATCTTCGCGGAACGAAAGTTTCAGCGAGGAGAACGAAGGTTTATTGGATTGCCCGCAATACACCAGACCGGCGGAGTTCCGCGGCTGGAAGGTGCCCGAGGTGCTACTGGGCGGCAATCACGAGGAGATCAAGCGCTGGCGCCGGAGCGCGTCGCGCGAGAAGACTGAACGCCGCCGGCCCGACTTAGCCGGTGCGCGGCGAAAGGCAGAATAAGAAAATGCAGAACGCACTTGTCAGCAAGTTCATCAGCAAGAACGCGCGCCAGACGGCACACCCGGAGTTTCGCCCCGGCGATACGATTCGTGTGCACGTCCGGATCAAGGAGGGTGACAAGGAGCGTCTGCAGGCCTTCGAAGGCACCGTCATCGCGCGCAAGAATACGGGCCTGGGCGAGACGATTACCGTCCGCAAGGTGAGCTTCGGGCAGGGCGTGGAGCGCATCTTCCCGATACATGCGCCGGCGATCGATCATATTGACTTGGTGCGCACCGGTCGCGTCCGGCGCGCGAAGTTGTATTACTTGCGCAATCTCAAGGGCAAAGCAGCGCGGCTTCGGGAGCGCACCTAGCGCGCGCGAGCGGCACAGGAGCCTGGCTTCCGATTGTGGTCCGCTGCGTAAGCACGTACGAACGCGAGGCGCGCGAACGCGGCTTCACGCGCATTGCAGGTGTGGATGAAGTCGGACGCGGCTGCTTATTCGGGCCGGTATTCGCCGCGGCTGTAATTCTCGACCCGCTGCGGCCCATTCGCGGCCTCTGCGATAGCAAGATCATCGAGCAGGAAGAGCGGTCCCAACTCGCGCTGCAAATCAAGGCGCGCGCGGTTTGCTGGGCGGTCGGCGGGGCGGATGTTTTCGAGATCGATCAGATCAACATTCTGCAAGCTTCGCGGCTGGCGATGCTGCGTGCCGTCCAAGCGCTCGCGGTGGCGCCGGATTATCTGTTAATCGATGCGGTGAAGATTGATTTGCCCATTGAGCAGCTTCCGTTGATCGATGGCGACGCGCGCTGCCGCGCAATCGCGGCGGCATCCATCATTGCGAAGGTGCATCGGGACGCGTGCCTGGCCGAATGGGATCGGGTTTTTCCCGAATACAATCTGGCTTCAAACAAAGGCTACTCGACGCCTGACCATAAGCGCGCACTGCGCCAGCATGGGCCGACATTGCTGCATCGCTTTAGTTTCGAACCCGTGCGGATGAACAGCGCGCGCGTGCATTGGACCGGCTATCTGACGGATGCGCCCGTGCAAGGCGAACTGTTTGCGGAGACCGTGGAAAGTGCCGGCGCCGGCGCGGTCGCGGAGTTGACCCATGCGGAGGTGTCGGCATGAGCACCCGCACTCCTGCGCCGCCGATTCCCCCCACGTCCACGAAGCCTCCGGGCTTCATGCGATGGCATCGCCGCGTGCTCGGCTTCTGTCTGGTGATTTTTGCATTCGAGTTGGGACTCTTCCTGCTGATCTTCCCCTGGCTTCGCAATTGGGATCTAAGTTGGATCCCGGTTCATTCGCCGCGCTTTTCCGATATCTGGATGAGCCGCTATTTCCGCGGCGCACTGAGTGGGTTAGGATTGCTGAATATCTATGTGGCGCTGGCGGAGTTAGTCAGGCAGTTGAAGGCGATGTTCGGGGAAGAGGCGAAATAGAAAGTCGGTTCCGGCCCGCGGGGTGGGCCCCCAGCATTATTCTGGGGCGGTCGCCCTATGAATCCTGCCTAGGAACTCCACGACTCTCACGATCGGAATCCCGCGATGTTCGCCAAGCCTGAGCAGATGACGATCGCCAGAGACAATGAAATCTGAGTGCGACGCAATAGCGCATTCTAATATCGCGTTATCGTCTAGGTCGTCTTCAACTGCATAGACGCGTTCGATGGGGACGACAATTTGGGTGACACGCGCCAGATGCAGCATAATTTCTTCGACATCGGCTTCGCTGCGCCCAAATTTGCCACGTAGCACCTCGACTATTTCCTGCATAATGACCGGCGACGCCCAAAGACTGATGCTCTCTTGAAGCGCGAGCTCCAAAATCCGAAGCGGCTGCCCGGCAAACTGTAGCGCCGAAATGTAAACGTTCGTATCTGCCGTGACGCGTAGCACGAGCTACAGCGACTACTGGCGCTTCTCGGCGCGGTGCGCGTGGATAAGCCGCTCCACGTCGTCCTCGCTGTATCCGAGTGCCTGCGATTGGCGGAGTCCCTTTTCGATCAACTCATGCCAGCTCTTATTTTCGAGGTGCTTTTCTACCAGCCTCTGAATGAACTGTCCCGGCGTGAGTTGTTCGGCTGCAGCTCTGGCCTCAATTTCGCGGACGAGCGATTCTGGAAGCTCCACCTGTGTGCCCATACGACTTCTCCATTGTCTCTCAGAGGAAGGGATTCTGCCTTGGGTCCCTTCGCGCCACTACAATAAAAAGGAGCGTACTTCCGATACCGCAATTCTGGATGTACTCCGCTCACCGCGCAACCGATAACAGAACCAAGCAATGGAATCGGCCCTCTAACCACTCGAGTCGAATCGGATTTCGGAAGCGAAGCCGACTTGTTGGGACTAATCACCGGGGGATTGGTGTGGTGTTACCAGAGGCAGATTCTTTGCCGTCTTGATTTTAGTCATCGTTTTCAGCGTTTGCCGTTTTAGCTCGTCGCCTCGGCACTGCAACTCGGCGGCAGCCTTCCTTTGCGCCGTAAGGAGTGGCCCGCCAGACTGTGCCGCCGGGCGAGGATTGGTGCACCCCCTCTATCAATCCGAGCGCTACCATTTGGTTGATTACTTTTCCTAGGGAACTGAGTGAGACAGAAGCGTTTTCCCAATCGAAAGCAGTGGCATTGGGGAAATACATGCCGCTATGCAATGCCTTCGCCAGAGATACTAATGGGAGACCGATGCCCTGATTGTCTGTACCTGCCCCGAGCGTTTGCGGAAGAACGCTCCTGATTATGTCGTCCCAATATGGATGGAATGATTCCCTTTTTCCCTCTGGGAATTCGAGTACAATTTCGGTAATTTCCTGGCCACTAGCGAGATCATCAGCACCCGCTGGCGGCCTCAGGCGGTTGGCCTGCTCTAAGGCAACGCTCATCGCATCGCGCTCGCGACGTAAGCTTAGCAGTTCATCTTTTAAGCTCTCGTCATTTGATTCGCTAGCTCTAATCCATCCTTGTGCCGGACGGGTTCTCTTGAGGTGCTGGATCCCGGTGAATACAGCGGCCGTGAGCTCACTTCGGTCAGCCCAATGCCTGCAGTTCTTCGATCTCAGCTCTGTCCGAAACTCGTTGAACCGCCTCCGACCTTCGTCGGTGCCTTCTGTTTTATCTGCGGGCAATGCGCCCGGATTGGAGTGGAGAAGAGCAATCGTCGCCTTGCCAGTTTTGATAGCGTACTCGTACTCTAGATGCGTATAGCTTTTACTCGCATTCTTCTCGAGCGTTCCATATCGTCCACCCAGGATGATTACGTAATAATCAGAGTCGTCGATAACGTTCCTAATCAAGGTCAAAGAATCATCGTCTGCTGCTGGAAACAACTCCATACCGGCGGGGAAGCAGTCGAGTTGAAGGAGGGCGCTGATAACAACTGCCCGCTCTTCGCGCAAATCCTCGAAGGTCGAACTGACAAAGACCTGATATCGCTTATCCACACTGTCTATAGTAGGACCGACGGCTAGGTAGCATCTCCACGGATGAGCAATCGCGCCTTTCTCCGCCCGGCTCGCGGCTTGCCGCGAGACCGCAGCCCGCCGTACGAAGGGCAGTGCCTTTCTGTTGGCTGGCACCTAATCCCGGCTCGCTCATTGCCAAAGGCAGCTCTCGCTGAAACCGATCCAAAACGCGGTCCAGTCGCATTTTGGGCATTTATTAACCCGAACACCTGTAAGACATTGCTGGGGCCGGGAGTTCCCTGGGTATTCGGTAAGGTTACCCTTGAGCGACGATTCAGACTGCGTTCATCGTCACTCCCTGTTCCGGCGAATGCTGGCCGACCTGTCAGGCGTAATCCGGCCCAAAAGTGGCAAGTTTCCGCGTCACTCAAAGGCCGAGCATCCTGATAGTAGAATCGATGAAATGCTGGCGAGAACCCCTATTCTCTTCTGCGTAATCACCTGGATGGAAAATTACGACGGCGTGATAGGAGATCAACCTTCCGGCGGAGGGTCATTTATCGACACCGAAGGTTATGGTCACGAGATTTTCAACTTCAGGAGTTTTCGAAATCACTTCTATGGATTTGTTGAACCTGGAGGCCGCATAGCAATTGAGAGGCTCGGTGGGGACAGTCAGACGGAATCTTTTCCCGGCGTGACCGTTGTCTTTGTTGCACCATTCCACGGCGAAAGCCCATACGTGATCGTCGGCTGGTACAAGAATGCTACCGTTTACCGATCGCCGCAGGACCCGCCGAACGGGTCTGCACGAGTGTTTCACGGCGATCCAATCGGTTTTAATCTCAGAGCTGCACAGAAGGATGGTTTTCTTATCCTGCCTGTGGACAACCGAGTTTTCCCTGTGCCCCGAGGCAAGAGTGGGATTGGCCAAAAGCGCATCTGGTACGCGGACAAGCCGGAACAGCAAGAGTTCCTTCGGAGGGTCAGGCGATATGTGGAAGCACAGAAGCCAGAGGCGCAGCCTCCCCGGCATAGAGGCCACCATGGGAGGGGATGGCAACGCGATGTGGAACGCAAGCAACTCGTCGAACGGATAGCGGTGCAGACGGTTTGGAATCACTTCGAAGCGCTGGGATATGCGCTTAAGAGCGTCGAACGAGAGAACTGCGGTTGGGATTTGGAAGCGACACTCGCCACGACAACCTTGCGGTTGGAGGTAAAAGGAACTTCAGGAAATCAGGTGTCCTGTGAGGTTACCCCAAACGAGTACCGGCCGATTTCCGAGAAGATGCTTAGCTATCGACTATGTATCGTCTGCGATGCATTAGGCGCAACTCCAAACCCCAAGATTTTCGCATGGTCAAGAGAACAACGGGCGTGGTGCTTTCAAAGGGAGCGGCTTTCCATAACCGAAGTGATTGGGGCAAGACTCTCTACCTAAGTTGATTTGTTGATTTCTAGATCGGACTAGCACCTATAACACTTACGCGGTACTGGACGCGAGCGGAGGGCAGTTCCCGTCACGATGCCGACTTGTCGTTCCGTATGTGGCCGACACTTTCCAGGCCGCCGCCCAGAATATCGGCCCGACGATCAACTTTGAGCCTCATTTTGAAAGGCCACCTATGTCAGTTTTGATATCGTCAGCAGACCGGAAGCAGCACCAACTCAGGTATTGACGTTTCTACTGTTCGAACTCCCCGACTGTGACACACCGCGCAGATAACAGTGTCTGGGGGGAGAACCTAAAATATCCAAACCGTGTTCCGTTATTCGTTGAGACGAAGTCAAGAGTCAACAAATTGGTTGTGACCAGATGGGGGAAGCTCCAGACGACTGGCTCCAAAATTGGGCCCTCATTTGATATCCCGCCCTTCGCCAACTTGCGCGATTAGTCCTCATAAAGCCGTTCCGACCGCGTATCGCCTAGAATAGCCGCAGTTCGCACCCGCAGAATTTACAACCCACAACCGGCTCGAAAGTCCAAACTGCCTCCGCGTCGGGTTTCTTCGGCAAAACCGGCTCGTCTGGTTAAACGCCAGGTCGTTTTGTAAACACCGACCGTCCCGCCCGCGCCGCCTTCAGTCCACGTTTCTTCTCAAAGTCTTTAGGCGAGCTTGTGCAGCGTAGTAGCACCCCGAGAGCTGCCAGTCCCGCGAGCGCCAGCGGCCACGAAGCGGGTTCAGGAACAATGTTATGGTCCACGTCCTGCGTGAACGCGAAATCCTGCGGGACGAAATTTATCGGGCCATTCACAGTGTTCGGGAAATCAATGAGCAATTTCGCGTAGAGATCGTCTTCCGGGGGCATCCCGGCGAGGGCAACTGCGCTCGAGTACGTGACAACAATGCTGGCGTCAATACCATTCGGAAACAGAGGACCAAACACAATATCTGCGCCAGGGCCACTTCCCGGCGTTCCCGGGCCGGCGTGTGCACGATCAAAGTAGACTCCCGCAGCGGTGCCGTCAAATTCAAGCGAAATCGGAGGGCCCAATATGGTAGAGCTGTATTGCCACGCGAGATTGCCGCTCGCATCGCCAGTGACCGAGACGGCTAACCCTGGACCGCTGGCTGAGCCGCTGATGGGTCCCGTAGCTGTCCATGTCATTGGGATCACTAATGTACCTGTACCCTCCGCGAAGGTCGCCACCACGACCAAGCCCGTCAGATCGGAGCCCGTCACATTATCACTGATGGCGTTTGCAGTCACGATGGGATTCGGATTAACTACAATCGTCTCCGCAGAGAGATGAGCAGTGACCAGCAGGCAGACCAGGAAGAAACACTTTCTCTGGCACATGGACGCCTCCCGGATTCTATGACATAAAACGGCAGAGAAGGTTTCAGCAACTGGTCGCTCCATATCAGGAACAAGAAACGCCGCCGCGCGCCTGAATCCGCCCTCACCTCCCCACCCTCCATCCTTTTTCATCCCTCCTTTCAGCCACTTACCGCGAACCTACTCCCTAACTTCACAACCCCGCGCCGCACAATACGCGCGTATGGCAACTCCTGCGCAAGTGGCCGCTAACCAGGCGAATTCACAAAAATCCACCGGCCCGACGTCGCCGGCGGGGAAGGCTCGTTCTAGCCGCAACTCTTTCAAGCACGGTCTCTATTCGAAAGAACTCGTGCTCCCCAACGAAGACCCCGCCGAGCTCGACCAACTCCGCGCCTCGCTCCGCGCCGAGCATCAGCCGATCAACACCACCGAAGACATGCTGGTCAACGACCTCGCCGAAAACTTCTGGCGCCTTCGCCGCATGCGCGAGTTCGAAACCCGCGCCATGCTGCCGGAAAATATCATTGATTGGCACCGAACCGGGCTTCTCGCCGTCGTCCAGCGGACCATGGCTTCTGCCGAGCGCGGTTTCCACAAAAGTCTCACCGCTCTCCGCCGCCTGCAGAAAGACCGTGGCTTCGTTCCTCAAGAATCGAATCACGCAAGCACCGAATCTGCCGCCTCGAACGGTTCATTTGGCTTCGTTCCTCTAACACCAGACCAGTCCGGCACCGAAAACCCCGCCTTGGCCGCTGAAATTGGCTTCGTTCGCGAAGAAATGCGTCCCTTCCTCAACAAATCGGGCATTCTCACGCGCGAAGGCTTCCATCAATTCGCTGCTCACATGCGCGAAAAGTGCATGGCGCAGCTAAACGACATCCCGAAAGCCGCCTGACGGGAGCTTGCCTCGATTCTTTTACATCTGAATATGTGCAAGGCCGCATCGCCGCACCCTAGCTGCGTCCCGCGATTGTCTTGGGCATCGAGCAGCCACAGCAGTTGCATTCGCTTCCCAAACCTTACCGCGGCGATCGAAATCGCTGCTAGACTGAGCAAGAGCAGGCAGCCGATGATTACGCACTATGTGGACGACCGGGAAGGCTGGTACTACGTGGCCGGCACACGAGTCATGCTCGACTCGATTGTACGCGGTTTTCAGGACGGTGCCTCGCCGGAGACGATTTGTGAGAGTTTTCCGGCGCTAACACTTGAGCAGGTCCACGGCGCAATTGCCTTCTACCTCCGAAACAGAGTCGAAGTCGAAGCTGCGATGCGCGAGCGGGAACGCATCGAGGACCAATTCAGAAGCGTGCATCTTTAACTGGAAAGCGCCGGAACAGCTAGTGAGATTCTAGTCTCGGTCCCTCGTGGCATTATTAGTTTCTAAGTCGGTAATTGCTGGCGCCGACGAGCAAAATAGCGACGTTTTCGCTGCATTTGGACTCGGCTATAATAATGCGTCGGTCATGCCAACTCACAAAGCCGAAAAACAATTATAGGAATTACGCCTCGGCTGTTCGGCATAGAAATAATGCCCACTCTTTACGTCTTTTGGGAGCGCTTGGCGCAAGATGCGCGATACGGCTGGCGCATGCTGATCGCGCGCCCGGGCTTCAGCAGCGTCGCGGTCCTCTCGATCGCTTTGGGAATCGGCGCCACCACGGCGATCTTCAGCGTTGTGTATGCGGTTCTTATGGATCCCTATCCATATCGCGCGGCAGACCGCATCGGCTGGCTCGGCACGCCTAACGCGAAAGGCGGTGGCATGTGGCAACTCAATTATTTGCCCGCGCAATACCTGGAGATCAAGAGCCGGGTGCACTCGATGGAAGACGAAATCGCAGTGGTTGGGCGAGATGCCGTCTTGGGTGGAAAAGATCTGTTGCCGGAGAGCGTGCGGCAAGAGGACTGCTCGGCGAATTTCTTCGAGTTCTTCGGGGTGCCTCCGCTATTCGGGCGCGTTTTCACGTCCAAAGATTTTCCCCACGGACAAGAGCCGGATCCAGTTACTGTGATTAGTTATAAGTTCTGGCAGCATGCTTTCCAGGGCGACCGGGAGGTTATCGGGCGAAAGATTCTATTGAACGACAAGGAATACACCATCATCGGCGTATTGCCGATTCGCTTCACCTGGCAGGACGTGGATGCCTACACGCCTATGAATGTGCGCCCGGGTTTGCAGGAATATGTCGACATTTACTACCGTGTGCGCCGGGGCGTCTCCAGGCAACAGATTACCGCGGAATTCAATCCGCTCATTCAAGTGTTCAGGAAGCAAGCTCCACGTTACTTCTATCCCGACGGCCCGGTGCGCCCCGAGTGGGTGACGGTCAGCGAGGGCATTCTAAGAAAGTTTGCGACCACCTTACTGGTGCTGTTTGGCGCGGTATTTCTGCTGCTGCTGATTGCCTGTGGGAACGTTGCAAACTTATTGCTGGCGCGTGCGGCGGCGCGCGAGGGCGAGATGGCCATACGGGTTTCGATCGGAGCCACGCGTCTGCGGCTGGTTCGGCAGTTGCTGACCGAGAGCGTAATGCTTGCACTGGCCGGCGGCATTTTCGGCGTGGCGCTCGCCTTCCTTGGCATAAAAGGAGTGACGGCGCTTATGCCGGTGCACGCAATTCCGCACGAGGCGGTGATTGCCATCAATTGGGCGGTGCTTTGGTTCGCTGCTGGAGTCTCTGTCCTGACTGGAATTATTTTCGGGCTTGCGCCGGCCCTGCATGTATCGGCCGCTACTCACGCGCAAGCGCTGAAGAGCACTAGCAAAGGAAGCGGCACGGGCGGCGGGCACAGGCGGCTGCATGACTTACTCATGATTTTCGAAGTAACTTTGTCGCTGGTTCTGTTAACCGGCGCCGGGTTGGCCGTGAAGGGTCTTATAGCGCTGCAACAACAGCGTCTCGGCTACGATCCCGATCATGTACTGACGTTCCGAGTGCAGATTGGGGATCGATACCCTCAATGGGCAAGCGAGCGATCTATCTACGAACAACTGTTGGATCGCTTCTCGCGTTTACCGGGCGCCGAAGGAGTAGCGCTCAGCGATTCGGGAACACCGCCCTACAACGGCTTCATGACCAAGCTGATGCTGGACGACAGGCCGGCATCGGAGGCCGTGAGTGGCCGCGTGAATATGGTCAGCAGCGCGTACTTCGAAACCCTTCATGTACCGCTGATCCGCGGGCGTTGGTTTGACCATGGCGATATCCTGCGAGCCAGCCCCGTGGCGCTGATCAGCCAGGACTTTGCGCTGCGCTGTTTCGGGAATCGCAGCCCGCTGGGGCGCCGCGTGCAAGTAGATTTGTTCAATGAGCCGCTGCCGCGTCAAATGCTGAAGGCGCCGACATACGTGAACTCGTTTGAGATCGTCGGTGTAGTAGGCGCGGCGAGAAATCGCGGCTTGCGCGACCAGCCGGATCCCGCGCTGTTCATCCCGTATCCGCTTCTGTGCACGCCTTTCAATGCAATCTTTATTCGGACCCGCTCCGAACCCATGGCGTTTGTCAAACAGGCTAGAGAAGCTGTAAAGTCTGTCGACCCGCACGCACCGATTATGTTCGTGAGAACTCTCCAGGAGTGGGTCGATTCCAGCACGGCTTATCCGCGCTTCGCGACTTTCCTGTTCGGGGTCTTCGGCGGAATCGGCATGCTGCTGGCTGCGGCGGGCGTGTTTAGCGTGGTCTCTTATGCCGTGGCGCATCGCACCCGCGAGTTCGGACTGCGCATGGCGTTGGGAGCCAAACCCGGGGATGTCTTGCGCCTGGTGCTCGCATCGACAACACGTATGCTGGCGCTCGGTTTGTCGATCGGTCTCGTGCTGAGTATTTTTGTCACGCGCGTACTCGCGAACCGCATGGAAGGCATGGGTACGCCGGATGTTTCTCTATTCGCCGGGGTTCCGGCGGTGCTGATCGTGGCTACGTTGGTGGCGTGCTTCTTGCCTGCGCGATCGGCTACGCTGATTCAGCCGATGGACGCCTTGCGCCAGGAATAGCGTGAACCTAGGCCGTGGCGGCCAACCGCTGAGGCGGCTGTGCGAGGTAACGTTCTACATTCATCAGCCGCGCTCCTGCGCGACCGCAGGCGCATGGCTCGTGTTCGAGAAAGGCGCTCAGGCCGGTATGCACGCTCTTTCTTCCGAAGCCGTCCACCAGCAGTTCGCCGTTAACGAGCGAAAATGTTGCGTCCGGTTCGATATGCCAGCCTTCGTGCGTCTCGCATTCGGAGGCAGCTAACGCGCCGCTCGGCGTGAGGAACACTTCATACACCGGGACGCCGAAGGTCTGCCACAGCACTACCCTTCGAACATCGCTTAACGGCTCGTCCCCGCAGCGCGTTAAGACGAAGATCGCGTGATCGACGCTCGAGAGCTCGATTACTTTCAGCTCCACGCGTTCGGCGAGCTCCTGCAGATTCGCTGCCGTCCCGGTCAACACCCGGGGGCGAAACGCTTCGATGCTGTTCCATTCGCCCGGACGGAATACGCGCACCGAATCGAAGTCCGCACGCGTGCCGATCTGAGCAATACGCAAGTTCGCAGTAGCAAAGAGGGGGAGTTTGCGGCGGGTGGTGCCTTGCGAACGAAACCGCCTGACGTTCACTGGGAGGCGCATCAATTGGGGTTCTCATGTAGAAAGTACCAGTGAGCGTGTAATCTTGTTTGTCAGGTTATTCCGAACGAACTGGCCATTTGGGGAATCAAGCGTTCGCTGTCAGAGCGGAGACGCGCTCTTCGAACAAACGCTCCAAGTTGAAGTAAAAGAGTTGTTCCGCCGTGGATTTATCAATACCTAACTCATACAGCGCGGTTGCCTGTTGTGCGAAGATTGCGGACTGCCAACCTCGCGGGAAGAAACTGGAATCGGTGCCGAATAGGAGACGCTGTGGGCCGAGTAGATCCAGCGCGCGTCGAAACACGGTTCGCAGATCCAGCCCGTCGTACTGCATCCAGCGGTTGCTGCTGGACGTGTCGAGCCAAACGTTGGCGCAGAGATCAGCGAGCATGAGCGCTTCGCGAAAATAACCTGCGCCGAAATGCGGCACGATGAAACGGATGCGGGGGAAATGCAAGGCGACTGGGTGAAGATCGAGCGGATTCGAGAACCGCATATCGAACTGGCTGGGCAGGTTGAGAAGTTTTCGTACACCGATGCTGATGGCCCCGCAGTGCACGAACACCGCCAGGCCGTGATCGGATGCGGTCTCTAGCAAGGGAACCAAGCGCGCATCGGCGATCGAAAACGTGTGCATTGCCGGGAACAGACACATGCAATGGAGGTGAGGATTCTCAGCGGCTGCGTTTAACCGATCAGCGGCGTCCGGTTGCAGTGGATCCAGCATGAAGAAGCCGAGAAAGCGTCCAGGATGAGCGGCTACTGCGGTGGCGACGCTTGCTTCATCGCCATGCGCGCTTGCGATGAGACAAGCTCGGTCGACACCCTGGCGGTCCAGTTCAGCTATCCAGCGTTCCGCGAGTAGCGAAGCTTCAGAAGGAGGGATTTCCCAGTTCAGCAGCGGCGCGAGCGCTTCGGTGTCGGGCAGCTTTTTCTGGCTGGCAAGACCCGAGAAGAACTGGTGCGAGAAAAAGTGAACATGAGCGTCGCCAACTCGAAGCTCACCCCAGGGCGTATTGACCATTCGGTTGATTGTACCCAGGGGGTATAAACGTGTTCCGGCGAGGACGCACATCCTCGCCGGAGTCGAAAGGTTTAGTTGTTTGCGAGCCTATGCTGCTTTAGACAGCGCGCCGGCCGGCGAACAGGCTCACCAGGAACAGCACCAAGAAAATGATAAAGCAGATCTTGGCGATGCCTGCCGATGCAGCGGCAATTCCGCCGAATCCGAAAATAGCGGCAACGATCGCGATCAACAGGAACACCCAGGCGTACCAGAGCATGTGTTGTTGTCTCCTCCCGGCAAAAATGAAAGCACGTTTGCTGCCATGCCGCGAGACAGCCAAATCACAGTTGTGGGCTGGTTTATAAGCCTCGCTCTGTCAATGTGTTAAGGCAACAGAGCGGCAGGGTTCCCGATCCGGTAGCCCTATGATAGGGAACAATTTTCCGCGATCCCAACGGAAGGTTTTTCCCCAGCACGCAGTTTAGACCTGCGAGTAGGATGCCGGGTTCAGAATCAGGTTTGTAATGTTCGAGACGATTGACTCGAAATTGAATTTGGGAGAGTTCGTGAGCTTCTTCCATTCCGGATCAGAGCTGAAGGCTTTCCATTTTGCGTTCATGCCCGCAAGATCCGGGAAGCTGAGCATGTAGGTCAGGTTCGGCAGGCGCGACCCGATCAAGGTGTCGCCATAAAACACCTGCCAAAAGCCGGCTCTTTGAAAGACGTCGAATTCGCCGCTATGGAACATCTCGACTTTCACGCGGTGGTCTGCGTTGCTTGGGCTTTCGTAGGTGCGCAGTTGAAAGACTCGCACGCCGTTTGTGGCCGTTACGGGCGGCGGCGTTAGCTTCGGGTGGCCTTCGAATGCGATCAGCAGCGAGCTTTCTACTCTGAGGTATGCAGGCTGATTCGCGGGCGCTTTCAGGAAAGCTTCTCCTGCTTTGGTGTATTCGCTGTCATCAAGGAGATGAAATTCACTTTGCACGAGATTCTCGAGCGACGTGCTCGGAATGAGCACGTAAAGTACAGGGGTTTCGACGCCGATCTCGAGATTGAATGCGCCGATCGGTTTCATGCCGAGGCGGTTCAGTCCGGGTATCAGGGCGTTCGCGACGTAGTCGTTCGTGAGTTTCTGTTGCGGGCCGGATGCTAATTGATAGCGGCGCAGCTCGTAGTATTCGCGCGCGGATTCATTCGCCGCTGAAGCTTGGTATGCGAGTGCCGTAGCGGCAACCGAGGAGCTAAGAAATTGTCGTCTATACATGTTGGTCCGATCGCTAGCATTCTATCGAGCCGCGGGCGCGCTTTGCACTTCTACTAGGGCCAATGCATTTGGCTGCAGATCCAGATCCAGATGGTTGCCTTCGAGATGACTTCGAGCCGGCGGTGGAAGTTTTGTCGCCGCGTTCAATCGTTGAATCTGATCTTCGGTTGGATAGGTGGGGCTGCCCATCGCTTTGTAGGCGGCGAGTGTGTTTCCATGATCGTCGTCCACGCGGCTGATGCTGACGGGCGCATCGGTGCGGACATTTTCAAACGTCAACCGAAACTTCTTCGCGGTCCCGGTCTTATCCGGATCGACTAAGTTCCAGACTGCAATTACGAGCGAGCCGTTTTCGCGTTTCGTAACGATGGCATTCGAATCCGAATTCGCGATGCGCCGGTCTCCCAACCTGTGCATCAGTTCGAAATCGTAATAACTCGGCTTGTTGATGCCGCCCTCGGCCCGCAGACCGAAGTGCCCTTCGAAAGGACGCGGAATCGGGCCGCCCTCTTCGAACACATCGGAGAAAGTCCAAAACGACATTTCATCTACCATCCCGTCGCACTCGCGAACTGTGTTTGCCAACGCCGGCCCGACATACGATGTGTCGCGCGCTTCCTTCATACCCGGCACATTCCATTCGGTCCACAACAGCGGCAGTCTTGGCATCGCGGAGGTCTCAATTTCTTTCTTGACTTTTGCAACGGCGCGGCAAACACGGTAATCCATCGGAATGTTTTCATTCGTGCCGAGAAGGTCTTCCACTGTGTCATCGGCATAGCCGTGCGTCGAAACGAAATCGACGGGCACGTGTTGCTCGGCCGCGTGCTTTAGAAAATCGTCGACCCAAGCAGCGGCCGCGGTGGCCGGGCCGCCCACGCGCAGGCGTCCGCTGACGCTCTTCAGGTCGTGTGCCGTATGATCGTACAACTCGAAGTAACTCTTCTGCCGCGGAATGCCGTCCCAGAAATCGATGTTCGGCTCGTTCCAGACTTCGAAGTACCACTGCGCCACTTCGTCTATGCCGTAACGTTCAACGAGGTGCCGGGCAAACGCCGTAATCAGCCCATCCCACTTTTCCCAACTCTTCGGGGGCGAGACGTTCTGCTTGTACCAGAAGGCGTGCAGCGCGTCTGGATTAAACGCCAGCTTCTTCGGCATGAAGCTGATTTCAACCACGGGACGCACGCCGTCCTTAAGCAGGCCATCGTAGATCTGATCCACGTAAGCGAAGTTGTAGACAGGATTCCCGTGGTCGTCCTCGTTATATACGCCGACTTCGTCGTGCAGAATTGCATGGAACCGCACGTAGCGGAAATCGGTGATTTCTTTCACAGCGCGCAGATCGCTTCGATAGCTTTCGCGCAACGCGAGAATCGCGCGACCGGAACCAAACATTTGTTCCCAAAAATGTGGGAACGGGGAAGTCTGCGCGTGTGCGTCGATGCGGATTTCCTCCTGCGCCCAGCAATCGACTCCCGTGCACAAGGTTAAAACAACGGCAAACCCGGCATAGATTTTCATTTGGATCTCCCGCTAGCAAGGTTATCGTCTCGACCCGGAGCCGCGTACCATGCGCATGATGGTTTTAGGGAGTGGGCCGGTAGCTTCCGAGAACTCTTACGAATTCGGTGATCTCTCGGAGATTTTCAAGCGCGTTCCGGACTGCCGGATCGGTATCGCGGCCCAGCAGATCGAGGTAGAAAAGGTACTCCCAGGGCTTACCGCGAAGCGGTCGCGATTCGATTTTGGTGAGATTCAGGTCACGCAATGCGAAGCATGCCATGGCTTTAAATAAGGCGCCAGGAATGTTCCGCATCGAGAAAACCAGAGAGGTTTTCCAAGGACTGGCCGCAGACGCAAAAATATCCTTCTGTTTCGTCAGCAGAAAAAATCGGGTGAAGTTCTGCCGGTCATCTTCAATATTTCTCCGAAGTATTCTCCCGCCGTAAATCGCAGCGGCTGACTCCGATGCGATAGCGGCTGCCCCAGGCGGGCGTTTTTCTCGCAACATTTTAACACTGCCGGCGGTGTCATAAAAAGGAACGGGCTCAATACGGCAGTGCTTATCGAAGAATTTGCGGCACTGATTGATCGCCACTGGATGGGAAAATACACGGCGAATATCGGGGAATCGAACCTCTGGCAGGGCAATCAAGTGGTGCGATATACGGATGCTTGTCTCGCCACAGATCGGCACTTCATATTCGAGAAGATGGTCGTAATTCTCGTGAACGCTGCCATGTAATGTGTTTTCTATTGGAACAACAGCATGACTAACAGCATTGGAGCGTAGCTCCTCGAACACATGCTTAAAAGTCTCGCAAGGCAGCATCTTGATTTGTTCGCCGAGCAACTTTTCGGCAGCGGCCTGGCTGAACGCGCCGAGCTCGCCTTGAAATGCGGCTGACAGTCTTCTTTTTCGAGCCATTTAAGTGCGAACCAGGGACGCAAACCTACATAAGACTTGGTCCTACCGCCCGCCGGAGCTGCTATCCAGCGAATTCACGCCATTATCGGGAACGCGCTCCCGTATCTTGCGAGCGTAACGGCTGGGACGAATAGTCCGCGGCAAATATACGGCGAGGAAGTTATTCATGCCATCACCTAGTGATTGAGGCCTTTGTTCTGAAAACAGAACGAAAGTGTGCCAATATAATCCTTACGTCGCTTTCTGCCCATGCCCGAAGAACCAGGACGAAAACTCAGGCGTCTGCGTGAGCGCCTGCAGTTGCGGTACCGCGATGTGGAAGAAGCCAGCCAGCGAATCGCTGGCCGACACAGCAACGACGAGTTCTTGATCGGTCTAAGTCGTCTAGCCGACATTGAGAACAAGGGGACCGTTCCGTCCATCTATCGCCTCTACTCCTTATGTGCCATTTACGGCCTGGATTTCAGCGCCGCGCTCGCGTGGTATGGTATCGAGCTGAATCGGCTGACGGCGGATGCCGCCGGACTCCCTCTTGGTGAGACGCGTCCAGTGGATTTCCGAGACACGCAGACGGCGAAGGTCGAAGTACCCGAAGATGGAAGCGGCGCCCTTGACCTGCGCCAGACTTCCTATCTCACGCGCTTCACGCAACGGTGGGGCAAACTGCCGCTGGCGCTGCTCGATTCGCTCGATGCGCGGCATTTGAGATACGCCTTTGTCGGCACCGACGATTGGACGATGTTTCCGGTGATTCCGCCTGGTTCCTTCATCCAGATCGACGAATCGAAGCGTCGTGTTGCGAAGGATGGCTGGTTTCACGAGTACGAGCGGCCGATCTATTTTGTTGAGCACCGAACTGGATTCCGGTGCGGATGGTGCACTGAGAAGCGCGGTTTCCTGATCGTGCAGCCACACTCGCTGTCGGAAGTACAGATTGAAATGTTTCGCTATCCGGGAGAAGCCGAAGTGGTTGGGCAGGTAGTGGGTTTGGCTATGCGTCTGGACTTGGCGAAGCGACGCCGTACACGTTCTTGAGCAATCCCAAAATAGCTTCGATATCGGAAATGTGCTTTTGCCGCTCAGGTCCCTGAATAGAACCCGGCACGAGATTCTTATACGGCGAGAGACGAATCCAAGCATCGACTAAGAGTGCGGGATCGATTTCGAGGCCGTTAACGTATAACTCAATGTCGGCTTTCTTTCGTTCGAGGGTATAGCTTACCCACTCCCGGAAAATTTCTTCGTGGATTCGTTTCAGGCCTTGACTTACACTAGAAAGGGACGTATGGTCCGGACATCCATAGTACTCGTATCGCCCTGTGTCTGGATTTCGAAGCCCCGCCAGGAACACCATGCGGCCGTAGGACGTCGGAATATACGACAATTCGCGCGCCCAGAGGTCCCGCAGAATCTCTGGAATCGGGAACGATGGCTTACGGCTTACCATGGCCAGTAGCCTTCATGATACATGGATATTTGTTGGCCGCAAGGTCTGCTGGTACTGTGGGGACTAGGACCGTTCCATGTCTGGAAAACCACAGTAGCCTGCATATTTCCTAGTTAATCCTGCCGCTATCGTAACGGTCAAGAGTCTCGCGGAAGCGAGAAAAATACTCCCAATTTCGACCTTATGAAAAAACTAATTCCAGCAGTTTTCTTGTTAATGACTTTCGCGGGTGCCATGCTTGCGGACCCACCCTTGCCAACGCCGTTCCCACCGGGCACCCAACTATCACGTTAACGGTCCTGTCTCCCGGGCACGTTTGGATAGTAGCCAACGCAGAGGGTTGCTCTGCGCAGGTGTTTTGCTCTACTATCCAAGACAGCCGAACAGGACATGACCGCGACCGATATTGCGCAGTATATCAGCGACGGGCTTGAGGTTGCCCTGGTCATTCGCCTGTTGCTGATGCGTTTGCATAGCGTGTATCGCGTGTTTTGCGCGTTTCTGTTGTTTGATGTCTTCTCATCGGCGGTGTTCTTTATCACCACGCATACGCGATATTTGCACTTGGACTACCGCTGGGCATGGATGACACTCCGACCAGTGGCATGGGTGCTAGCCCTTTGGATGGTCTACGCATTGGTAAACGCGATCCTGGCTAATCTCCCCGGCATCTTGCGGCTTTCGCACAAGATTCTCAATGTCGTGTTTGTCGGGGCGCTGGCGCTCGCGCTTATCACGGCTGAGCCCGAGTATTCGGCTTCTCAACTGTCTGCGTCGGCCATTTCTGGTAACAGGGCGATGGCCGCGGTATTTGTGATGGAGCGCGTGATCTTTATGGCCGCTCTACTCATCCTACTCGCGATGCTCGCGTTTATTCTTTGGTTTCCGGTCCAGATGCCCAGGAACTTAGCCTTCTTCAGCGCCGGGTTCGTGATTTTCTTCGCGAGCACGACTGCGCTCTTTCTGGCTCATACGTACGCGCCAAACGTCGACGTTCGGGTGATCAGCCAGCTTGTCATAGCTTTCCACTCGGCGTGTCTGGCTTATTGGCTGATTGTGCTCAACAAGGCCGGCGAGACAAAGCCAGTGCGGATGGGCCATAGTTGGGGACCAGCCGAGCAGAAGCGCCTGGTCGGCCAGCTCGAATCCATGAATGCCGCCTTACTCCGCACCTCGCGCCGGGAGAATTATTGACAGCTTTAGGCCCGAGTTCCCACTCATTTCTCGAAACCTAGGGCAAAAGCGTATAAAAAACGCTTTTAGGTCTTGAAACGGTCGGCGTATTCTTGTACCGTAGACTCTACGGAGACGAACTTGACTCCAGTCCTAGTCCTCACTCTAGTACTTTTCATTACCTTCATCCTTGCCTTTTTAGTGCGCATTGTGCTTAGGCTGCAAAAGCGCTGCCGCATGGAAGAAATCACCCCTGAGTGGCTTGCCAGCTTCTCAGTTTCTTCGTATCAACCCATGCACGTGCTGCTGTGTGAGGAGGATTTCTCCTTCCTTTCGCGGCAGCCCGGATTCGACCTCCTCCTATATAAGAAGTTCCGCAGAGACCGCCTACGCATTTTCAGGCAATACATGAACCGCCTGATCGCGGATTACAACCGCCTGCATATGGCCGCCCGGATGCTGCTCGCCGGCACGCCGCAGGATCAATCCGACATGATGACGCATTTGATCCGGCTGAAGATTAACTTCTCCGCCTCTGTCTTGCGTGCTGAAGCGAATTACCTGCTGTGCTGCGTCGGTTTCCGCACGCTCGCAGTTCGGGCGCTTATCATCCGGCTTGAAGAGCTAAGCAGCGAAGTGGCTGCCATTTCCGCTACACAAACGATCTAGCTAGGTATCGGCTTTAATTCTCTTTGGTCGCCGCCCGATCAACGAATCGCTTCATTTCCGCGATGGCTTTTTCGTAATCTTTAAATTCGCGCTCCGCACGCTTAAATTCTTTTGTGTGCACACATCGCCTGGCACCTCGGTGTTCGCTCGGAAATCTGAGGTGCAGCATCTCATGAAACATGACGTATTTCACTAGTAATTCCGGCGCCTTTTCCGAATCCAGAAGAACAGTCAATACGATGACGTGGTGGGACGGGTCGTAATGGCCGAGCGTTGTGCGCGACGGACGAAGGCTCCAACCCAGCGCCGGGCGCGCCATTAATCCGTGGAAATATTGAAAGTTGAGCTCCTCAAAAATGGCGGATAAGTCGTAAACGCGTCCCCGCGGATCGCGGTAGGATTTACGCCCGCGTTCTTGTTTCACTGAAAGAAGAGTGCGCCGGATGTCGCTCCGGTTCAGGTACCGTCGGTATCTGGCCACAATCCCCGCGGCGGGCACGAGGCGATGCAGCTTCGAAATGAGAATGAATGCCAACGCTTCCTGAATGGGCGCCGGCGCGTCTTCGAGCAGATCGCTGATATCGGCATGCAGATGGCCATCCTGAAGCCGGATGCGGCTGTTGGCGTTGGCGTATTTGCGGAATTGAATGGTGATCCGCGGAACAGGCGTCCGCGGCTTTAGGGTGCGAAAGACGCGCTCGTAGATCTGCTCGACTGTCTCGAAAAACAGGGCAGTCTCGACTTGCATTCTTCACAACTATAAAACACCCGAGCTCATGGGGGCGGCTTGCCCGCATCGCCGAAATTGGCGATGATGAAACTGGTATTCACGGCCATGCGGACTTCACCTGATGATGCTCCGGTCACCAAAGCGGTTTTGAAAAACGAGATCGGAGCTCTAAGAACCGAGATCGAAGCTCTAGAGGAACGCCTGCTTGACGTATGGAGAAGATCGAAACGAATCTGCTCCGCGCGTTCCGCAACTGGGCCACCGGGTCAGAGACCCGCGTGAAGGTGAATGAGATCCTGGTGCACAGCTTCAGTGACCGGCTTACGGCGGTCGAAGAACGCATCAGCGAGATCGAACGGCGCATCACGAAATAGGCTGCGACTGTACCATTGGAGTTGCCGGTGCTCTCGAGCATTCGGTTCCAATACTTCAGACCTAGAAAAAGGGACATCGTCCGCGTGCCAAATGCCAAGATTACTGCTGTCGGCTGCTTTGTACCTCCAGGCGTACTTACCAATCACGATCTATCGAAAATAGTAGAGACCAACGACGAGTGGATTGTCTCTCGCACTGGCATCCGTGAGCGGCATATTGTTAGCCCGGAGATGGCTACCTCCGACATGGCGGTCCGGGCGGCTGAGAAAGTGCTGAGCCAGGCTGGCATTCCGGCGACGGAGCTGGACGCCATAATCTTATGCACCGTCACGCCGGACATGCTTTTCCCATCCACCGCTTGTCTGGTGCAGGATCGGCTTGGCGCGACTGGCGCGTGGGGTTTCGACCTGATCGCCGCCTGCTCGGGTTTCCTTTACGGCATCACGGTGGCCGCGCACCTGGTCGGCGCGGGCACCCATCGCAAGGTGCTGGTCATCGGAGCCGACACTATGTCGCGCATCATCGATTACACTGATCGCGCCACTTGCATTCTGTTTGGCGATGGCGCGGGCGCCTTCCTGATAGAGCCATCGGACTCGGCGGATGAAGGTTTTATCGGACACCTGAACGAAATTGACGGCTCCGGCGCAGAGTTTCTGAACATGCCCGCGGGCGGGAGCCGCCTCCCGGCGAGCGCTGAAACGGTCGCGCGACGCCAACACTATGTGAAGCAGTCCGGGCCGCAAGTGTTCAAATATGCGGTCCGCAAAATGTATGAATTGAGCGAGGCGGCGCTGCGCAAGTATGGGCTCAGTCCGAGCGATGTGAAGATGATGATTCCACACCAGGCCAACAAGCGCATTATCGCCGCGACGGCAGAGCGCCTCGGGTTGCCGGAGGAGAGCGTGGTCGTGAATCTGGACAAGTATGGGAATACGACGGCGGCAACCATTCCGCTGGCGACGCACGATGCGCTGGAACAAGGCCGTTTGAAGAAGGGCGACTTAGTGCTGTTTGCGGCTGTGGGGGCGGGATATACCGCGGGCGTGAATTTGTGGAGGTGGGCATATTAGGCTAGAATCCACCGACCGCCTCTATACTTAGTCCTGCTCTCGCCAGCGACTGACCTCCATCGCAAACAAATGTCGCGCCCGTGATGTAACTCGCCGCATCCGAACATAGGAACAGAGCCAGGTCTGCTAACTCGTCCTTCGTTCCCAAACGGCGCAACGGCACGCCGGCTCTCACGCGCTCTTGAATTTCAGCGGTCGGAGCGAGGCGGCGCATGCCTTCGGTGTCCGCGGTAGGGCCGGGAGTAATGCAATTGCATCGTATCCCTTGCGGACCCCACTCGAGCGCGAGCGTCTTGATGAACAGCTCTACGCCGGCCTTTGCAGCGCACACATGCGCCTGATAAGGTATGGGCACGGTTGCGTGGGACGCGGAAATTGCGATGATCGAAGCGCCCGGTGTTCGGAGATATTTGTACGCCGCACGGCAGGTGTTGAAGGTGCCGATCAGGTCGATATCAATCGCCGACTTGAATCCATTCGACGACATGCCTAACACCGGAGCGGGAAAATTACCCGCAGCGGCCGCCAGCACAATATCGATTGGCCCGAGCTCGTCGTGAGCCCGATGCAGTGCCGCCTCCAGAGCGCTATATTCACGGACATCAAGCGCTGCCGTGGTTGCAGCGCCACCTCGCGAAGCGATACCCTGCTGCGCTTCCAGCAACTTTTCTGCGCGACGTCCCACCAGCATCACCTTCGCACCATGCTCCGCGAAGCGCTCCGCGATGCGCAATCCGATTCCGCTTCCGCCTCCGGTGACGAACGCCGTCTTGCCTTCGAGCAGCCGCTCGCGAAAGATGCTGGCCATGGTTCCTGAGCATACCAACGAGCGAGTGTGATTGGATATCAGTCAGTGAATATGCTGAACCGGAGACTTTTGATCGTGCTGCTCGCCACGAGTGCGGGTGCCGCAGAGCTCGCTCCACTGGGGTCATTTCCGAAGCACGAGTCCTCTTTGCGGATCGTTGCTCCTTGCGTTCCGCGTACGCCCTGGACGGTGGCCGGTGAACACGGGGCGCTGTTTGGCCGGCAAAACGGGGTTTTCGAAGCGTGGCTTTGGCCGAACAAGATCCTCAGCAACTTCCGCATCCGCGCAGAGCTTGCCGATTACGCGGTGCCTATTGACGTCAACGCGTTGGCGGCTGAGATTGAAGTCACGCCCGCTGAAACGACCATCACGTATTCGCACGCGGCGTTTACGATTCGCCAGCACATGTTTGCGCCTCGGGGCGAGAATACGCCGGCGACGGGCGCGGTCGTGTATTTCGAATTCGAATCCGCACGGCCGCTTGAGGTGACGTTTTCCTTCACGCCCGAGATGTTGCACATGTGGCCCGCGCCGAACTTCGGGCGCCCGAATGCCGAATGGATCGCGCCAGGCGGTTTCTATGTGCTGCACACCGACGATCCACATTTCTCAGCTATTGTCGCGATGCCGCGCACGCGGCCCGGCATCATGGTGCCGTATCAGGAACACCCGCAAACATATCCGGTGGAGCTGAAGCTCTCTTACGACCCCAAGCGCGATCACGGTTCTATCTACCCCCTAATTCTTGGGGTGGCGGGCAAATCGTCGCCCGCCGAACAGGTTGCGCAGGTCGCCTCCGCTCTTTCGCAGCTCTATTCGCAAACCCAGGATTACTACGCGCACTTTTTCGATCATCGATTGACCGCAGAAACCCCCGATCGGCGGCTGGACGAAGCTCTGAAATGGGCTGAGATCTCGATTGATCAGATGCAGGTGAAGTATCACGACGAAGTCGGCATGGTGGCCGGCTATTATGAATCGGCCGATTCCGCCCGCCCCGGCTACGCCTGGTTCTTTGGACGCGATACGCTATTTACCACTTATGCGATTAACAGCTATGGCGATTTTGCGCTCACCCGCCGCGCGCTCGATTTTCTGATACGGCGCCAGCGCGAGGACGGCAAGATCATGCACGAGTATTCGCAATCCGCCGATGCGCTGGATTGGAAATCAACGCCGTATTTTTACGCGGCGGCGGATTCGACGCCGCTGTTCGTCATGGCGATGTGCGATTTCGTCAAAGCGAGCGGTGATGCCGAATACTTGAAGCGCAATTGGGAAGCCGTCCGCAAGGCGTACGAATTCACACGCGCCCACGAGACCAACGACGGCATCTATGCGAACACCGAAGGCACTGGCTGGGTCGAATCTTGGCCGACCGGTATGCCGCACGAAGAAATCTATTTAGCGGCGATGGATCAGCAGTCGGCGCAGGCTATTGCTTATCTTGCATTGCTGATGGGCGACCAGGAACTCGCAGGCGCCGCACAAAAGAAGGCGCAAGAGATCGGGAGAAAGATTGAATCCGAATATTACGAGCAATCTGCGCAGTTCTATGCTTTCAGCCGCAATAAGGACGGTTCGCTCGACCACACCGCGAGTATCTATCCATCAGTTGCCTGGTGGGACGGAACATTCGGCTTGAAGAGCGCCGGGCCGATGCTGACGCGCTGGGCGTCAAATGAATTCTCGACTGATTGGGGCACGCGCGACATCAGCGACCGCACGCCGTTCTACGATCCCATCAGCTATCACCAGGGCTCGATTTGGCCGTTGTTCACCGGTTGGGTTTCGCTGGCTGAATATCGGGCGGGCCGGCCGCTCTCCGGCTATGCCCACTTGATGCAGAACGCCGATCTGACGTGGGCGCAAGATCTCGGCTCGGTGACGGAGTTGCTTTCCGGCGAATTCTTCCAGCCTTTGGGACGGAGCAGCTCGCACCAGATGTGGTCCTCCGCTATGGTAATCGTGCCGCTAATTCGCGGGCTTTTCGGCATCACGTGGGACGCGCAGCACAACACGCTGCACGTGGCGCCGCATCTGCCGGCGGATTGGGACCATGCGACGCTGCACAACGTACCGCTGGGCTCGTCCATGATCCATCTTGAATATCATCGCGACGGCGATCGCCTGAGCGTTCGCGGACCCGCGCCGATTGGCACCGTCCGGTTTCCGCTTCCGGCCGTGGAGCTAACGATTCCGGCGCGCTTGCCGCTCGAGGGCTCGCTCACTTCGCAATTGAAAGTGCTCGACGAACACGCGTCGGAACACCAGGTGGTCTTTAGGCTGGCTGCCCTCGGCGGTTCGAGTTACGATCTATCACTGCATTTGAACCGTCCGGGCGTGACAGCGCAGGGCGGGGAACTGCGCGGCGGAAAACTTCATCTCCAATTCCCGGACGGCTCGGGATATCAATCCAAGACTGTCACTTTTACCTGGTAAACCAATGAAACGAACCCTTGCGGCTATCGCTTTATTTGCCATCTCGCTTTGCGCGCAGAATCCATCCCCACCCGCGCAAACAACGAATATTCTCGATTACATCAAGCAGACATGGACGACCCTCACACGATCGAATAAGAACCTGGCGACGGCGGCGGTCGACCCTAAGTTTAAGCCAGAACCAGACGGCCGCTGGCCGGTTTATGTGCCGCGCAGCGACGATATGCAGCTCATCGAAGAGGGTTTGCGCCGCGAAGTGCCGGCTGCGGGCTTCAAGACCATCGATATCGAGGCGCTTCCGGAAGATCTGGATTCGCTGAAGGAACAGGGGCTGCTCTATCTGCCCGATCCCTATGTCGTCCCAGGCGGACGCTTTAACGAAATGTATGGCTGGGATAGTTACTTCATTCAGGTCGGTTTGCTCCGTGACAACGAGCTCAAGCTGGCCAAAGACATGGCCGATAACTTTATCTACGAAACGAAGAACTATGGCAAGGTGCTGAACGCGAACCGTACTTACTATCTAACGCGTTCTCAGCCACCATTTCTGACACAAATGGTTCTTGGCGTTTATGCGAAGACGCATGATCGCAAGTGGCTGGAAGAGGCTGAGCCGATGGTCGAAAAGTACTACCAGATCTGGGCCACTGAGCCGCATTTGACGCCGGAAACAGGGCTGTCACGCTACTGGGATATGGGGGAAGGCCCCGCGCCGGAAGTGGTGTCTGCTGAGCGAAACGCGCAGGGGCTGACGCACTATGACTTAGTCAAGGATTTCTTTCGTACCCATGAAATTAAGGATTATGACGTAAGTCAGTACTATGACCGCGCCACGAATCAACTTACCCCGCTTTTCTATAAAGGGGACCGCTCGATGCGCGAATCGGGTTTCGATCCATCGAACCGATTCGGCGCATTTAATATCGATATTATTCATTACGATCCCGTTTGCCTGAATTCGCTGCTCTATCTGATGGAGATGCAAACCGCCGACATACTCGATAAGCTCGAGCGCCAGGCCGATGCCAGCACCTGGCGTAAACGCGCCCAGCAGCGCGCGGAGCGAGTTAATCGGCTGATGTGGGACGACAAAGACGGGCTTTATTTCGACTATGATTTTCAGACCAAGCAGGTCCGGCACTACCCGTTCCTGACAACGTTTTATCCGCTGTGGGCCGGCTTTGCCAGCCAGGAAGAAGCGGCGCGGGTGGAAAAGAACCTGCCGATGTTCGAACGCGCCGGCGGCTTGCAAACCAGCACCTATGTGAGCGGCAATCAATGGGATTCGCCGTTCGGCTGGGCGCCGCTGCAGATGATCGCGGTGGACGGATTGCGACGGTATGGGTACCGTGACGATGCCGAACGAATCGCGATGAAATGGCTATCTCTGGTACGCCGCGAGTTTCTGCGTCAGGGATTCATCGTCGAAAAATACGACGTGGTCAGCGGCGGCTCGAACGTCAGCGCGAACATTCATTTCGGCTACAGCGCTAACCAAGACGGTTTCGGATGGACAAACGCAGTCTTCGATGAGCTGTACGACGAACTGACGCCTGCGGATCAAAAAAAGCTGATGGCCCAATAGACGGTTAGCGGCCGGCCGGAACCTCGATTTGCCGCTGCGACTCGGTGTCAGCCAGGTTCTTCTCCTGAGTGGCGATCTCGACGCGATCCTTCTTGATATCCAGCCGCACGCGCGCGAAGACGTTGATGTAAAAATTGGCCACCCACACGAGGCCGAAGAACGCGACCAGATAACCGCGCCAATCGCCATATAGGAGCTTATAGCGGGTGATGAACAGGAACAGAATCACGACGTAGTGGCTGAAGCAGTATTCGCAGGTGAACAGGTAGAAGAACTTTTTCTCGAATAGACGGTGACAGTTCTGGCTGCGATCCTTGCACCAGTCCCGCGGCTCGCGGAACACCTCCTCGTGGGTCACGGTCCAGGCAATGCTCGCGATGGGGAGCCCGAGAATGAATAAATATATGATCTGTTCGCCAAGAGTCATGCTTTTTTCCTATTGTGGGCCTGCACTCCCGTTTCTACCGAGTTTCACTTCAGGGCAAATAAGCGTCCCTGAGGTGAGATGCAGGTTAAAACACGATTCTTTCTTGCAGCCTTTATCACTTGGCTGGCTGGTTTCGTCGACGCGATCGGATTCATATCGCTCAGCGACATTTACACGGCGAACATGAGTGGAAACAGCGTGGCGGTTGGGATTCAGCTTGCTTCTCAGAACTGGCCGGCGGTGATTCACCGATTCTGGCCGGTTGTTACGTATGTCCTGGGCCTTCTTTTCTGCCGGATTTTGATCGAATTCGGCGCCCGCGAGCGGATCCGGTCCATTGGGTCATTGGCGTGGATTGCAGAAATTGCGTGCTTGACGCCGGTCTGCGTCTCTCCGATTGAACCCGGGCCTCAGTCGAGTCTCTGGTTTTTATTTGTCGGACTGCTTGCGTTCGCCATGGGCATTCAGAACGCCACGCTCACTCACTTCAGCGGAGTGACCCTGAATACGGGCTTTGTGACTGGCTCGTTAGTCAAGTTCGGAAAGCAGTTGACAGCTTATTTGACCTCCGTCTATGATTCGGCGCGCCGGCCCGGCGGATCGGCAAGTAAGGCGCTCTTCCGTTCTTTTCATGAGAAGCCGTTTCGGCTGATGATCGGACTGAGTACAATCTGGCCGTCGTATGTTGCCGGCGCGGTCTGCGGCGCGCTTGGCGATTACAATTGGCATTTTAGATCGCTGCTGATCGCGATAGCATGTCTATCCGTGTTGACTGCGATTGATCTGCGCACACCGCTCGCACTGCCTGAGGAGCGCGCACAAGAAAAAACCACCGAGTCAGAATAGGAAGCAATGCCACACGATCGAGCAAGCGGCGCCAAACCAGCCGGGCCATGCTGCATGGTGATTTTCGGAGCTGCCGGAGACCTGACCAAAAGGCTGGTGGTTCCGGCGCTGTACAACTTGGCCTGCGCGAAGCTGCTGCCGGTGGAATTCGCCGTGGTGGGCGTAGATCTCGCAGAGCACACAAATGAGGACTGGACGCAATCGCTTGAAACGATGACCGCAGAATTCGTGAAACATGGCGGCGAGCACGAGACGGTCAATCAAGATGTATGGCACTGGCTCACCCAGCGCATGAGCTATCAGAGGGGAGATCTCAATGATCCGGCAACCTACCAAGCGTTGAAATCAAAGTTGGCCGGGATCGATTCAACGCGGGGCACCGGCGGAAACTATTTGTTCTACCTTGCGATCGCCGACCGCTTCTTCGGCACCGTTGTGGAGCACCTGGGAGAGAGTGAGCTCGGGTGCGAAAAGGACGGGCACTGGCGCCGCGTCGTGATTGAGAAACCGTTCGGACATGACCTTCGGTCGGCTCAAGAGTTGAACCGCACCATCCTGAAGGTTCTGAACGAGAGTCAGATCTATCGCATCGACCATTTTCTGGGCAAAGAAACGGTTCAGAACATCATGTTGTTTCGCTTTGCCAACGGCTTATTCGAGCCGCTGTGGAGCCGGGATCGGATCGAGCATGTTCAGATCACAGTTGCCGAGACGGTGGGTGTTGAAGGGCGAGGCCGTTTTTATGAGCACACGGGCGCCTTGCGAGACATGGTGCCGAATCATGTTTTTCAGTTGGTCGCGATGACCGCCATGGAGGCGCCGAATTCGTTCGCGGCAAATGCCGTTCGCGCCGAGAAGGCCAAAGCCATCGATGCGATCAAGGTCTGCAATCCAGAGCAGGTGGATTGCATGGCGGTGCGCGGGCAATACGGTCCAGGCGAGATCGACGGCAAGGCCGTTCCAGGTTATCGGGGGGAGCCCGACGTTTCGCCGCAATCTGAAGTGGAGACTTACGTGGCGCTCAAGCTTCAAATTGAAAATTGGCGCTGGGCCGGTGTGCCGTTCTATATTCGCACCGGCAAGCGACTTGCGAGACGCAAGAGCCAGATTGCGATCAAGTTCAAAGAGGCGCCGTGTCCACTTTTCCGCAATACGCCGGTTCGCGAGCCCGCTCCCAACTGGCTGTTGATTCGCATTCAGCCCGACGAAGGCATCGCGCTCGAATTCGGCGCCAAGATTCCGGGTCCCACCATGCGCCTCGGCGATGTGCGCATGGATTTCAAATATCAGGATTACTTCGGTACTGCTCCGGCCACGGGTTACGAGACGCTGATCTACGACGTGATGCAGGGGGACGCGACACTATTTCAGCGTGCCGACAACATCGAAGCCGGATGGCGTGTGGTGCAGCCGGTTCTGGATCACTGGGCTCAGAATCCCGCGGCGAATTTCCCGAACTACGCGGCGGGTAGCCAGGGGCCTGCGAAAGCGGACGAACTGCTCAAGCGCGACAATCATGAGTGGCGTCCGATTAATTAAAGAAGGCGTCTATTTGCGATCTAGTCCCGCGCGCTTCCACAAATCTTCCACTCGCTGAACCACTTCGGGCGACATTTTGATCACGTTGGGCCAGCGCCGGGAGTGGCCTTCAGACGGCCATTTTGTCGTTGCGTCCACACCCATTTTTGAGCCGTAATTCGGCATGCGGCTGGCGTGATCGAGCGAATCGATGGGGCCGAGGGAAAACTCTATGTCGCGCTGCGGGTCGATGTTGTTCAGCGCTTTCCAGGCCACTTCGCGAACGTTCTGTACATCCACGTCTTCGTCTACCACAACGATGCACTTGCTGAACATCGCCTGGCCGGTGCCCCAGATGGAATGCATGACTTTGCGGGCCTGCCCTGGATACGACTTGCGGATGGAAACCAGAATCAGGTTGTGAAAAATGCCTTCGGCGGGCATGCAGATATCGCGGACTTCGGGAAGCTGCATACGCATCAGCGGTAGAAAAATCCGCTCGATCGCCTTCCCCATATAGAAGTCTTCCATGGGCGGCGGCCCGACGATGGTGGTCGCGTAAATGGGGTTCTTGCGATGCGTGATGCACTCGATGTGAAACACCGGGTAGTCGTCGTCGAGCGAATAGAAGCCGGTGTGATCGCCAAAGGGCCCTTCACGCCGCAGCTCGCCCGGAACCACGTAGCCTTCGAGCACGATCTCGGAATTCGCCGGCACTTCGAGATCGCTCGTCTCACACTTCACCATCTCCACCGGCTTGCCGCGCATAAATCCGGCGAACAGCATCTCATCAATGCTCGGCGGTAACGGCAGAATCGCCGAATACATGGTCACTGGATCTGCTCCGATGGCAACAGCGACCGGCATCCGCGTCTGCTTTCCTTCGGCGACCACGCGGCGGTAATGCTCTGCGCCTTGCTTGTGCTTTTGCCAATGCATGCCGGTGGTCTGGCCGTCGAAGACCTGCAACCGGTACATGCCGCAATTGCGTCTGCCAGTTTCGGGATCTCGCGAGAAGACCAGAGGCAGCGTGATAAAGCGGCCTGCATCACCCGGCCAGCAATGCAGGATCGGAAAATAGTCGAGCTTGAAATTCTCGCGCCGGATTCTCTCCTTGCAGGGGCCGCTCGACACGACCTTCGGGAAAGCGCTGCCGATCTCGGCTAGCTTGGGCAGCATCTTGAGTTTATCCAGCAGACTCTCCGGCTTTTGCATTTCGAGGAAGCTGACGATTCGGTCGGCAATCTCCTGAACACTGTCGACACCGAGCGCGATCTCCATGCGCCGCGTGCTTGCAAACGCATTGATCAGAACCGGAGTGTTCGATCCTTTCGGATTTTCAAACAGCAGCGCAGGGCCGCCGTTCTTTACGGACCGGTCGGCGAACTCCGTAATTTCGAGATACGGATCCACCTGAAGGGAGACGCGTTTCAGCTCGCCGTGCCTGTCTAACGCACCAATGAAATCGCGCAGATCGTCGATAGCCATGAATTTGCCGTACACCCATTATTGAACCGCGCACAACGGCCACCGAACGGCCTGTGCGCTCCCCATTATTGAACCGCGCACAACGGCCACCGAACGGCCTGTGCGCTCCCCATTATCATGAGATTGGTTGTGAGTAATCGAACTGCGCTAATTACGGGAGCGAGCCGCGGGATTGGGAAGATATGTGCGCTTGCGCTCGCCGCAGCCGGTCATCGCGTGGTGCTTGCCGCGCGATCCGTCCACAATCTGGACGAAATCGCCCATAGGATTAGCGGCGACGGCTCGGAAGCATTCGTCATCGAGATGGATCTTGCGAATCGAGATTCCATATCTACTGGGATCTCGAAAGCATCGAAAGAATTCGGGCGAATCGACATTCTCGTGAACAATGCCGGAATGACGAAGGATGGTCTTGCGGTTCGCATGAAGCCGGCCGATTGGGAGATCGTGCTACAGACAAATCTCAGCGGCGCGTTCTATGCGATTCAACAGGTGCTCCCTGGCATGATGCGGGAACGCTGGGGACGCATCGTGAACATCTCATCGGTGGTCGGCGAAATGGGCAATCCGGGACAGGCGAACTATGTCGCGTCGAAAGCCGGCTTGATCGGGTTGACTAAGTCGCTTGCCCGGGAAGTGGGAAGCCGCAACATTACCGTGAATGCGGTGGCGCCCGGTTTCATCGAAACGGATATGACGCACGGCCTCACTGCTGAGCTAAAGCAGAAAATGATTGATCAGACGCCGCTCGGACGCATGGGCAGCCCGGAAGATGTTGCAGCGGCCGTGAAGTTCCTGGTGAGTGATGACGCAAGCTTTATCACCGGACACGTACTCGACGTCAACGGCGGAATTTACATGTAGCCATGCTCGTGAACCGTGACAGCAAGTTCAAAATCGGCTTAGTGCAGATGGCCTGCTCGCCAGACCCGGAAGCGAATCTCGGCAAAGCGATACAGGGTGTTCGCGACGCCGCCGACAAAGGCGCCGAGATCGTTTGCCTTCAGGAGTTGTTCCGCTCGCAATATTTTTGCCGCGAAGAGAACGCCGAGCTGTTTGACCTGGCCGAAACCATTCCCGGGCCATCTACGGAGGCGCTCGGCGCGGTTGCGAAAGAACTGCAGGTTTCTATCGTCGCTCCGCTGTTCGAAAAGCGCGCGCAGGGCCTCTATCACAATACGGCGGCGATTCTCGATGCCGATGGCTCGCTGATCGGCACGTACCGCAAGATGCACATTCCCGACGATCCGTTATATTTTGAAAAATTCTACTTCACGCCTGGAGATCTCGGGTTTCGGAACTTCGACACGCGATATTCGCGAATCGGGGTGTTGGTGTGCTGGGATCAGTGGTACCCCGAAGGTGCGCGCATCACGAGCCTACAAGGCGCAAACGTTCTGTTTTATCCAACGGCGATCGGCTGGCATCCATCGGAAAAGGAGCAATATGGGGAAGCGCAGCTCGATGCCTGGCGAACTGTGCAACGTGCGCACGCGATCTCAAACGGCATCTTTGTCGCGGCGGTGAATCGCACCGGCTTCGAAGGCCCCCGCGATAACGGGCTGGAGTTTTGGGGCAACTCCTTTGTGGCGGATCCTTTTGGACGCGTGAGCGCGCAAGCTCCGGCGAACGAGGAGCAAGTTCTGGTCGCCGAATGCGATCCGAAGCAAATGGATGAAGTGCGCCGCAACTGGCCGTTCCTGCGCGACCGCCGGATCGATGCGTACTCACCGATTACAAATCGCTGGCTGGGTTAAGGTGAATCAGCCACCAGCCGCGCTGGGTTTTCGCATGCCCGCCGAGTGGGAGCCGCACGAAGCAACGTGGCTCGCGTGGCCTCACGAACGATCCGATTGGCCCGGCAAATTCGCGCCGATTCCCTGGGTTTACGGCGAAATTGTCCGGCATCTATCACGGGTGGAGCGCGTGCGCATCCTGGTTGAAGACGCCGATGCCGAGCACCGGGCGCGCAGCGTCCTCAAAAAATCAGGCGCGCAAATGGAAGCGGTGGAATTCTTCCAAATCCCGACCGACCGCAGTTGGACGCGCGACTATTGCCCGATCTTCGTCCGCAACGCCGCAGGCGAGCGCGCGATCCTGAATTGGCGTTTCAATGCCTGGGCGAAATACGACAATTATGCGCACGACGACGCGGTCACGGAGCAGTTGGCGCGGCAGCTCGGGATTCGCATGTGGACGCCGCAATATAAGGGCCAGCGCGTGGTGCTCGAAGGCGGCGCAATTGATGTGAATGGCGCGGGGTCGATTCTGACGACCGAAGAATGCCTGTTGAGCGACGTGCAGGCGCGCAATCCCGGTCTCGGCCGCGAAGATATGGAACAGATCTTTCGCGATTACCTCAACGCGGGGCGCACTATTTGGCTGCACAACGGGATCGAGGGTGACGACACGCACGGCCATGTGGATGACGTAGCGCGTTTCACGGATGAACGCACAATCGTCATCGCATCCGAAGGAGACCCGTCGCCGCTACGGGACACGGGCGTGCGCGTCGAGACCCTTCCGATGCCCGAGCCGGTTTATTTCAACGGGCAACGTCTTCCCGCGAGTTATGCAAACTTCTATATTGCGAATCGGCTGGTCCTTGTGCCGACGTTCAACGACACAAACGACCGCCTGGCGCTGAACAAACTCGCCGAGCTATTTCCAAATCGCGAGGTTGTCGGCATCGCATCCACCGACTTAGTTCTGGGCCTCGGCACTTTGCACTGCATGACGCAGCAGCAACCCGCGTAAGATGCTCGTCGCTCTTGCTGTGGTGCCGGTGCTGATCTGGCTTTATCTACTGTTCTGCCGCGGAGGTTTTTGGCGCATTTGCATAGAACACCCGGAACCGAGGCCGGTGACCACCTGCCTTGTTGCTGTGATACCGGCACGGAATGAAGCTGCCGTAATCGGTCGAGCGCTTCGTTCGCTTTCAGGGTCCGTCTCGCAAATCGTAGTAGTGGACGACGCGAGTGCCGACGGTACGGCGGATATCGCCCGATCAGCCGGCGATAACGTCACCGTGCTGGAAGGCAAACCGCTGCCTCCGGGTTGGACTGGCAAGCTCTGGGCTTTGGCGCAGGGCATCGAGCATGCGCTCTCGCTAGATCCGGACTATCTGTTGTTGACCGACGCCGATATTGAGCATGATGCCGGCAGCATGACGGACTTGACCCTCATCGCGGAACAGCGCGGCCTCGATCTGGCGTCCTACATGGTCAAGCTGGCGTGTGTTACCCGAGCTGAAAAGGCGCTGATCCCCGCCTTTGTGTTCTTCTTTCTCAAGCTGTATCCACCGAAATGGATCGCCTCAGAGAAGTTCAGGACGTCGGGCGCCGCTGGCGGGTGCATCCTAATTCGCCCCGAAGCGCTGGCGCGAATCGGAGGCATCGCAGCGATTCGCAACGAAGTAATCGATGATTGCGCGCTCGCACGGGCGGTCAAGTGCAACGCCGGAAAGGTGTGGCTTGGTCTCACTTGCCAGACTCGCAGCATTCGCGCCTATGGCGGCTTCGGCGAGATCGGCCGCATGATCTCCCGGACAGCCTTTAGTCAGCTGCGTCATTCGACGCTGCTGCTCGTAGCCGCAATCGCCGGACTGTTTGTTACATACCTGCTGCCGCCGCTTCTGCTGCTCAGCGGGAAACGATTACCAATGATCCTCGGGGCGGTCGCTTGGCTGCTCATGAGCGGTGTCTACTTGCCGATGGTCCGCTTCTACAATCGCTCGCCACTCTGGAGTTTGGCGCTACCGCTTATCGCGCTCTTCTACATGGGTGCGACGCTGCATTCCGCAGTTCAGTACTGGCGCCGCCGTGGCGGCGAGTGGAAGGGCCGCACCCAGGATATCCGCGCGTAAAGCGCGCCGGCCGAAGCCGTTGTAGGCGACTCTTGATGAAGCTACCAGCGGTTTTTGCTGCCGCCGAAATCCCGTTGACGGCCACCACCGCCGCCGGGCCCGCCGCCCGGCCCACGCTCGCGCCGCTCCGGCGGGCGAGCCTCATTCACCACGAGAGCGCGGCCCATCAGTGCGCGGCCATTGCAGGCCTGAACAGCCTGGTTTGCGATTGCGTCGTCGTTAATTTCGACGAACCCAAACCCTCTGGCTTCCCCACTGAAACGGTCTCGCAGGATGTTCACGCTGTCAACGTGAATTCCTGCTTCTTCGAAAAAGGCCTGTAAATCGGCTTCAGTAGCCTTGTAGGGCAAATTCCCTACGAACAGCTTCGTCACTTCACTCTCCTGACTGTTGTTCGGAAACACGAGGGTATCTCGCGAGAAATCGACGGGGAGTCACACCAAGCGGAAAACCAAACCGAGCATCCAAACCGACGCTTCTATCGTGCCACAGAAAGCGGCTGGGAGAAAAGAGCAAAGCCGGACCGGTAGATGTACGCGGCCCGGCGATTATCTGGGGGTAATTAGACCGCCAAGCTTGTCCTGCTCGCTCGCGCCCTGGCGCGGAAAGCGCGTTGCATACGCATTCAGGTATTTCAGGCCTGAGCCGGTATTGACGAGGACGATTCGGTCGTCTGGGGACAGATATCCGGAGTCGAGCAGGCGCTTTGTGGCAGCGACACAGGCACCAGCTTGGGGCGCTGGAAAAATCCCTTCACTCCGTGCGAGCAGAAGAGCCGCGTCCATCATCTCGTCCTTCGGAATTTCCATCAGCGTCGCTGTTTTCTCAAAAGCTGGAACAATAGACTGGCCGCCGGCCGCCTGAACCAGGACCATCTTTGGGCGCTTGTTGCCGATCCAGCCGAGTTGTTCGAGTTCCGAGAAAGCCTTCCATATCCCTGTCTGCCCCGCAGCCCCGCAAGGGTGAAGAATCGCATCAGGAAGCTCCCAATCGAGCTGCTCAGCGATCTCGTAGCCGATGGTCTTCAGACCTTCGATGCGGTAGGGCTCTTGGGGTGCGGCAAGCTCAAACCCGCCTTCCCGCTGTTTGCGGCCGGAAACATCGACCGCCCTCACATTGGCTCCCAGCGCCTTACATTCGACGAAGTTCGGTTCGGGCATTTCGCGCGGCGGAAAGATGTGAGCCTCCAGACCGGCGACCGCGGCGTAGGCAGCAAGGGCGCTCGCAGCGTTGCCCGCCGATGATACAGCCAGTTTGCCGATTCCAAGTTTTTTCGCCATCGTCACAGCGCAAGAAAGGCCGCGCGCTTGGAAGGAGGAGCTCGGATTGCGGCTCTCATCTTTGATCAAGAGATTGCGCGCGCCACATTCCCGCCCGAGCCTGCTTGCGTGCAAGAGAGGAGTCCAGCCTTCCGCTAGTGTTACGGCCTCCGCCAAGTCGGCGGGTAATACAGGCGCATAGCGCCACATGCTGTTGACTGAGGTTCTTAGGTCGTCTTTGCGCCAGTGATTATGAATGGCCGGTAAGTCGTAATTTACTAATAGCGGCTCGCCACAATCGCAGCGATTGACGGCTTCGGAGGAGGTAAACGTTTTCGCGCAACGGCCGCAGGTCAAATGAGATGCTCGGCCCATCCCTTGCATCGTAGCGCCCCATACTTTGCGAAAAAAATCAGGTTATTGGGACTTTTCGGGATGGCGAGACAACTCTGAGTTATGGCAAAATACGGGTAAGCCAATAAAACAAGGAGTCCAGTGCCGTGCAGTATCCGCTTAGCCGGGACGAACACGCTGCCATGGCCCGGTACCTGTCCGGTATCCGGAAACAGTTGCAGGAGGTCTCGGATCTCTTTACGGCGCGCTACGGAAAGAGCAGCAGTATTGCAGAAATTGCGGTGAAAACCCTGGTATCATCGACTTTGCTGGAGCATGAGTTGATGCTACTCGAAGGTGATATCCGATCGGTAGACCAGAGTACCCTCGCCGAAAATCCGGACAGAGCATTCGAGCGGTTTTAATGCGTTCCTACCATGCCGCGCTAATCCTCGCGGTCTTAAGCCCCTGCTTCGGCCGGGAAATGGTATACCTCAACAGCGGATTCACGCTGGAGGTGGAATCACATAGCCAGGAAAATCAAACAATCATTTGCAAGACATCGACCGGGACGCTTGAGTTCCTATTGCGCGATGTTGTGCGCATCGAAGTAATGCCGGAGGCGCCCGTCCCCAGCTCGCCCGCAACCCCGAAGAGCATTGCGCCCGGCGAGGACGAATTGCTCGCCAAGGCTGCGGTGGATCAGGGACTGCCACCGGAGTTGATCCGAAGCGTGGCCAAGATCGAATCCGGTTTCAGGCAAGACGTGGTGTCTCCAAAGGGCGCTATCGGACTGATGCAGCTCATGCCCGAAACCGCGGCTCTGTTGGGAGTCCAGCCCGCGCGCGCCGAAGAGAATGCGCGTGGGGGCGCGAAATACCTGCGCGAACTACTGCTGCGATATCACTACGACTCGGCCTTAGCGCTGGCGGCCTATAATGCAGGGCCAGGCGCGGTGGACAAGTATCGCGGCGTGCCTCCCTATGCGGAGACGCGGCAATATGTGCTGAAGGTCTTACGCGAATACGAGCGCCAACATAAGCTCGCCGCGAACACTTCGGTGGCAGCCGCCCCTGTGACAACGCCCGCCTCCGGCAAATAGGCCGGCACCGGTGTCTATCCCGCTCGCCCTCACTTCTATGCCCGTCATCATGGACAATGGAATTTTCTGAAAAGGCCGGAGGTAGCGTCTTACCTAAATGGGGTATCGACTAAAACGGGGCGAATCGATTCCAGAAGGAATCAGGCGCATTGTTCACGAAGAGACCGCTTCGGCGTTAAGCGAACTGGCCCATAGCGCCGGTAAGCGGCGCGACGAAGGGATTCACGAAGCCCGCAAAAGCATCAAGAAGATCCGCGGCTTGCTGCGGCTCGTGCGTCCGGAGCTGGGCCGTGTCTATCGCACCGAGAACACGCGGCTGGGAGATGTGGGGCGCAAGTTGTCCGAGATTCGTGACGCAACGGCGATCATCGAGGTGTTCGACGGCCTCGTTGCCAAGCACCAGAACGGGCTCCAAAAGGAAACCCTCATGCCGATTCGCAAAGGTCTGGAAGCCAGCAAGCGCCGAATGGAGCAGCAATCAGGAATGCGTGAAGCAGTGAAGCGCGCAACGGCAGCCTTGCGGTCCCTTCAGAAGAGGGTGAATGCGTGGCCGCTGAGGCAGGAGGGGTTCCGGGCGCTGGCTCCCGGGTTGAAGGAGCGTTACCGCCGCGGCAGGAGAGCCATGGCGGTTGCACAGAAGGATGGCACGGCGGAGAACTACCACGAGTGGCGCAAGCGTGTGAAGGACCACTGGTACCACGTACGGCTGCTGGAGAGTTTGTGGACGGAGGTGATGCAGGCGCACGAGCACAGCCTGCACGATCTCGAAACCTGGCTTGGCGACGATCACAACCTGGTCGTCCTACGTGCCAAGATCGAGGAGGAGCCGGAAAACTACGGCGACGACAAAACCGTGGCTCTGTTTCTCGCGCTCGTGAACCGGGAGCAGAAGGAGCTGCGGGAGAAATCTATCTCATTGGGCGAGCGGATTTATGAGCGCAAGCCACGCCGCTTTGTGCAGGATATTCAAGAGCTGTGGGATGCCTGGCAGCAGCAGCCGGACAGCATGAAGGAAGAGGAAAAAGAACATCGGCAGACGGCGAAGAAGCAGCCAGGGCGAGCCGGGAGCGCGAAGCCGAAGAAGGCCGCGGCCGCCTAAGCGGGGTGAATTTTATCCGCGCGAGCGGCGATGCGTTGAAGCAGCTTCTCTAGATTGAAGCTGCTTCTCTAGAGAGTGTTAGCCTCTGGATTGCCCGACGCGATCTTCCAGCAAGAGACGTATCAGCGCTTCCAGTTCGCGAATGCGGTCACCCACCTGCTCGAGATCGATCACTTCGCCTTCGGCGCAGGCAGCGACGCGGCCATGCTCGAGCACGCCGAGCGCTTCTCCGCGTGTGCGTACAACCTTCGCAGGGATGCCCACCACGGTGGAGTCATCCGGAACCGAGTGCACGACCACGGAGCCCGCGCCGACCTTAACGTCATCGCCAAGGCGGATGTTTCCCAGCACGGACGCGCCGGTTCCGACCACCACGCGATTGCCGAGCGTCGGATGCCGCTTTCCGCGTACGTTTCCGGTCCCGCCCAAGGTGACTCCCTGATAGAGGAGAACGTCATCGCCGACTTCCGCCGTCTCCCCGATAACAACGCCCAGGCCATGATCGATAAACAAACGCTGCCCGATCTTGGCGCCGGGATGGATCTCGATACCGGTTAGAAACCGGGCTGTCTGCGAGATGCAGCGAGCCAGAACAAACTGGCTGTGGCGGTAAAACCAATGCGCCAAGCGATGGATCAAGACGGCGTGCAGGCCGGGATAGCAGAGAACGATCTCGAGCGAGCTTTTCGCCGCCGGATCTTCGCGCTTGATAGCCTGGATGTGGTCGCGCAGCGACATCGTCCTATTGTCTCCTAAGTTGATGCTTAGTCGAGGACCTGGGACGCGATCTCAGGAGATGAAGCGCCGACTGTACGTACCAGCGTTATGAAGTACGGAATATCCCAGGTAGCCGCGGCCGCGCCTAGCGCGCCAGACCGGTACCCGCCAGCGCCAATCCGCACCCGAAGATGACGGCTGTCACGCCAATGCAGACACGCGCGTTCTTTGATTTCGCGGGAAACTCCTTCCAGATCCAGAGCCCGCAAAGCAGGGCGAGCAGCACGGATGCCAGGGGCACAATCAAACGCAGCGGCGCAGACAATTCCACTCTGGAAGGCGCCGCCGAGCCAATGGCGGCCGCAAGGACCCCAGCCGCCCAGATTGCTCCCCCTGCAAAGCCGAGGAAGTGCTGGCTCGCGCGGCCTCGGAAATAGGCATTGAAAGGGATCGGGCCGCCCTCAATGGCGATGTTCATGAAGTAGAAATTGAAGATGATGGTGGAGATGATGACGCCCACGCAGAAAAGCAGTATGCCGGCGTACGGTCCTAGTCCGAAGTCCCCGGCCTCGCCTTTTGCGAACAGCGGATAAAAGAGCCCGAACGGAATTCCGCTCAGCAGGGCGATTACAATGCCCTTTGTCGTTCTGCGAGTCTTTGTTTTTGGAGCAGCTTTTGCAATTGGTTTAGGCGCTCCTTTGATAGCGGCAGGAAGTCCCAGGTCGCGAAGGTGGCATGCCGCTCCGTCCAGCACCAGAGTAACCAGGAGGAGCACGATTCCCGAAATCAGAAAAACGATGTTTCCGGCCCGAAAATTCAATAGCGATGCAATGATGAGCGCGAGCCCGGCACTGAGCGGCAAAGCCGCCGATACGCCGAGCAGCGACATGGCGGCGACCAAAAGCATATTGCCGAGATTGAAGAGGAAACCCGCTGCCACCACCCACACCTGGGCGGACCTTCCCGCCACCAACATGCGGTCATCGAACGCCATTTCCGAGCCAAAGGTTCCGAACGTAAATGCCGCGACGAGGGCCAACAGAATGGCGCCTATTGCAAAATCGAAATAGAAGAGTTCAAAGCGCCATTGTGCACCGGTGCGCTTGAAAGTATTCGGCCAGAAGCCGAGGCAGAGAAACGCCAGCACTAGAAGCAGAAGCGCTGAAACGTAGGTTGTTGGGAGAACCAATTTATCAGTTATGTACTGGAACTGCGAAAAGGCTCTGCAGGGAAATCATCGCGGCCGGCACTGTCGGCTGATCTGTCGGAGCGAAATAGTGCTCCTGCGAGAGATTGTGGTAGACGTTCCCGGCAATTTCCGCTGCCATGGCTCCGCCAACTCCACGCCCACCAGTTAGCAGAACAACGACGACAAGCTTGCGGGTCCCGACCTGGTTGAACGATCCGAACCACCCCAGATGCACACCAGGCTGCGTGGTGTCCGTACACGTGCCGGTCTTGCCGAAGATGGGTTCGTTGGCATCGAAATTCGCGCGCCGTGCAGTACCGTATTCCACTGCCCCCATCATTCCGGGCATGATTTGCGGGACGAAGGTGCTGATATCCAAGGTGCGTTTTATACGCGGAACAAAGTTCTGCGCTTCCTCCTCGCTGCGAGGATATTGCAAATAATAGATAGTGCCGCCATTTGCCACGGCCGACACAATGCTCGTCAGTTCAAGCGGAGTTAGGCGGATGCCATCGCCGAAACTGGTCATCATGCCAACTCCGGTCTCGGGCGGCTCGGATGTCAATGACCCCGCTTCTTCACCTGGAATATCCAGACCTGCCTTTTCCCCGAGCCCGAACAGCTTCCCATATTTCTGAACACGCTCAAAGCCAAGCTGCTGGCCCAATTTTGCGAAGTACAGATTGTTCGAATGCGCGAGCGCCTGCGTCATGTCCAGGGAGAACCGTCGCGTAATATGCAACGGATTCGCTGGGTTGACAATGCCCTCACTGAGCGACGCCAGCGAGACCACGACCTTCACGGTCGAGCAGGGCTGATAGGCGCCCTTCAACGCGAGCTTTTGATTCACAATGCTCAGGATGCGCCCGTTCTGGGGATCGGCAACCACCACCGCGCCGTTATATGGTCCGAGCGCGTCTACCGCCGCTTTGCGAATTACCGGATTCTCGCCCTCGAGGCTATCCCCCGAAGTCGAGTCCGCAAAGGTGGGCTCGGTCCAAGGATTGTAGAACACGCGATGCCGCGCGCGCCGCCGAAGCGTAACCGCCTGCAGATTGGAGCTCGCACTGGTGTGAATCACGGCCGCCTGCGTGGTCGAATGAGCCGAACCGGAATTCGCGGCAACGACGGCCGCCCGATGCTTTTTGCGAGTGTGCTTCTTGGCGGCGGTAGGAGGGGTTTGCTGGCTCGCCGCTTGCGCAGAGAGGCCCACTCCGAATGCCAGCACCAGCGATAATGTGACCCTATGTAAAGGCACGAGATTCATTCGTCGTTTCCCAAAACGTGATCGGAAGGAAGGTTACTTATATCCTAAGTAGTTCCTTCACGCCCGTCAACTAAAACATTCTTCACGAGTTAAACATTCTTTAAGATTTAGGCCGCAGTCCAGCCGCCGTCGATCGTAACAACCGATCCACTCATAAAATCGGCTGCAGGCGAACAAATATATAGAGCCAAATGTGCGATTTCCTCAGGAGTCCCGAGCCGCCCTAGCGGCTGTCTCTCATTTAGTTCCAGGCGTACCTTTTCTTTCTCGTGCCGGTGGTACTTCTCCAAGTACGCTTCAACAAAGGGTGTGTCCACAGTTCCCGGCGCGATGCAGTTGACTCTAATCTGAATCGGGTAGTCCACTGCGAGTTGCCGGGTCATGGCAACGATGGCTCCCTTGGTGGCGCAATAGGCGAAGCGGCGCTTGATGCCGACCAGCCCCGCTACTGAGCCGATGTTTACCACTGATCCGCGAACTTTGCTCAGAAGCGGGATAGCGGCCCTGGTCACCAGGAACGTGCCCTCCACGTTTACGCGAAAGAGCCGCTGGAATTCGGCCAACCCGGTCTCTTCAATGCTGCCGACCATCCCAATTCCCGCACAGTTCACCACGATATCCAGTTCGGTGATCGATGCAAACAGCCGCGCTACCTGCGTCTCGTCCGTCACATCGCAAGAATACGGCTCGCTACCCGCGATCGAACTCGCCACTTGGCGGGCGTGCTCGGCATTCAGATCGACGATCAGAACTCTGGCCCCGGCTTCTGCAAATGTTCGCGCGGTTGCCTCGCCGATGCCGCTGGCAGCTCCGGTGATCAGCGCGATTTTGCCGTCGAGACGAAAGGGGTTGGGCATAGTTGGGGAACGGCCATCATTGTAACCTCAGGGCGAGAAACTTGGGATACTAAAAAACAAGAGTTCATGGACCTTCACACCGTCTTATCGATCGCGGTGGCTACGGGACCAACGATGCTCGTGGTGCTGATCGGAATTTTCAACAACAACCACCGGTTGGACGACTTTAAAGATCTTTTCCAGTCGGGTCTGAAGCGCGTTGAAGGCGCCTGGCTTGTATGGCGCTGGAATAGGTTCTTACTTTATGACCATTGCCGATTTTCGCCGCATCGCTCTCAGTCTCGAAGGAGCCGAAGAGAGCTCGCACATGGGGTCGCCCGACTTTCGGGTAGGCGGCAGAATCTTTGCGACACTTGCGTCGCAAAAGCAGGGCTACGGCAACCTGATGCTGACGCCGGAGCAGCAGTCCGCGTTTGTCGAAGAGCAGCCCGAAATTTTTCTGCCCATTGCAGGCGGATGGGGACGGATGGGAGCGACCCATATCCGGCTCTCGGAGGCAAATGAGGATGTGCTCACCGGCGCTCTGCGAGCGGCTTGGCAAGTACGGAAAGAGAAGAATACGAAAGTAATTAGAAGGAAGCGCGCGTTGCAGCGCAACTTACAAAAATAACTTACTCATATCTCAGTGCAGAGAGCACGAATAGGCTTCCCGTTCATCTACGCCGCGAAGCGGCAACACGCAACGCCAACGCCGCCAGATCATGTCTTACGCCTCCTTCAATCACAGATGGCGGGGAGCCGCACGACCCGCGCGATTGCAGAAGAAAGGCGGTCCCAATTTGCCGATTCCGTCTCTAGTTGTTTACGGCCGGACAGCACTTCGCCCGAGACCTGTTTCAGCCGGATGCTTATGGCCCAACCATGCTGGGGCTCGAGCGCAAGAATTTTCAAAAGCAGGAGATCGAGTGTGCCTTGCACAAGATCGGGTAGTCTACTCACGGTGCTCTCTCGGTTACCGAGGATAGGATATATCGCAGGTTCCCTCGGTAAGCAAGGGAAACGCCGATTTTGCTCGACAAAGCGGGTAAAGTAGACTACTCTAAGCCAGTACCCGAAAAAGCACAGTCAAGCTAAAGGTGGCCAACTCTGGAATCGTTCCTTTTCGCCACCAGGTCTAAAGCCCTCCTATGCGCGTTCTTAGGCCTGACAGCGGTAAGTCACCGCGTGGTCCGATTGACACTGGCGGTGCTCGCAGTTGCGAGCCTTGCCGCGGCTCAGATACCTTTCACTCCGGTGAGCGCTTCGCCGGATAAACTTTCGCTTTGCAGTTCGCTACAACTCGTGGCCGCCAAGCAGCTCACCTTTCGACAGAGGGCTTGCTGGTACGGGTCTGAACTGGCCTCTCCGTGGGCTGCAGTGCGCGCAGGATTCAGCAGTGGTCTGGGCCAGTGGTGGAACGATCCATACATGAAGCGAGAGGACGCCGACGACTATGCGCATCGGTTCGCTGTTTACTATGTAAAGCGCAACGCGCGTGAAACGGGTGAATTGATCGCTGGATATTTCAACCATGAGGATCCCCGCTCACACCCATCCGGTGAAACGGCTTTCAAGAAGCGGATTCACAGTGCTCTTGCGAGCGTTTTGATCACGCGCGATGATGCAGGCAGCCGTCCCGCTCTTGGGCCCATAGCCGGGTCGCTCGGATCCGCCTTCGCCGGAGCGGCATGTTATCGCGAGCATACGGGCGCAGAATATGCTCTTCGAGGTGCGGGCATCACTTACAGCAGCTACTTTGGCAAGGCCTTATATCAGGAATTCCGGCCGGACATCAGCTCCCTTGTCACCCGAATGCTGCACAAGCGAGGGGATTAGATCGCTTTCCGCGGACCGAAACCGGTATAATCGCCGCGTGCTTTCCATACAATACCGGAGCTGGACTGTATCTCTCTTCACATGCTGTCTTGGTTTCAGCACCATCCTTCACGCGCAAGCGCCGAAGAGCGCCCCAAAACCGGGAACCGACGTGCTTATCTTTGTGGACGGTGAGAAACTCATTGGGCACCTGGAACGCGCCACTGCTGCGTCGGTCGTCTTTAAGAGCGACATGGCTGGAGAAGTAACCGTCGAATGGAGCAAGATCCAGGAACTGCGCTCGCCCGAAAAATTCGCCGTGATTCCCAAGAACGTGAAATTGCGCCGGAAGGAAGATACTTCCAGCGTGCCTGAGGGGACGATATCGGCAAGCGCCAAGCAAGTGGAAGTAACTCGAAGTCCGGAGGCGGCGCCACAAACCGTGGCCGCGGAGAATTTGGCGGAGTTAGTGCCGCTGCCCGATTTCGAGAAAGCCTTTCAACGCGCCAGCTTAACAGAGGGGTGGGCAGGGGGCGCTACGGCGGGAATTTCGCTCACCGAAGCTACGCAGACCGACCAGACATTTACCGCGGCAGTCAACTTGGTACGCGCGGTCCCGAGCGAGAATTGGCTGGACGCGCGCAGCCGGACGATTTTCGATTACAACGAAGCTTACAGTAAACTAACGCAGCCGGGGTCACCCGCGGTCAAGACATCGCTGTTTCACACAGACATCGAGCAGGACTGGTATCTGTCATCCAGGGTTTTCGTCTTTGGCCAGGCCATGTTTGATCACAACGTTTCCCAAGGCCTGGATTTGCAGCAAACCTATGGCGGCGGTATCGGCCTGGTGGTAGTCAAGACGGCTAAACAGGAATTCGATTTCAAAGCCAGCGCTGACTATATTGACCAACAGTTTACGATGGCCGACTTGAATAAGAAGTTAGTCGGCTCAAATTTCGGCGAGACCTATGTTAGAAAGTTCGCGCACGGAATTCTCCTGAACGAGCAGGGCGGGATAACCCCGTCCTGGAATAATACAAATGCGTATTCTGCCTTCGCAGGTGCTGGCTTGACATTTCCTGTCTATCATCACTTCGGCCTAACAGTAGGGGCCTTGGACGACTTTTTGAACGACCCACCTCCTGCGTTCAAGAAGAATTCGTTCCAATTTACCCTTGGAGCGACTTACTCATTGCGACCTCCGCAGTGAGCTGCTTCTTGTCATTCGAACCGCTCAGATGCCCGTAGACCACTTTCAAGATCGCAATCACTGGAATGGAAAAAAACATGCCTGGAATGCCGGCCAGCCGCTCGCCTGCCAGCACGGCGAACAAAACCAGCAGCGGATGGATCTCCACGCCCGTGCTCATTAAATAGGGATTCAGGATGTAGTCTTGAAAAACTCGGTAGCACCCGAAAAAGAGCACGATCCACAACAGCCCGCCCGCGCCGGTCACAGCCGAGACGATCAATATGATCACCAGCGCAACCGCTGGCCCGAATACCGGAATGAACTCCAGAATACCCGCAAGGCCCGCCAGCAGCAGCTCATAGGGATACCCCATCAACCTCAGAAAAATCGCCCACGCGCAAAAGGAGGCGATCGCCAGCAGCACCAGCGCCCGAATGTAACTGGTCAGCGCGGCATGCACATCATTGATGATCAGCTTTACCTTTCTCCGGTCGGCTCGATTTTCCACTGCGCCAATCAGGCTCGCTCGAATATCTCTCGCATCTTTCAGCAGGAAAAATGCAAGGATCGGCACCAGGATCGCGGGTAGCACATACCCGAGTCCCGACAGAATTTTCGTACCAGCCTGCTGCAGAAAAGGCAGAAGGCTGGTCTCTAGCGTATTCGCCTCGCGCTTGGCCGCGGCAATCACTTGTGTGCGCACCGGATCGAGCCAATGCGGAATAGGAAATCTCGCGATCTCGCCGCCATTCACCAGCGCCGGCAAGCTCGCCACCAGGCTTGTCGCTTCTTCCGCAATCGTCGGTATCACTGCGAACCCGATGCCCACCAGCCCACCGATCAGCAGAATGTATACGACGGTGAGAGCCAGCGTGCGCCGCTTGGCCACGAACCGTTCCACCAGACCCACAATGGGCGACAACATGTAAGCGAAGAAGATCGAAACCGCAAAAATCACTAGCGTCTCGCGAAGAAAATAGATGAGCGCCAGCAGCAGCGCGAACAGGAAGACCGTCCAAACGATCCGGAGCGCCCGCTCGTCGATCCCCAACATGATTGTTAGACTAGCAGGAGTCTATGCCTTGGCGGCAGTGTTGGGCGCGTGTCGGAGCGCACAGGCCGTTTGGTGGCCGTTGTGCGCGGTGAAAGAATGAGCATGCGGCAGCTTGCCGCGGAGCTGCACCAGCTCGAGCAGGGGCTTCGATCCGGCGGCGGAGCCAAGAAGATTGAGAAGCAGCACCGCGATGGCAAACTGACTGCTCGCGAGCGTATCGATCGTCTGATCGATCCCGGAACCTCGTTCCTAGAGATCGGCCTGCTGATCGCCTATGACAAATACGAGCACCAGGCCCCCGCAGCCGGTGTTGTCACCGGACTCGCGAAAATCGAAGGCCGTCCCGCCGTTATTGTCGCCAACGACGCCACCGTCAAAGCCGGCGCATGGTGGCCGGAAACAATTACGAAGATTCTCCGCGCGCAGGAAATCGCTATGCGCAATCGCGTGCCGATCGTCTACCTGGTCGATTCCGCCGGCGTCAACCTTCCGCTGCAGGACGGCATCTTCCCAGGCCAATATGGCGCGGCTCGCATCTTTTACTACAACTCACTCATGCGCCGCCGCCTTCGTATTCCGCAGATTGCGGCGGTCATGGGGCCGTGCATCGCGGGCGGCGCGTATCTGCCCGCGCTGAGCGACGTGATCATCATGGTCGAAAAGGTCAGCTTCATGGGGCTTGGCGGGCCGAATCTGGTCAAGGGCGCAGTGGGACAAGTGATCGACTCCGAGACGCTGGGCGGTGCGCAGATGCACACTACGATCAGCGGCGTGGCGCATTATCGCGCGGCCGACGACGCGGCCTGTCTCGATATGATCCGTCAGCAATTTCGTCAACTGCCGGCGCCTTCCGCAAGCTCAAAGGGCGCACCGCCGCGGCTCGATCCTGACGGGCTATACGATGTGCTACCGCCGGACCATCGTCTTGCCTATCGAATTGAAGATTTGCTCGATCGTATTATCGATTCCGATGCTTTCCTCGAGTTTCAGCCCGACTACGCGCCTGAATTCGTCTGCGCTACCGCGCGCTTGAATGGCCGCAACATCGGCGTCATCGCGAACCGCCGCGGCTTCTTAAAGACCCCATCGGGTTCGCGCATTGGCGGCATTGTATATACCGAATCGGCGCGCAAAGTTGCTTACTTCGTGGAAAACGCAGAACGCCACCGGCTACCGCTGCTTTATATCCAGGATGTCTCCGGCTTCATGGTGGGCGTGGAAGCAGAGACGGCCGGCATCATTCGAGCGGGCGCCGAAATGGTGGAAAGCATGGCCTGCGCCACTGTTCCGAAGATCATTCTGACGGTGAATCACGCAAGCGGCGCCGGTTATTATGCGATGGCTGCGCAAGGCTTCGATCCGAACTTTACCTTCAGTTGGCCCACCGCGCGTATCGGCGTCATGGAAGGCGACTCCGCCATCCAGGCCATTTATGGTCCGGAACTGGACAAACTCAAGACGTCGGGCCAGCCTGTGCCCAAAGAGCTGGAGGCCAAAATCGCGCAGACGCGCGCCGATTATGAGGACTGGCTCGATGCGAAGCATGCCGCCGCGCGAGGCCATTGCGACGCTATTATCGATCCGGTTGATACGAATGGGGTGCTCGCTTTCGCTTTCGAAGTAGCGTGCGCAAATGAGAAGCCCGAGCATCTTCCGCTCGAGCTGCTTGCGCCAGAGAATCACACCAACGAGAGCGCGGCGGAGGTCTTGTGAAGGAATTATCGATCCACCAGAAGCATCGGATTCTGTACATAACGCTGAACCGTCCCGAAAAGCGCAACGCGTTGACGTGCGACATGTGTTCGGGCATTGCAGAGGCGGTCGCCTCGGCACAGAACCGCGAAGATATCGGAGTCATTTTCATCGCGGCCGCCGGCCAGGTCTTCTGCGCGGGCATGGATCTGGATGAGGCCGTCCTTCCGCATCACAATCTGGCAGCGGCTCACGAAGACCTGTTCACCATGGGCGCCAATTCGTTGAAGCCCATTGTGATGTGCGTCAACGGCCCTGCTCTGGGAGGCGGTCTGGGCTTGGTTGCGCAGGGGCACGTTGTGCTGGCCGGGGAAGCAGTTGTTTTCGGCCTGCCCGAGATTCGAATCGGCTTATGGCCGTTCCTGGTTTATCGCTCGGTGGAAGCGGCGTTGGGCGCGCGCCGCACGCTCGAACTCAGCCTGGTGGGCCGTGTCTTCCACGCACCCGACGCGCTAGAGTGGGGCTTGGTCCACCAGCTCTGCCCGCCTAGCGAGGTCTGCGAACGGGCCAATGCACTCGCACGCGATCTGGCCAAAGCCAGCCCCAGCGCAATTGCCGCAGGGATGCAATACTTTCGCGATTCGCGCGGGAAGTCCCCTAGGGAAGCAGGCGAAATCGCAGCTAAGCTGCGTACGCACTTAATGGAATGCGGCGATTTCCAGGAGGGTTGCGCCGCGTTCAAAGAGAAACGCGAGCCGCACTGGCCCAGCATGCAGCAAGAGTTCTATGGGAAGCCGTGATATTTCTGTTCCTCGCTCTGCTCGTCCCGACCTTTTATAAGGACGTCCTGCCCATTCTTCAGCAGCGCTGCCAGTCGTGCCATCGCGCAGGCGAAATGGCGCCCATGCCGCTCGAAACCTATCAGCAGGTTCGCCCCTTCGCCGCCGCGATTCGGAATGTCACGCAGAGTAGGAAAATGCCGCCCTGGTTTGCAGATCCGTGCTGCGGCCACTTCTCGAACGATCCATCTCTGACGCTGGAGCAGATTGCAACCCTCTGCGCCTGGGCCGATGCACACGCATCTGCAGGCGATTCGCGCGATACACCTCCGCCCGTGCATTGGACAGAAGGTTGGAACATCGACAAGCCGGATGTGGTGTTTCAAATGCCGAAGGTGAAATCGATTCCGGCCTCGGGCGACATCCCGTATCAATACATCATCATTCCCACTCATTTCAAGGAAGACCGCTGGGTGAGCATGTCTGAGATTCGCCCCAGCAATCGCATGGTTGTGCATCACGCCGTCGCGTATATTCGCGATCCCGCTTCGTCGTGGCTGCGCGGCGCGCCGGTGGACGTTCCGTTCAGCGCGGACGATTTGCCCACGCCGGCGCTACGCCGGGACGCCATGTGGACCACCAGCGACATCCTGCTAGTCTACGCACCGGGCAGCCTGCCGGATCAATGGCCGGAGGGGTTCGCCAAGCTTGTTCCGGCCGGGTCGGACATTATTTTGCAGATGCATTACACCACACACGGCCATGTGACTGAAGACCACACCAGCGTGGGCCTGGTCTTCTCAAAAGAACCCCCGCGCAAACGGGTTTTGACGCTGCAGTTGACGAATGACCGTTTCATCATTCCTCCGGGCGACCCCGATCATCGGGTCGAAGTGCATGGGAGCATTCCGAACGATGCTCTGCTGCTGAGCTTTTTCCCACACATGCATCTGCGCGGCAAGACGTTCGAGTACAACATTCTGGAGCCGCACGGCCGTGTCCGCACGCTTCTGCGCATATCGCATTACGACTTCTATTGGCAGCTCAGCTATCGGCTCGCCGATCCGATTCCGCTGAAGGCCGGCACGGTTTTGCAAGCTGTGGCAACCTTCGACAATTCGAAGAACAATCCGCATAATCCCGATCCCGATTCCGCCGTCACTTGGGGCGAGCAGACCTGGTCGGAGATGATGGTGGGCTTCTTCGATGTCGCCGTCGATCCGTCGATTGACAAGCAGCAGTTCTTTATTCGGGCCAGAACTCTTCCAGCTCGAACGAGCGCCGCGTCACGTCTCGCAGTTCACTGAGCGATCCGATGTCGCGCGTGCCCAGCGCCTGGGTCAATGCATTGCCCGCGGCGGTTGCCTCAGCCGGCCCGGCGATCACGCGTCTGCCGGTCGCATTCGCTGTCAGTTGATTGAGCAACTTGTTGCGCGATCCGCCGCCCACAATGTGGATCAGATCAATCGGCCGGCCGGTGAGTGATTCGAGTGATTCAAGCACCTGCCGGTATCGCGCCGCGAGGCTCTGCAACACGACGCGAACCATCGATCCGGCATCTTCCGGAACCTCTTGGTTTGTCTTCCGGCAATATTCGCGGATGCGTTTTGGATGGCTGCCTGGGGAAGTGAACTCATCGAGATCCACGACCGTTGCCGAAGGCTTCGCAGCAGCCGCGCGCGCCATCAGCTCGGAGTAAGTGAATTCCTGTCCGTCGCGCGCCCACGCGCGCCTGCATTCCTGCACCATCCACAAGCCCGGAATGTTTTTCAGAAACCGGATCGTGCGCTCGACCCCAACTTCATTTGTGAAGTTCGCTTCGAGTGCGGCATCGTTAATCACCGGGTCATTCAACTCAACGCCCATCAGCGACCACGTACCCGAGCTGATGTAACACCAATTAGTCCGGTCCTGGACCGGAACCGCCGCCACTGCAGAGGCTGTGTCGTGCGAAGCGGTTGCGTACACGGGTACATCGCGGTCCACGATGGAAGGCAACAATGTTCCCAGCTTGGTACCCGCATCAACCAGTTCGCACAGGAAGCCCGGGCCCATCCCAAGCTTCCGCAGCATGTCTGATGCAAAGCATCTTCCGACCGGATCGTAGAACTGCGATGTGCTCGCAATGGTTCTCTCGGAAGCGCAAATCCCGGTCAGGAAATAGTTGAACAGGTCCGGCATGAACAACAGCTTCGACGCGGCGTCGAGCAGCTTCGGCGAATCCCGCTGCATTGCACCAAGCTGATACAGCGAGTTGATCTCCATAAACTGAATGCCGGTCTGGCGGAAGATCTCGCTCCGGGGAACGGTCTCAAACACGTGCGAGGGAAGGCCGGCGGTGCGCGGGTCTCGATAATGCCGTGGGTTGTCGAGCAACTCGCCGCGCTCCCCAAGCAACGCGAAATCCACTCCCCAGGTATCGACTGCAATGCCATGCAATTCGCCTGCTGCCTTGCTCGCTATACGAACGCCTTCGCAGATCTCATGGAAGAGCCGAAGAGTGTCCCAATAAAGCCCGTTGGGAAGCTGCACGGGCGTATTCGCAAAGCGATGCAGTTCATTCAGCTCGAGCCGGCCGCCTGCCAATTGCGCGAGCATCGCGCGTCCACTCTCCGCGCCGAGATCCAACGCCAGGAATTGCCGGTTCATGCTTCAATCGCCGAGGAACACTGCGCAAAGCTGGTCCATGAAGGCGTGAACCTCGGTATCGGGCGCGGTAGTGCCGTTGACCAGGATCGAGAACGCCAGCCAGCGATGATGGCCGGAATCGATGTATCCACTGAGCGCATTGACATGAGACATCTCGCCGGTTTTGGCATGCACCCGGTCCGCGCCCGGGATGTGCTTGAAACGATCATGGATTGTGCCGTCGACTCCGCCTATCGGCAGGGAGCGAACCCAGAGATCGCGATCGGGCCGTTGCCACATATAGCGCAGCAGCAGAACGGTCGAATCCGGCGTGGTGAGGTTCTGCCGCGCGAGGCCGGATGCGTCATATAAATCGAATCCCGAGCCCTCACGAGTTACTCCGGCCGCACCCAGGAACGCTTCCCGTTCCGCAACCCCGGCCTGGAGCGTTCCTTCGCCGCGCGTGACGCGAGCCACTTCCCGCAGCAGCATCTCCGCGTGCAGGTTCTGGCTGACTTTGTTGATGAGCTGGATCTCCTGCCATAACGGTGCCGAGTCGTGCACAGCCAAGGCCGTGCCCGTCGGGGCGGAGGCGGAGCTGTTATTCAGATTCTGATATTCCGATCGTGCTTCGCCACGCACCACAACGCCGCGATCGCGCAGAATGTCGATAAGCGCCTCGGCCGCAAACAGCGCCGGGTCTTCCACAGCCAGATCCTCTTCCCATTCGCGGCACGCTTTCCCGATGCTGCCCCAGAGCAACACCTCGGATGTACCAGGAGCTCGATTAAGGTGGACATTCGCCACTCGCGACGTATCTGTCACGACCTGGTTCAGCACGACAAAATGATTGACTGCGGGCCGTAGCTCTACCTCGGCCAAATCGCCCGGTTCGGTGGGGCGCAACGTAACGGTAACGGTATTGTCGTTCAGAGCCAGCGAGCTCACTGGCGCCCCATATTCGTACAGGCTATCGTCGATGGTCCATCCGCGTGGATAGAGATCGCCCGGATAGCGGGTTGCAACTCCGGTGACATCGCCATCTACTTCGTGAATACCGGCGTTCACGAGCTTGTCCGCTAAGGAGGCGAGTGGAGTGAGCGGATCTCGATCGACTGCGTGCATGCGATAGGGCAGCACACGGCCGGACAGATTCGGATCTCCGCCCCCGACGAGTTGCAGATCCGGGATTACCGTTTGTCCAGCGGTCCAACGTCCGCTGGTTCGAAGCTCAGTCTGAAACTTGTAGTTCGGTCCAAGGCGAACCAAGGCCAATGCGGTGGTGTACAGCTTGGTGTTCGAAGCGGGAGTGAAGAACGCCGCCGAATCTTGCTCAGCCAGCACTTCGCCCGTTTCGACATCAATGAACTTGTAGCCGATTTGGCCGCGTTGAACCGCCGGACAGCGAGCCGTCAGTTCTTCGATGCGCTTATCGAATCGTCCACTCGCAGCCGCTATGCCAGCCGCCAGTAGCACCCCAGCTAAGACGCGCCGCATCCGCATCCTACCGTTTGCCTGCCGCGGCGGCGTTCGTTTGCGCGATTTGATTGCCCTTTGTTCCGCCCATGAGGTGCGCTTCCAGCATGATCAGCAACGCAAGCACGAGCACGGCAATGGACCCGAGCGCCGGAATGAGCATGACGTACTGAACGCCGAGATATGAATCCACATATCCCAACAGCCAAGGGATACACATAGCTCCTGTGATCGCAATCGAGAAGAGGCTGTTATAGAAACCGGGATGATAGGAGAAACGCTCGTCGAGGGTTTCAGCGATCAGCGGGAAGATGGGCGCGAAGCCGGCGCCGATGACGATGACCGCGATCCATGCGCCAGGCAAGGCGGTCGTAAAGCTCAGTAGCAAGTATCCAATCATCGCGACAGCCGTGCTGGCCATTAGAAGCTTGGCGTGGTTGATGCGCGGTAACAGGGCGCGCACCCCGAGACGCCCGAGCATGAGGGCGAGAAAGTATCCAGCCAGGGCAAAGATGGCCCATGCCGGATTACTTCCCAGACGGTGAATCAAGTACAGGGGCAACCATCCGGCAATGGCCCATTCATTACCGAATTGAACAAATAGCAAGAGACTGAACAGGACGGCCGCAACGCTCCGCAAATCACGCAGAGAGTCATTTTGTATCGGATGGCCCAACACGGCGCGGCGCTTGCTCGCAATGTAGACTCCACCGAAGAGCAGCGGCACAATCGCCAGCAAGCCAGTTTGAATTTCCACCGAGCTCGCGAAATATGTCAGCGCCACCATCAGCGTCGAGAGCAGGCAGCCGCATCCGAACAGGACGCCTGCGAGATTGACGGTGGCCGCGGGCGTTCTCTCGAACTCCGGCTGCAGGACGTGCAACAGAGCCGCCATAAGACCGCCGGCGGCCGCGCCCACACATGCGAGCCCCAGGATGCGCCATGCGGCGGGGACCGGCGGCGCCACAAAGGACAACGCCAGAAGGCTCGCGGCAGCGAGGGCACACGAAGTTACTGCTAATGGCCGGACGCCGAAGCGCCCAATCAGCCGCTGCGCACCTGCCGCGGCGATCACATATCCCGCATTCAATCCAAGGAAGTGAAGAGCGATGAGCCGCGGATCTACATCAATGTGATAATGCCACGCGATTAGCAGCGATCCTGTGAGCCCAAGGAGCATACCCACCAGGAGAAATCCCGCGCTCCATGCGCGTGCGTCCTGGTTCGTTTTCTCAGTGCTCTTCGTTGACACGTTCGAAGTGTATTTCTTACAATGGAAGCATCACTGAGGAAGGAGGTGGTCCAGTCGAAATGAATTCTGGTAGTGACTGTAGCATACAATCCACGCGCGAGGTGGCCGACTCTTAAAGTCGCCGTTCGTACGTTCAGGTTTCGTTCAGTGACGAGGCCGAAGTTCCTGTGGACCGGCCGCCCCGTCGCGCGTAACGTAGCTAGAGTATAGCCGCAAGGCTCTACAAGCAGACCCCGCAGGGCCGCGCCTCCGAGCGATCCAGCGGGGTTCTGCGTGTTAAGATAGCTGTAACCCCACCCGTTCTTCGAAAGGATTCCAGAGAAATGAAAGCAGGGATTCATCCCGCCTATAACGAAGTGAATGTGATCTGTGCGTGCGGTTCAACCTTCCCCACCCGTTCCACTCACAAAGGCGACCTGCGCGTTGAGATCTGTTCGAGCTGCCACCCGTTCTTTACCGGCCGCCAGAAGTTGGTCGATACCGAAGGCCGCGTGGAGCGGTTCCGGAAGAAGGCCGCCAAGGCGCACGAAATGCAGGCGCAAAAGAAGGCTGCGACAGACGCCAAGAGCGCGAAGAAGCTTCAGTAACGTTCCTATTGTGAAAGCATAACCGCCGCGTAAGCGCAGACGCGCACTGCGGGCGCAGATAAGGCGCCAGTTGCAGGATGCGAGGAGCGATTACGCGGCTTTTTGCACCTCCAAAGGGATGTTTTCGCGCGTTGAAGCGATGATGCCGTCCAGCCTGGCATTGGAAGTCAGCACATCCTGGTGATCAACCTTGGCTTGGGCGAGCAAAACTGCCCATTCGTGAAGGTCCTGCTTGCGTTTTTCGGCCGATTCGCGGCGAGATTCGGCGGCCGCGTGGCGCTTCTGCGATTCAAAGCCAATTTCCGACCGGCGCTTTTCGGCTCTTAGCTTTAGGAGGTCGTTGAGGGCGCGGTGGAAGGCCCGGTCGTGAGTAGTTTGGTAGCGGATGAAGAGAGCGAGCTGCCTTCCCTGCTGTTCTAGGCTGAGTTCCTCGTCGGTGGCGCCGTCTTGCTTAATACGGGCACAACGGGCACCAAACGCCCTGTGCGCTTGATCTTGTAAGTACAAGGCGCGTTTGGAGAGCCAGTGACTCTGGGCCATCTTTTCGACTAAGATTGATTCGGTCATGGTGGCGGGTTGGTGCTCGAAGCGAAGGCCAGAGAGCAGGTGATCATATTCGTCCTGGTCTTCGAAGTCGAGAACAGTGAATGAGCTGCCGGTGAGACCGTATTTGAAGTTGTTTCTGCACGATTCGGCTTTGCCGGTTTCGGATTTGGGGCCGGTGGAGTGCTGGGCGTTCTGTTGATTCGCGAGAATTTGAGCTTCGGTGGCCATGGGAATATCCTTTCGGGAATGAAAAACGCCGGAGCAGCGCGACGGCTGTCCGGCGTATTTCAATAGGTTGGAAGTGAGTTACTTGCGAAATAACGAGTATAGCAGACGTTTCCAAATGGTTTCCGGTAAGTTGTTGTAAGTAATGCGGATATAGCTTGTGACCGGCAGCTCAGAGTCTTTGTTGGTAGAGATATTTCTGAAAACCGGCGAATAGGTGTCCTATTTCTTCTGGATGGCCGAGGTCGGCGACGGCATCGGCGATGGCGTTGCGGTATTTGAGCTTGAGAAGCGGGGTCAGCTTTTCGCGATCGAGCTCATGGACGCCCTGGCTCACGTAATGAGAGAGTACAAACTCGAGGAAAGCTTGCTGTTTGGCGCTGAAGTGAGCACCGATAGCGGGACGAGCCTGCGCCGCCCGCGCTTCGCGGGTAAGCGGCGGGAGTGCATAGGCGATATGAGCCAGCACGTCGAAGAGATCGCTGTTTTCGGCGTTGATGATGCGCTGCATTTCGGCCATCTGGTCGGGGCCGAAGCCTTTTTCCGCCAACCCTTCGAGAAGCTTCGCGCGGGTATCGGGCGCACTCCATAACGCGCGGAGCTCGTCTTCATCTTTGAAGAATTCAGGGAGCTTGCCGAATAGCATTTCGAGGAACTGCTGGGCGGACATGGGCGTGCCGTCGGGATGCCAGAAGCTGGTCATCGTCATGTGCTGGATGGTGCGGGCTTTGCCGTCAGCCAGCTTGACTTTGATCCTTTGCGGGCGCGGACCAGGTTCGGGTGGTGGTCCGGGCGGCTCAGGCGGGGGCGCTGGCGGTGGCGCCGGGATGGGTTCCGGCTCGGGCTCCATGGGTTCGCCGTCCCACTCGCGATCGCTGAAGTGGTGATAGGCCCTCACGAAGTCGTAGATGGTGAAGTAATCCTTGCCGTCGTAGAGGCGCGTGCCGCGACCGATGATCTGTTTGAACTCGATGATGGAGTTGATGGGCCGCATGAGCACAATGTTGCGTATGTTGCGGGCATCCACTCCGGTGGAGAGTTTTTGCGAGGTGGTCAGGATGGTGGGGACCGTTTTTTCGTTATCCTGGAAGTCGCGCAGGTGTTGTTCACCGAGCGCACCATCGTTAGCGGTGACGCGCTGGCAGTAATTGGGGTTCTTGCTGGTCTTGAACTGGTTGATGAGGTCGCGGACGGCTAAGGCGTGATCCTGGGTGGAGCAGAAGACCAGCGTTTTTTCGTTCTGATTAATCTGATTGAGGAAAATGTCGACGCGATGCGCCTCGCGTTCCTTGATTTCGATGATCTTGTTGAAGTCGGATTCTTCGTAGCGGCGCCCAGTTTCGATTTCGCCTTCGATTATCTGATCGTCGGGCGTGTAGATATACTCGTCGAGCGTAGTTGCAATCTGCTTGACTTTGAATGGAGTAAGAAAGCCGTCGTTGATGCCGTCTTTCAGTGAGTAAATGTAGACGGGTTCATCGAAGTAAGCGTAAGTGTCGATGTTATCTCGGCGCTTTGGGGTTGCCGTCAGACCGAGCTGCACGCCGGGTGCGAAGTAAGTCAGGATGCCGCGCCAGGTGCTTTCGTCGTTGGCACCTCCGCGGTGGCACTCATCGATGACGATGAAATCGAAGAAATCGGGCGGGTATTCACCGAAATAGGGCGAGGGCTGTCCGTCTTTGGGCGGGCCGCTGAGGAAGGTTTGAAAGATGGTGAAGAAGAGGCTGCCGTTCTTAGGGACTCGGCCTTTCTTTTTGATGTCCTCCGGCTCAATGCGTACGAGCGCGTCTTCGGGGAAAGCGGAGAAGGCGTTATAGGCTTGGTCGGCGAGGATATTGCGGTCTGCGAGGAAGAGGATGCGCGGGCGGCGGACCGGTTCGAGGGCCAGATTCCAGCGGCTGTGGAAGAGCTTCCAGGCGATCTGGAAGGCAATGAAGGTTTTGCCGGTTCCGGTGGCGAGCGTGAGCAGCATTCGGTCCCTTCCGGCGGCGATGGCATCGAGGACGCGCTGGATGGCTATGTCCTGGTAGTAGCGGCTTTGGAAGTAGCCGCCCTTGGTTTCGAAAGGGACAGCGGCGAAACGGTCGCGCCAGGCGTTGGCTTCGGCGAAGGTGCGGGTCCAGAGCTCTTCGGGTGTGGGATAGCGGGGCGTTTCGCCTTCTCCGCCCTCCTGCATATCGACGGCGTAGATGCTTTGGCCGTTGGTCGCATAGGCGTAACGGATGGCGAGTTTCGCGGCGTAGTTCTTGGCTTGCGCGACGCCTTCGGTGAGGAGTTGATCCCAGGCTTTGGCTTCGACGACGGCGAGCTTGGTGTTGCGGAAGACGAGGATGTAGTCGGCGGTGAGGGATTTACCGCGGCGGCCATAGTTTTCGATGCGGCCGAGCGTGATGGGATATTCGCGCAGGATGCGGCTGCCTTCGACGACGCCCCAGCCGGCGGATTTGAGAGCGGGGTCGATGTGCTCGGCTCGGGTTTCGGCTTCGTTCATGAGTTAGAGGTTGCCGGAGAAGGCCTGGTGGAGGAGCGATTTTTTGAGTTCGTCGAGGGCGGCGAGTTTGCGGCGGTAGAGGGATTGGAGGGATTGGGTTTGGGTATCGATTGAATCAAGTCTCTGGGCGATCAGTTTTTGGTCCGATATCGGTGGCCAGTCGATTTCGATGGGGTGTACTTGATTGCGGTTGAGTGCTGGGTTTGCGGCACCGGAGTCGAGGCCACTTACATCAAGATTGGCGAGAAAGTGGTAAACAAACTTTGGATCATTGCCGTTGAACTGCTTCACCCAGAGGGTGGTGTCGTGTGGCCAGAAGTCGGTCTCCAAGTAATAAACCTTGCCTAACGTTCCTTTGCGGCCCAGAACGACACCGGGCGCCTGCGCCATCGCAGAGCTATGGTAGCTCTTGATTCCGCCGCTCGACACGACTGGCACCGACCCTGGCTTTTGCTCGACTTTAGTGATGTCGAATCCACGTTGCAGGACAATCTGTTTACCGATCTTTGTGTGCGTCCAGCTTGGGGTATTGGCGGATAGCATCAGATGGACGGCGGATTGCTTGAGGGCGCGAGCATTTTGGAGATTCTCTTTTGTATTGGCTTTGGCTGTGGCGATTGCGGCGAAGGCTTGGTCGAGGATGCCTACAAGTCGACGCTGTTCCGGGCGCGGCGCGAGTGGAATACGAATCTGCTTGAGCTTGCCTGTCGATATTTCCTTAAACGTGGCACCGCTTCCCATCGAATCTAACAATTGAACAATACTTTGGAGGTAATAATACAGGAATTTCGGCTGCAGGTTTGCCGCGGGAACCAAGCCTTTGCACCCTTGGTTGGTGGCCATGGGTAGAGTGTTGATTATGAGGTGGCCTATTGGCGCCCGCGAGGAGAGAATAACGGAATTGATCGGTAGCATTGTCGCCGAGCTGTTCCGAAGCCCTAGCTCGGTGATTTTTCGCTTTGTGTCGCCCGCGTACGGACTTGATCGTTTTCCCATTTCTGCTGGTGTGATCCAGAGATGAGTTCCGCCCCAGTATTCACTTACAGCTGTATCTGGTGTTCCGCCGTTAACGATGGTGCAAACGTCCCCGAGGTGTTTCATCTCCCAACCCGCCTTCACAGCAGGCCCCGAATGGTTTCTAACACCGCGGCGCTCTCCTTATCGAGGGCGGCGATTTCGTCGAGGATCTCGTGAGGGGCGCGGTGCTTTATTTCCTCACCGTTGTTCGGGTTCTTGACTGAGAGGTCATAAGTGGACTTATCTATTGTAGTTACATCGACGGTCCAGGATCGAGGGGAAGGGGCGAAGGTTTTTTGCAGCTTGACGAACTCGGCGAGATCGTTGTCATTGAGCGGGTTCGTCTTGCCGAGACTCCGGCCGGGCGAGAGCTGGTAGAACCAGAGGTCACGGGTCTGCGTTCCTTTGTCGAAGAACAGCACCACGGTTTTTACTCCGGCACCTTGAAAGACGCCACCCGGCAGGTCGAGCACGGTGTGCAAATTGCAGCTTTCGAGCAGTTGCTTGCGCAGGCTGACGGAGGCATTGTCGGTGTTCGACAGAAACGTGTTCTTGATGACCACGCCGGCGCGACCGCCGGCTTTGAGGATTCGGATGAAGTGCTGGAGGAAGAGGAACGCGGTCTCGCCGGTGCGAATGCGGAAGTTCTGCTGGATTTCCTTGCGCTCCTTGCCGCCGAAGGGTGGATTGGCGAGCACTACCTCAAAACGGTCCTTCTCCTGAATATCGTCGAGATTTTCGGTCAGGGTGTTGGTGTGGATGATGTTGGGAGTCTCGATGCCGTGCAGGATCATGTTCATGATCGCGATGACGTAAGCAAGCGACTTCTTTTCCTTGCCCACAAAGGTGCGGGTTTGCAGGATTCCGAGCTCGCGGGTGGTGAGCGAGGGCTTGCGCTTCATGTACTCGTAGGACTCGCATAGGAAGCCGGCGGAACCGACTGCGCCATCGTAGACGCGCTCGCCAATTTGAGGATTGACGACCTGGACCATGGCGCGGATGAGGGGGCGCGGCGTGTAGTATTCGCCGCCGTTGCGCCCGGCGTTGCCCATGTTGCGGATTTTGGCTTCGTAAAGGTGGGAGAGCTCGTGCTTTTCGGTTTGGGAGCGGAAGCGGAGCTCGTCGATGTGGTCGATGATTTCGCGGAGGTTGTAGCCGCTCGAGATCTTGTTTTTGATTTCGCCGAAGATCTCGCCGATTTTGTATTCGATGGTGTTGGGGCCGGTGGCTTTTTGGCGGAAGGCGTGGAGGTAGGGGAACAGCTTCTGGTTGACGAAGTCGCGGAGGTCGTCGCCGGTCTGGGCGCGATTGTGGTCGATTTGGCCGCCGCTGGTTTTGGGGGCGGCCCAGTGTTCCCAGCGATGCGGCTCGTCGAGGATGAAGCTGTAGGCGCGGCCGTGGAGGGCGGCTTCGTCGGCCTTATCCTTTTCGAGATCGTCCAGATATTTCAGGAACAGCAGCCAGGAGGTCTGTTCGGTGTAATCGAGTTCGGTGGTGCAACCGGCCTCTTTCCACAGGACATCGTCGATGTTTTTGAAAGCTTGCTCGAACATTCAGAGAGATTGTGGCGTACAGAGAGGAATCTTAGCGCATGCTGATTCGCTGTCAGGCCGAGCCGCGCCAGATACCGTAGAATTTCGCTAGGGATGGGCTTCTTCAGCGCTCTGGCGCGCCAACTCCAGTTCGGCGCACGCACCCTCCGGCGCAATCCGGGGTTCACCGCCATCGCGGTTGCCATGTTCTCGCTGGGCATTGGCACTGTGTCCGCGCTTTTCTCGGTGGTTGACAAAGTCCTTTTGCAACCGTTGCCCTATCGAAATCCCGAGCGCCTGGTTCAGTTGATCACGACGTCGCGGGTCGGCGAACAGCACCTGACGTCCATTCCGAAATTTCTTTTCTGGCAGGACCACACGTCGGCCTTCGAAGCGCTGGCCGCCTCCGACGTTGAGGCGCCGGAGGTGAACCTCACGGAAGGTCCTTCTCGCAGAGTCTTGAAAACCGCTCGCGTGTCGGCCGAGTATTTCCGTGTGCTGGGTGCGCAACTGGCGAGAGGACGGACCTTGCGCATCATCGTGCCAGCCGACAAGCGACCCGCACGATCGGTTAAACTGCTACACGAAATCGACGTCGTTCAGTTGAAGAAATGAACCTGCGTTACGCGCGCGCTGCGGAGACTTTCTTCGCGGCGTTCTCAACCTCACGCCATTCTGAATCGTCGAGCTTGAGGCCGGCAGCCGCGACGTTCTGTTCGAGGTGTTCCACCGAAGAAGTACCTGGAATCGGAAGCATCACCGGCGAACGGTGCAGCAGCCACGCGAGCGACAACTGCGCCACCGACGCGCCGTGACGCTTCGCCACGCCTGCCAGCGGGCCGTCCGGCTCTGCCAATTTCCCTGCCGCGACCGGGAACCACGGAATGAACGCCAGTCCATGCTGGTCGCAATAATCGACCACCGCTTCGTGCTCGCGGTCGCTGATGTTATAGCGATTCTGCACGCTTGCAATTTCGACAATCTTGCGGGCCTGCTCGATCTCCTTGACTGTCACTTCCGATAACCCGATGTGCCGGATCTTACCCGCCTTCTGCAGCTTTGCCAACACGCCCAGCGACTCTTCGACGGGAACCTTCGGATCAATGCGATGCAACTGATACAGATCGATGCGGTCTAATCGCAACCTGCGCAGGCTCATCTCCAGTTGTTGATGCAAATATTCCGCGCGCCCCAACGGCTGCCACTGGTTCGGACCCTGTCGCGTTAGGCCGGCCTTGGTCGCAATCACCAGGTCTTTTGGATACGGATGAAGAGCTTCGCCAATCAGCCGCTCGCTCACCTCGGGGCCGTAAGAATCCGCAGTGTCAATGAAGTTGACCCCGAGTTCAATCGCGCGCCGCAATACTCTGCGCGCCTCCTCGGGGTCTTTGGGCTCGCCCCAAATTCCCTCGCCTGTAAGTCTCATGGCGCCAAACCCTAATCGATTTACAGTAAGGTCGCCGCCAATACGGAATGTTCCGCTCGCTTTCGCGTCTGCCTTTAAAGTTGCCATACACGCAGGTGATTCGAGCGCGGCGGGCGAAGTTGCCAGACTTTCATTCATCTGCAACTTCAAACCAACAATTTTTTCGAGACAATAATGTAAATTCCTTGCGCGGTCGACACCTATATAGAGCATGGCGAACACAGCCCTGGATGCGCTTGCCGGCGAAGAGATTTTTGAATCGAATTCGCTTGGTACCGTCATGCGCCATTGCGTCGTGTTAAAGGGTCTGGTGCTAAAGGCCGAGGACAATCAATCGGAAACTGTCATCTCGCTCGCGGTGATATCGTCCGTCAAGCGAATCAAGACCAGCTATCCGGGGCTGCTGGTCATTGCCGCCAGCGTTTTTCTGATCGCTGCCGCCGCCGCTTCCTCCAAACAAGGCGGTGGGGCGGCCGGACCTATCGCCCTTTTCGGATTACTGTTCGTAATTGCGTATTGGCTGACGCGGAGAGCGTCCGTTGCGATCGTGGCCGGTCAGGAGGTAACTGAAACCGTCCAGGGCAGTCCTGGGGAAGCATCGGCGTTCATTGCCGCCGTGCAATTAGCCCTCGATAAAAGCCAGCGTCTGGCCGCCTAAAACGACGGTTCGGACCCGAACTGAAGTCGACGGAATATCGCCAGGATGCCCTATTACCCACACTTGGGCATAATTTGTCGATTGTCCATCGAGATTAGGACCTTTCGTGCTACCCTGCTGGTGTGAGCCCCCTCAGTCATCTCCGGCAGCTCGAGGCGGAAAGCATCCATATATTACGAGAAGTCGCCGCCGAGTGTCAGCGCCCGGTCCTGCTCTACTCCATCGGAAAAGATTCCTCCGTCTTGTTGCGGCTGGCCCAAAAGGCCTTCCATCCGGGGCAGATGCCGTTCCCCCTGCTGCACATCGATACCGGCTATAAGTTCCGTGAAATGATCGAGTTCCGGGATCGCTACACGGCGCAACTGGGCCTTAAGCTGATCGTTCAGACTAATCGCGCGGCGCTCGACTCCGGCGCAACGCCCTTCGCGTGGGGCACGCAGCGCTGTTGCGGCGCTCTCAAAACCACCGCTTTGCTGGACGGGCTGCGCAACGGGGGCTTCGACGCCGCGATCGGCGGGGCGCGCCGGGATGAAGAGCGCTCGCGCGCCAAGGAACGCGTCTTCTCATTCCGCGACACCCGCGGCCAATGGGACCCCCGCAACCAGCGTCCCGAACTCTGGAACGTGTTCAACACCCGCATCCAACCCGGAGAGAGCCTGCGCGTTTTTCCGCTTTCAAACTGGACCGAGCTCGATGTGTGGCAGTACATCCACGCCGAAGATATCCCCATTGTTCCGCTGTATTTTGCCAAGCCTCGTCCCATGCTGGTGCGCGGCGATTCGCTGCTGCCCATTGAACAATCGTTCGTGCCGCGCCTGCCTGGCGAACAGCCGCAACTGGTGATGTGCCGCATGCGCTCGCTCGGTTGCAGCCCCTGCACCGGCGCCATTCGTTCGGAGGCGGACACGGTTCCCCGCATCATAGAAGAATTGATCACGGTTCGCCGCTCCGAGCGCCAGAACCGCGTCATCGATCATGACCAGGACGGCTCCATGGAAATCAAAAAGCAGGAGGGCTATTTTTAGGTGTCCGCCGCAACCGCCTTACCGGTCCGCGAAAGCTTCGAAGAGTTTCTCGAGCAGGAGCAAGCGAAGGATCTTCTCCGCTTCACGACTGCCGGCAGCGTGGACGATGGGAAATCCACTTTGATCGGCCGCCTGCTCTACGATTCGCGCAGTGTGTATGACGATCAACTCGAATCGGTGACCAACGCCTCCGCTGGACGCAACGCCGGCGCGATCGATTTTTCTCTCTTGACCGACGGTTTGCGCGCTGAGCGGGAACAAGGCATCACCATCGACGTCGCTTATCGCTACTTCGCCACGCCGCGCCGCAAATTCATCATTGCCGACACGCCCGGCCACGAGCAATATACGCGCAATATGGTCACCGGCGCATCCACCGCGGAACTCGCTATCGTTCTGGTGGACGCTCGCAAAGGCCTGCTGCCGCAATCCCGCCGCCACGCCTATATCGCCTCGCTGCTTGGCCTGCCGCACGTGGTGATCGCCGTGAACAAGATGGATCTGGTTGGCTATGAGCACGCTACTTTCGCGCGCATCGAAGCCGATTTCCGGCGTTTCCTCGCGCGCTTCCAATCGATCGAACCATATTTCGTCCCCATCAGCGCGCTTGCCGGCGACAACGTCGTTAATCGGAGCAGCCGCATGCCCTGGTTTCATGGCCCCAGCTTGCTCGAATATCTCGAGCGCGTGCCCATCGGGAAACGGGTTCAAAACTCCGCATTTCGTTTTCCGGTCCAGCGCGTGGTGCGCCCGAATCAGGAATTTCGAGGCTATGCGGGAACCCTCGTATCGGGCTGCATCAGCGTGGGCGATCCGGTGGTCATATCACCCTCGGGCCGCCAAACCTCCATCGCGAGTATCACCACGTTTGATGGTGAGCTGCGCCACGCGCAAGCCGGGCAGGCTGTCACTCTTACGCTTGCCGCTGAAATCGATGTAGTTCGCGGCGATACCATCTCTACGCCGGACGAGCCTCCGCTCTCGAGCAGCGCGATCGACGCCACGCTCGTCTGGCTGAACGGCGAGCCCGCCCAACTGAACAAGCGCTATCGCCTAAAGAATGCAAGCCGGCAGGAATGGGCCGAGCTGAAGTATATCCGCCACCGCCTCAACATCAACTCGCTCGATCACGAGCACGCCAGCACGCTCGAGATCAACGAAATCGGTTCGGTACATCTGGAAAGCGCACGCCCGCTCGCATTCGACACCTACGCAAAGAATCGCGCCACTGGCAGCTTCATCCTGATCGATGAGGCCACAAATGCGACCGTAGCGGCGGGCATGATAACCGGCGCTGTGCAAGATGCGCGAAAAGTATTTTTCAGCCCCATTACGCTGTCCGACCGGATTACACGCGTGTCATTCGAGACCGTTGGGGGGAAGAGCCAAACATTCACGCTCCCGGCGGACGATAGCGACGCGCAGCAGGCGATAGAAGAGCTGCTGGATCGAATCCGCGCGCGGTTTCCAGAGCCCGACTGGACAGAGAGCGGAGGTATATGAAATTGTCTGCTCTGGAATCTCAAGCGAGAGAAGCAATTGCCGCCTATCTGGCGGCCGATACCAGCGCCTGTTTTACTTGCAGTTTTCAGGCTGAAGGCATGGTGCTGCTGCACCTGTTGCGCGAGCGCCAGCCCTCCATTCCGGTTCTTTTTCTTGAAACAGGCTACCATTTCGCGGAAGTCTATCGTTATCGGGATGAAATGACGGCTCGATACAATTTAAACCTGGTGAACGTGATGCCGGCTCAGACGGTCGCGCAGCAGGAAGCGCAATTCGGAATTCTCCATCAGTCGCAGCCCGACCGGTGCTGTCAACTTCGCAAAGTGGGGCCTCTGTTTGCCGCCCTCGAAAATTACGACGTTTGGTTCACCGGCTTGCGCCGCGCTCAATCCCCTACGCGCGCGAATTTGCAAGTGGCGGATCGCTTTCCGCTGCCTTCGGGCAAGCAGTTGCTTAAGATCAGTCCGCTCGCGGATTGGTCCGATAAACAGGTCTGGACGTTTGCGCGAGAGCACAACATTCCTTTGCTGCCGCTCTACGACGCCGGTTACACCAGCATCGGATGCCAGCCTTGCACGGCGCTTCCGGTCGATCCGGGCAACGCGCGCTCAGGGCGTTGGGCCGGGCGCAAGCTCGAGTGCGGCATCCATATCGCCGTGGCTGATATCGCCATGGCCCGTTAATTATGGAATTCGTCCTCGGATTCATTATTGCCCTCGCGATCTCGCTCACCGGGGTCGGCGCGGGCAGTATGACCACTCCGTTACTCATCTTGTTCCTCGGTGTCTCGCCGGCCACTGCGGTGGGCACCGCTCTGGCTTTCGGAGCCGTCGTGAAGATCGCCTCGGTTCCGCTCTATGCTGTGCGCCGTCAGGTGAATCTCCGTATCTTGCGGCTGCTGTTGATCGGCGGCCTTCCGGGTGTGATCGTGGGCGCTTTGTTGCTCAACAAGGTGAAGCACTCCGCTTACAATGGCGTGCTGTACGTGGCGCTCGGCACGTTGATTGTGGCTACCGCGCTGTTCCATCTCTATCGCGTTTTTCGCCCCAAACTCCAGCCTTCGAACCATGATCGTTCGCGTCTCCTGCCCTGGTTCGCGTTTCCCATCGGCGCGGAGGTCGGCTTCTCTTCCGCTGGAGCCGGTGCGCTCGGTTCACTCCTGCTGCTGGGCTTCACGCCGCTCACCGCTGCGGAAGTGGTCGGCACCGACTTGTGTTTCGGTCTCGGGGTATCGCTGGTCGGCAGTATCATCCAGATCGGGGCAGGGAATTATGAACTCGCGCTGCTCGGGAAACTGGTAGCCGGTGGCCTGATCGGCGCTTTCACAGGATCGCTGCTCGCCGGCCGCATTGCCCAGCGGCCCTTGCGCGTCGGCTTACTACTGGCGCTGATTATTCTGGGTTGCCAATTAGCGGCTTACGGCAGCGGGACGGCGCGAGGGTGAGCCTCTCTAGTAAAGGTCGTCGATGTCGGCATTCGTGAGTTTCAAACTGCCTGGTTTGTGAGACGACCGCAGCGGGAATTTCAGCCTCCTGCCGACTTATAGTCGAGCCAAGGAGTTGGCTCAAGAGGAGTAGATATCCACAGCCGTCGGTCGCGGCGGTTGTGGAAAAGTTCTCTGTTGCTGGTTCCGAGACACTTCCAAGACTTGCATTGAAGCGCGGAATGAGGAATAAGCAGAGAGAGCAGGCATCCCGCTGCTACGAGTATTGCCGACTAACGTTTCGATGTTCTCGTAAAGACCCTCGAGCAGCGGGATGTGCTTCGCTTCTAAGACGAATTCTCAGAAGCCGTCACTGGGTCACAGTACGACCATTCTATAAGTCCTTCGGGAGATGCGAAGCCAGCTTGCTGAACAATGATCGGGGAGCAAAGCAAAGATGAAAAGAGAAGGTACTACGGATTCCGACGAACGCTACGCAGCCTGGGTGGGATTCGATTGGGGGGACGAGGAGCATGTTTGGGTGCTGCAGTGGGCCGACACCGGGGAGCGGGAGCGAGGGCCGCTGGAACAAACGCCCGAAGCTCTGGATGCTTGGATGTGCCAGTTGATGAGCCGACTCAATGGTCGCCGCATAGGACTAGCTATCGAGCAGAAACACGGGGCCGTGGTTTGGATGCTTCTCAAGTACGAGTGTGTCGAGATCTATCCCATTCACCCGCAAGCTGCTGGGCAGTTTCGTCAGTCTCTCTATCCTTCCGGGAGCAAGAGCGATCCGCTGGATGGGGAGCTGCTGCTGGAACTACTCGTGCATCATCGCGATCGTCTGCATGCTCTGGACCAGGAAGACGAACCAACTCGTCGATTGCTGATGCTGGTGGAACAACGCCGGCATTGGGTAGAGGAGAAGAAGCGACACGGTAATCGGCTCCTGGCTCGTCTGAAGGTCTACTTCCCACAGGTGCTGAACTGGTTCGAGGACATCAGCGCAGCACCGGTTCTCGATCTGCTGGCCAGGTGGCCCCGCCTGGAGCAACTGCAAAAGGCGCAGCGCAAGACACTGGAAACTTTTCTTCGGGAGCATCGGCGGGGCCCGCAAGAAGCGAGCGCCTGGGCCGAACAGGTGCGCTGCGCCGTTGCAGCCGTACAGGACGTGGCGCTGATGGATTCCTACGTTCTGGAAACCACAGCGCTGGTGGCGTTGCTAAAGCAGATGCAAACCAGTATCAAGAAGTTCGATATCGCCATCGCTGAAATCAGTCGCCAGCATCCGTGCTGGACCATCGTGCAATCGTGGCCCGGAGCCGGGCCGGTCATGGCGCCTCGTTTGCTCGCGGCCATGGGCAACGGCAAGCGATACCAGAATGCTCATGAAATGCAGTGCGCCACCGGCATTGCACCAGTAACCGTAGCGACCGGACGGACTCGAAGCGTTCAATTTCGACGAGCCTGTCCGAAATTCCTGCGACAAACCTTTCATGAATGGGCTCAGCACTCGATGAAGAGCTGCCGGTGGGCCAGGGCTTATTACAATCAACTTCGCGCCGGCGGGAAGCGTCACCATGCTGCTCTTCGCGCGTTGGCATTTAAGTGGCAACGGATTCTGTTCCGCTGCTGGAAGGATGGAGTCGTCTATAACGAATCAAGATACATTGCCAGCCTTAAGAAGAGGAACTCCCCCCTGGGAGTCTGGCTTCCCGAATGAAAATGTTCAAAACACGTGAACACCGTTAATCCACCTGTGAAAAAGATACCCTCGAGGGTCTTGACTTTTGAACTCAGAAGTCTTTACGTTCCGACTTTCGAATCTCTTCCTCCACCGCAGCGCGTATGACGGTTTTCAGCGAAGCTCCGCGGTGTGCTGCAACTGCTTTCAATTCGCGGAAGAGCTGATCCGGGAGGTCGATGGTCGTACGCATAAAAGCACATTAGCATCAAGGATGTTCGGATCAGGCCACCAGCCTGTCAATGCGTATCGGACTACTTTTGGCCCAAATACGCGGCATAGGGTTCAAGAAGGTCCTGCTCCGGTTCTCGACCTAGTTGTGCCACGTCGAGCCAGCGCAAGCCCTTTACAATAATCTACAATGTAAAGCGATGGCCGAATCGACTCTCTCCGCAAAAAATCAAATCGTCATCCCTAAGGAAGCCCGAGAAGCCTTGGGCCTAAAAGCCGGCGATAAGCTTCTAGTAGTCGTCCGTGGAGACCGGGTCATCGTGCTGCAAAAACCCGAGTCGCACCGCTCTGCGCTTCGCGGCTTGGCCAAGTCACCATATCCTGATAAATATCTGAAGCGGGAACGTGAGAGTTGGCGCTGAACCGTCTCCGCGGCTTCCTGCGCCGGCATCGCAAGATCGCCCTGGATACGAGTGTTTTTATCTATCAACTGGAAGCCAATCCTCGCTACGTAGGCCTCACAGAAGATGTTTTCGCCTGGCTCGAGGAACCAGCCAGTATGGCCGTAACTTCTACGATAACGATGACAGAATTGCTGGTGCAACCCTACCGCAACTCCGATCAACGAAGGGTTGACGAGTTCTACGCGCTGCTATCAACCTTTCCGAATCTGCAGTGGATCGCACCCAGTCTGCCGATTGCGGATACCGCGGCAAGAATCCGGGCCGAGCATCGCCTCAGAACCCCGGACGCTCTACAAGCCGCGACTGCAATTCAGGAGGAAGCTACTGGATTCGTTACCAACGATTCGGTTTTTGAACGGGTAAGAGAGTTCGACATCCTGTTGCTTGAGCGTTTTCTCTGAGCAACCCACAAGGCTCGCTCCAGCTCTTGATCGCCTCTAGCCACCCCAACGGAAAAACACCGCCCCCAGCGGCGGCAAACTAATCGTCAATGATTGATTGCGCCCGTGCAGCGGGATCGGCACGGTTTCCACTCCGCCGAAATTTCCCCGCCCGGTTCCCCCGAAATGCTTTGCGTCGGAGTTGAAGATCTCCTTCCAAAATCCCTTGTGCGGGACCCCGATTCGATAGTTGTCGCGCGGCACCGGGCTGAAATTCAGCACCGCCGCCACCATCTCAGTCTCTGTCCGCCCCTTGCGAAGGAAGCTCAAGACATTTTTCTCGGCGTCATGCACATCGATCCACTCGAAGGTCGCTGCGGTGTTCTCGCAGGTTTGCAGTGCCGGCTCGCAGCGATATAAGTGGTTCAACTCGCCTATCAGCAGCCGCAACGCTGCATGCGGCGGAGAATTCAGAAGGCCCCAATCGAGGCTCGCGTCGTGGTTCCATTCCGCCCACTGCGCGAACTCGCCGCCCATGAACAGCAGCTTCTTGCCCGGCTGCGCATACATGTAAGAAAACAGCAGCCGCAGGTTAGCGATCTTCTGCCAGTTATCTCCCGGCATCTTACTCGCCAGCGACTTCTTCCCGTAAACCACTTCATCGTGCGACAGCGGAAGGATGAAATTCTCGTTGAAGGCGTAAATCATTCGGAACGTCAGCTCGTGATGATGGAACTTCCGAAACAAAGGATCCTGCTCCATGTATTGCAGCGTGTCGTGCATCCATCCCATGTCCCACTTGAATCCGAACCCCAGCCCGCCGACGTATGCGGGTTTGGAAACCATCGGCCAGGCGGTCGATTCTTCCGCGATGGTCTGCACATCCGGGTGCGCTTGATACACGTCCGAATTCAACCGCCGCAAAAAATCGATCGCCTCCAGGTTTTCCCGGCCGCCGTGTTTATTGGGGATCCACTGCCCTTCGCGGCGGGAATAATCGAGATACAGCATGGAAGCTACCGCATCCACGCGCAATCCATCGGCGTGATATTTATCCAGCCAGAACATCGCGCTGCTCAGCAAAAAACTTCGGACCTCGGGGCGACTGTAATCGAACGTGAAGCTGTTCCAATCGGGATGCACGCCCCGGCGCGGATCGGCCGGCTCGTATTCATGCACGCCATCGAAAAAGCCGAGCCCGTGCTCGTCTTGCGGAAAATGCGACGGCACCCAATCGAGAATCACTCCGATTCCGTTCTGATGAAACTGATCGACCAACCGCATAAAATCCTGTGGCGTGCCGTAACGGCTGGTAGGCGCAAAGAACCCGGTAGTCTGATAACCCCAGGACCCGAAGAACGGATGTTCCATCACGGGCAAGAATTCGACGTGCGTAAAGCCCATTTCCTTGACGTACGGAATGAGCTGCGCCGCCAGCTCTGCATACGATAACGACCGATTTCCTTCACTCGCCACACGACGCCACGAGCCGAGATGCACTTCATAAATAGTAATCGGCGCGTCGAGGCTATCCGCATTGTGCCGTGCGGCCATCCACAAATCGTCGTTCCATCGGTAGCTCAAATCCCAAACAATGGACGCCGTGCGCGGCGACGCCTCATGGAAGAACCCGAACGGATCTGCCTTATCGGCCACATATTGGCCGTGGTTCGATTCCACACGGAATTTATAAAGCGTTCCGGCATAGACGCCGTGGGCGAATCCCTGCCAGATGCCGCCGCCAACGGGCGAGAGCGGCATGGCATGCGGCTGCCAACCGTTGAAATTGCCGACCACTGAAACCGCGCGCGCATTCGGCGCCCAAACGGCGAACTGCGTTCCGCCGCGCTCATTCGCAACATGCGCGCCCAGAACATCGGCCAGCTTCACGTGCGTGCCTTCGCGAAACAGGTAGATGTCGTTCTCGGTGAGTTGCCTGCTGGAAGTAGCCACGTTTCTGCGCTCCTAGGTCATCAGACTGAGAATGCCGCGCAGCGGGATGCGCACCCAATCCGGCCGATTGTTCAGCTCATACGCGACTTCGTACAACGCCTTCTGCAGCAGAAAAGCGTCGAATAGAATTCTGCGTTCCTCCGGTTGCGATGGCACGAATGCATGGCCGCCGGCCTCCTCGAAATACGCGTTCAGATAAGTAGCGCTAACCCAGACCGTCCAATAATCGGCGAACTTTTCGACGTCAGCGGAGGCAAGGTTCGGAGCCGAGTATGCGGCATATTGGAACGAGCGGATCATGCCTGCGACATCCCGCATGGCCAGCGTCTTGGCACGACGGTGCGCGAGCGGGCGCATCGGCTCGCCTTCAAAATCGATAATCATGAAATCGCTGCCCGTATAGAGGACCTGGCCAAGATGGTAATCGCCGTGATAGCGAATCCGCGAGGCGTCAAAGCGGCGGTTACGCAACGCCGCGAATCGTTCCGTCACCCGGTGCTCGATGTGAAGCAGATTGCGAGCGCTTTCGGCGGCTTCGCCCGTGAGCACTGCTTCTTTTCGCCGCAGCAGCTCAAACGTGATGTCGGCTTGACCGAGCATCTCTTCATAGAGAAGCTCGGCGTCTTGTCCGGTGAAGGATTCGGGGGCGAAATCGCCATCGGCATTCGAGTCCGTAAGCGCCGCGTGCATTTCGGCCGTTCGCTTTCCCAACAGACGCGCCGAATCCGCATATTCGCCCAGCAGTTCACGAGCATCGGCAGGCATTCGTTGCTCGATCAACGCAAACGGATGCTGCGGAAATGAGGGAGCTTGACGATTCCGCGCCCGATCGAAAAATCCGCTCAGAGCCTCCAGCGTGTATTTCCACGCATCGCCCTGGTTGGGCACAAACTGCTGTAGAATTCCTGCCGCATATGCTGCCGCGGAGTCTCCGCCCTTGGCCCGATACTCCAGCGTTCCCAAAACCGCCGGCGTATGCGCGAACCCGCGCGCTGTCAAAAATTTGCCGATCTCCACATCCGGATTTACGCCCTCTTCCAGTTTGCGAAACAGCTTCAAGATGTAACGATCCCGGTAAATGATCGACGTGTTGCTCTGCTCCGCCCGCGAAACAAAGCTTTCAACTCTGTGGACTGTATTGCCTCGGTCTTCAGGGAACGCGCTTGTCCGCGCAGCGATGAACTCGCCGTTCTTTCCCGGCCATCGATCCTCGCAGCGGATCGCATCGAGCAGCACATCGCGGAATTGCGGATTCGAGAGCGCGCCATAGATCACCCTCCGCTCTTCATCGGGCGTGGCCGCCTCGGCTAGCAGCTCATCGGAATCCGCGTGTTGCGCGGATGAGACCGGCAGCACATACTTGTCGCGATCTCCATCTGCATATTCGATCCGCAAGATCAGAATGCACGAATCCGCAGCGCTTACCGGAATAGCGTCATCGATCGCAATGCACTGAATCGCGCGCGCCTTGCTCCGGAACCACCGCCGCGCGGTAATGAACTGCGGCAGTATCGGCTCGAGTTGATACAGCGCACGGTGCTCGAAGAGCCGATCCCAGGAGTCGACCGTAATCAGCGGAAGGGCCATTGCGGTTTGCGTTTTCACAGGAAGTACTCGAAGTCGGTTTCAACGCGCAGCCGCCGCCGTATGCGGAAAATGTGCGCCGGTATGCTTGCAGGGTTTAGTTCCACGTAATTCCTCGGACCGTTCCACACATAGCGCGCTCCGGTCAGCAAATCGTTCGCCTGATAGGGCCGGTCTTCTTCAATCTTCAACTCAGCGAGGGGCAGCGTGACAAAACCCGCTTGCGTATGGTGCGGGTCGAGATTCACCACCATCACCACTAAATTCGACCCATCCGCTGACCGCTTGCTGTAACAGATCAACTGCTCATTATCGGTCGGATGAAAGTCCAGTCCCCAGTCGCTCTGCAGCGCCGGATTCTCACGGCGGATGCGATTTACCAGCGCGATCAATTCCCGCAGACTGTCCGGCCGCTCCAGGTCCCAATGCCGGATCTGATATTTTTCCGAATCCAGATACTCCTCGCTCCCGGGCCGCACGGGTCTCGATTCCATGAGCTCGAAAGGCGGCCCATAGATGCCATAATTTGCGCCCAGCGTGGCCGCGAGTAGCAGCCGGATGGTGAACGCCGCACGGTCTCCGATCTGCAAAAACTCCGTCAAAATATCCGGCGTGTTGGGCCATTGATTAGGACGGAAGAAATCGCGCACCTGCGTCTTCGTCAGCTCTGTCAGATAGGCCGTCAGCTCGTATTTCGCATTGCGCCACGGGAAATAAGTATAGGACTGGCTGAAGCCCAGCTTGGCCAGCCGGTACATGATCTTCGGCCGCGTAAACGCCTCCGACAAGAACAGCACGTCCGGCCATTCGCGTTTGATCTCCGTGATGCACCATTCCCAAAATGGAAAAGCCTTGGTATGCGGGTTGTCCACGCGAAAAATTCGCACGCCCTGCTCGATCCAATACACGAAAATGCTTTTCAATTCCTCCCACATCTCGCGCCACTTGGGCGTTTCGAAATCGAACGGATAAATATCCTGATATTTCTTGGGCGGATTTTCCGCATATTGAATGGTTCCGTCCGGCCGTTTGCGAAACCATTCTTCGTGCTCCTTTACATAAGGATGGTCGGGCGCGGCTTGAAACGCGATATCGAGCGCCATCTGCATCCCCAGTTCCGCGGCGCGTTTCACCAGGCTGCGGAATTCGTCCAGCGTGCCCAATCGCGGATGAATCGATTTGTGCCCGCCTTCATCCGATCCGATGGCCCACGGGCTTCCTACATCGTCCGGCTGCGCTTCGGTCGTATTGTTCTTGCCTTTGCGGAATTTCCTTCCGATCGGATGTATCGGCGGAAGATACACCACATCGAAGCCCAGGCCCGCTACATATTCCAGCCGTTTTTCGCAATCGGCGAAAGTGCCGTGCCTGCCTGGCTCCGGCGCCGCAGAACGCGGAAAAAACTCGTACCACGAGCTGAATCTCGCCCGCACGGGATCCACCACGATCGCCGGCTCACGTTCATATTTGCTCGCGAATCGCCGGTCCGGATAACGCGACATGATGTCGTTGAGCGCATCGCTGGTCGCTCGCGCACGCCGCTGGATCATGTCGTCGCTCGTGCGTAGGAACTCGGCCGCTTCTTTCAGCCAGCCCGCATCCGGTGGATTCGCGCGCTCTGCCGCGGCCTCAATGTGCTCCGCTCCGATCAGATAATCGAGCGGCGTATCTCCGTTCGCCGCGATGCGCTTCAAAAGATCGCGCCGCCACGTCTCCCAGTGGTCCACCCAGGCCTGAATCGTAAACCGGTAGCGCCCCAGTTCGGTTACCGGAAACTCGCCAAACCACCGGTCGTTCACCAACGCCGTCATCCGGCGCTCTTGCCACTCGGTTGCATTCTCGGGGCGGAAGCACACTACGGCTGCGATCGAATCATGCCCATCGGTGAAGATATCGGCCTCTGCCCGCACGATATCGCCAAGCGTGCGTTTGGCGGGAAACCGCCCACCATCGATCTCCGGCGCAACACCCTCAATAATGACCCGTCTCCGCCCGTCCCGCAGTTGCTCCGCCATTGGTTTACTGTCCCGTCCCTCGTGGGATAGAGCGCGGCGCTAGGAGGTTACACCCGAAACGTGCGTTCGCGCTTGCGCGCTCTTATTTTGTTCGATTAACTGCTGATAAAGCGCAATGGTTTGATCCGCAATCGCCGTCCAACTAAAGGTCTGCTCCACGCGTTTTCTGCCGGCCTTCCCGAAGCGCTCGCACTTCTCGGGATCGCGTAACAGCTCTGAGACCCGCGCCCCCAAGTCACGCGCGAACTGCTCCGGGTTCTTTGGGAAGCTGGTGACTGGGTCCTGCTCGAACGGAACCAAATAGCCCGTTTCCGCGTCCACCACGACTTCTTTGATGCCGCCTGTCGCGCTCGCCACCACCGCCGCCTCGCAGGCCATTGCTTCGAGGTTGATAATGCCGAACGGCTCATACACCGACGGGCAGCAGAACACGCGCGCGTGGCTGTAAAGCTGGATCACTTCGGGTTTCGTCACCATCTTTTCGATCCACACCACGCGCGGATTTCGTTTCTTCGCTTCCTCCACCTTCATCCGCATCTCCCCCGCGATTTCAGGCGTGTCGGGCGCCCCGGCACACAGCACCACTTGCGTATCCGGTGGCATATATTGAATCGCGTCCACCAGATGAGTCACGCCTTTCTGCCGCGTGATGCGCCCTACGAATAGCACATACGGCGCCGAGATATCGACGCCATACGTCTTGAGCGCCGTGGTGTCGCTCGTCTTGTGATACTCGTTCAAGTCGATGCCGTTATAGATGACGTGAACACGCTCCGGCGGCAGAGGGTACGCGCGCAGAATGTCCTCCTTCGTGCCGTTCGAAACCGCAATCACCGCGTCGGCATCCAGTATCGCTGTCCGCTCCATCCACGAGCTCATGGCGTATCCACTCCCGAGCTGCTCCGCCTTCCACGCCCGCAGCGGCTCCAGGCTATGTGTGGTCAGCACAAACGGAACGCCGTAGAGCTTCTTGGCCAAAAAGCCCGCCATTGAAACGTACCAGGTGTGGGTGTGGACCACGTCAATCCCCGCCAGTGCCTTCACCTGGGTCAGGTTCAGGCTAAAAGCCTCGAGCGCGGTCTTGAACTTGCCGAACGTGCCGTTGCTGATTTCGCTCCAGGGCTGCTCACCGCGCACGCGTATATTGCCGTCGTCAGAGCGCTGATCGCCCCAGCAGTGCACCTCCACTTCTATCTTCTTGGCCAGCTCTCGGCTCAAGTATTCCACGTGAACGCCAGCGCCTCCGTAGACATTCGGCGGGTACTCCCGGGTGAACAGTCCGGCTCGCATTTTTATCCTCCAAGCTCCAAACAGAAACTATCACGCCGCCTCGGATCTGTTACGGTAATCAGATGCAATCGTCTCGCGTCCCGCGCGTTGCTTTTACGCTTGTTCCCCTGCTGGCGCTCATATCGTTTGCCTGTTTTGTATATCCGTTTTTCGTCATCAGTCCATTCCGCCGTCAAGGCCCTCGGGAGCTGCGCGCGGCTCTTTTCGTCGCGCAGATCGGGCCCTGGCTTTCCATTCTCTGTGCTGTCGCTTGCATCGCACTTGTGATCTACGCATGGCCAGGACTGCGGGGTTGGGTACGCCGCAGTGGTTCCATATTGTGCATCCTCATCGCACTGCTAGGCGCTGTGCTCACACGCTTGAATCTCTACGAACAGATGCTGTTTCATCCCATCCGCGGCCCGCAATTCGAAGCTGCCGCCCACGCCAAGATCGATGCGGACGATATGGTGCTGGCTGTGCGCATTCATAACGCCAGCCGCGCCTATCCGATTCGCGAAATCGCCTATCATCACGTCGTCAACGACACTCTCGCCGGCGTTCCCATAGCCGCTACTTATTGAACGCTCTGTCACACCGGTCTGGTGTGGAAGCGATCCGCCAAAGGCATCGTCTTTACGTTCCATTTGGCCGGCATCAACAATCAGAACTTTCTCATGCGCGACGACGAGACTGGCACGTATTGGCAGCAGATTAGCGGCCGCGCCATTTCCGGCCCGCTCGCCGGCACGCAACTGGATCCGGTCTATAGCGACGAGCTCACCTTCGCGCTCTGGCGGCACGAAGCGCCGGACGGTACTGTGCTCAAGTCTGTCCCACGGGACTCCGGTCAATATGAGGCCAAGGATTGGGACGCGCACATGGCGAGTGTGCCTACCGTGCTCTCTTTCCCCGCGACCGGCATCGCTTCACGCGAGCTGATGCTGGGCGTTGCCGCGTTCGGGGCCAGCCGCGCCTATCCGGTGTCGCGAATTCTTTCCGAAAAACTGGTTGAGGATCGCGTCGGCACCGAGCCTATTCTGCTGGTGGTTGGTCCCGATGATACATCGATTCGCGTGTTTCGCGCCTGCTGGCGCACCTGTGAAGCCGCGCCCGAATACTACCGGCAGACCGCCAATCTTGACGGCAGCAACGCGCTCGCGCCACTTTTTATGGATTCCGCGACCGGCAGCCAATGGGCATTCAACGGGTGCGCCGTTTCAGGTCAATTGGCTGGCAGATGTCTGGAACCCGTTCCGGCGCTCAAAGATTATTGGTTCGACTGGCGCAATTATCATCCGGAGACGACGGTCTTCCGGCGGTAGCGGCTTACCCGGCGCTCACGCCGCCAAATCAATCTCCGCCGCCGGCCGCACATCCGCCTTCAACATATTCTTCATCTGCTCCATTGCGAAATTGTGCTCTTGCGCGTTGCACGCCGCGACGCAATCTTCGGGAACGATTAGCTCCAGGTCCCGCATGTAGGCGTCGTTTGCGGTAAATAGCACGCAACTGTTCGTCGAAACGCCGGTGAGGATCAGTCGCCGAGTGCCTAGATGTTTCAGCAGCAATTCCAACGGCGTCTGATAAAAACCCGAGTGCTTCGGCTTCAGCACAAAATAGTCGCGCTCGCCGGGAATGAGCTGCTCGACAAACGGCCGTCCACGCACGCCCTCTTCGAGACAATGTTTCACGATGTCACCGAACTTTGACTGCCAGCGGCCAAAATTGTCATTGATGTAGACCGCCGGTATGCCCGCAGCCTGCGTGCGTCTCTTCAATTCGGCAATCCGTGGCGCCATCGGAAGCGCCGCCCGGAACAGCTCATCGCCGCGCGGAAATTCGAAATCGTTAATAACATCGATCAGCAGCAGCGCCGTGTCGTGCGTGTCCGGCGCGCTGCCGTGCAGGTCGTGCTGATTCCCCGGCTGAGTGGTCACGCTAATAATTTAGCGGGCGAGAGGCGGAAAGTGAGACACTGTACCTGTCCTGGGACAGGTTGGCCCAGGCGAGGAAGCAAATGCGATACCTTCTATTGACTTGCTTGACGCTCATCATGGCTGGGCAGCAGGCGCGGGCCACCAGTTTCACGTACACAACCATCGTCGTGCCTGGCAGTAGCTTTACGCCTGAAGCCGCAGGGATCAATAACTCAGGTGAAATCGTGGGCGATTTCTCGAGTCCTTCGGCCTTAGGTTATCAAGGTTTTCTGGATAATCACGGCGTTTTCACCACCGTCTCGGTTGCCGGTTCTTCCGGCACGCAGGCTTTCGGTGTGAACAATTCCGGGGAAATCGTAGGGCTTTCGTTCACCAGCACAGGCGACACGAATGCGTTCTTGGATGCGCACGGCACCTCCACTGTCCTGAACGTCTTCGGTGGCCCGGGCGCACAGGCAAACGGAATTAACGATTCCGGGGAGATTGTCGGATATGACAGCGGGCCCTCGTTCTCGTACATCACCGGCTTCTCTCTCAAGAACGGAACCGTTTCCCCGATCTTCGTTCCGAACTCGAGTGGTACGGAGCCGCTCGGGATCAACAATGCAGGCCAGATTGTCGGCACTTATTTTGATAGGTCAGGCGAGCCGCACTCGTTTCTCTACTCCAACGGCAGCTTCAGTCCCATCAATGTGCCGGGCGATCCGTTCGCCACCGCAACAGGAATCAACAACAGTGGGGAAATAACCGGGTTCATGAGCGGCGCCTTGGGTTTTCAGGGTTTTGTAGACGATAACGGCAGCTTCAGCACCTTGTTTGTTCCAGGCTCCGCCGGAACCGAAGCTCTGGGCATCAACGACTGGGGCCAAGTTGTCGGTTTGTACTTCGATGCGAATGGAGGTCAGCATGCCTTCTTAGCAACGCCCACGCCCGAACCCGCTTCCTTCACGCTAATTGGAATCAGCGGCCTCGCGCTGTTGTTGGTGCGATTGCGACGCGTATCCGCGTGCACGTTGGCTGAGCGGGGACCACATTGCAGTGACCCAGGCCCCGAGATATAAAAGGCCGCCGATCACAATGGTCAGCTTGAGCCCCAGATAGATCGCTAAAAACATTGCAGCCGCCGAGCCCATCACGCTCGACGCCGCATTGATCGCCCAGGCCCAGCGAATGGAAGCGGGCATAATTCGCTCCAGCAGACTCAGACCGGTTGGAAACGGCATGCCCATCACGAAGCCGGCGGGAGCGATCAGCGCAACCGTGATCAGCACTTTGACTGGAAACGGCAGTGCGACCCCGCTTTCTGCGACGGGCGTTACTACCGCCGCGAGGGCAAACACTGCCGCGGCGATCAGGATCAATACCCAGCCCAATCGTCGAACATCTCCCTGCACCAGGCGTTTGCTTGCGAAGCTGCCGATCCCGCTCGCGAGCAGCATGGAAAAGATGATCACGGTCAGCGCGTAGGTTGGATGGCCAAGAAACAGCACGAACTTCTGAATCAAGGCGACTTGAATCAAAATGTACCCGGCGCCGATGAACAGGAAAAACAGCAATGCGCGAATAGCGCCGGGACTACGCGGGAGACGATGTCCCAGCAGCAGCGGCGGCAGCGCGAGAATTACCAGCGTCGCAGCCACGCTGATGATGATTAATCCAAACAGGATCGGAAGAGTTGCATTGATCTTGTAATCCTCGTTGGCGGCAGATGCGTGCTCTAGAAACTGCGACAAATCGCGCGGCTGAACCGTATAAAAAAAGAATGGCCGGTTATCGCTTACCGGTCTTACATCGAAAGGATAGGAATCGTAAAAGCGCTTCAGATCTTTTGTCAGAAGCAGTTCCCGGAACGGCGTCTCCAGCTCCGTTCCCGGCACGTAAACGGTCTCCATTCCCGCTGTCGCCGACGCCGATTTGATGCGCTCGATATCCGCGGGGCTGAAAGGAGCGCGGGAAATCAGAATCGTATCCTGAGAACCCCAGCCCTCCAATCTCTGCAGATCCTCGCGCACCACCGCAACGTGACGCGCGGCGTCGTCTTGACCGATCTGCTTCAGGGCAGCGCGCGCGAGTGACACGATGCGCAGAGATTCACGCGGCGGTTTAAATCCCCAACGCGTGAAAGCCATCACCCCGTCATCCGTCAAATGCAAAAGATAATCGACGAATGCATTGGTGGTGTACAGATTGTTTTCCGACAGCGCGAACGCGCCTGCCGCCGTCGACGCCCACGTGTCCACCAGCGTTGCTTGCAACACCTGGTAGCGGTCCCGGGAACGGCGGACAAACGATCGTCCGTCTTCCACCACAATCTTTACGTCCGGCCTCAGATAAAGACCGTTGCTGTACTGCGGAAATTTCTTCCGCATGATGGTGGTGGCGATAATCGGATTGATTTCAACGCCCGTGACGTCTTTGCTCCCCGCGGCGAGCGCGCGCGTAACATCCCATCCGCCTCCCGGACCGATCACCAGCGTTTTCGCGCCGGGCCGCAGCAGATACGGGAAACCGGGGCCATGATAGGCAAGGTCGAAGCGTTCCGACGCAGTGAGATGCTTCAGATCGAAACGCGCCACGCCCGTTGCCGCATCGGCATCGATCACGATGCTCTTCATGTCTCTCCCCACTTCCGGCTTCAACGCCACGCGGGAGAAACTATTCCACTGCACGAATTCTTCGTTCTTCAGTTGCTTGCCTTTGGCGAACTTCACGTCGATTACGAAGAACTTGGAATTGTAAGTGATCAACGCCACCAGCGCGAGGCCGAACAGGACAGCCGCGATTCGCCCGCGCGGCGCCTGGGCCAGGTGAAACCAGATGGCGGCCGAGACGGCAAACAGAATGGCGGCAACCAGGATAGTATTCGGCCCGCCGATCCAATCAAGCAGCGGCACCAGAGCAATGCATCCGCCCGCGGCTCCCATCAAATCGAAGAAATAGACGCGGTTTACAGAATGGATGGTATCCGCGATCACAAGCGAAAGGATGGTGCCCGAGAACACGAAAGGAATCGCCGCGGCGAAATATGCCGCCATCAATCCCGCCGGCTGCAAGTTGCCGGTTCTGGTCAGCAAGAAAGTCGAACACAGAACGATGGCGATTGCGTTCGCGCCGGCAAGCGCGCCTAGCTTGGTAAACAACGTCCACCGCCATCCTGCAACGACATAGGAGAACACGCCCCCGGCGCCCAGCCCAAACAACGCAATGGAGATTGCCAGAAAGGCGAAGTGGTAGAAATACACCACCGAAAACACACGCGTCAGCGCGAGCTCCAGCAGCAAAGTCGCGAGGGACGTGGAGGCTACGCCGAAATAAATCTGCGGCCAGTGCCTCTTACTGGTAGCGGGCGTCGTCTCTTGAGCCAAGGTATCGAGAGAGGGCAACTTCTTATGGTAGTGGACGGCAGACATCTAAACGCTTTTCGGAAACTGAAGCCTTCTATTCAGCACGCGCCCGACTGCCGCCCGGCTCGTGACGATAGATAAGCCGCGATGCTTTCAGCGATCCGCCCGCTGGCCTGCCCATCGCCGTACGGATTATGTAAACGAGCCATGCGGTCATACTCCGCCCGGTCCTCGATCAAACGCACTGCTTCGCGGACGATCAACTCACGGTCGGTTCCCACCAGCTTCACCGTGCCGGCTTCGACAGCTTCGGGCCGTTCTGTCTTCTCTCGCAAAACCAGAATCGGCTTGCCCAGTGACGGACCTTCCTCTTGCACCCCTCCGGAATCCGTAATCAAAAGATACGAGCGGCGCATAAGGTCGACAAACGGCAAATATTCCAAAGGCTCAATCAACAGGACGTTCTCTCTGCCGCGCACGGTTTCATCCACTGTCCTGCGCACGTTCGGATTCGGATGCACCGGCCACACAATCTGGACATCGTCGCGCCCGGCCAGCGCGGAAATGGCCTCGCAAATTCTGACGAATCCCTCGCCAAAGCTTTCGCGCCGGTGCGCGGTTACGACAATCAGCTTGCGGCTCCCGTTTAGCGGCAGCGATAGCCCGGACACGCGTCCCTTCTGCAGCGCGTCGCGAATTGTTAAAACAGCATCGATCCCGGTATTGCCGGTCACCTGAATGTGCTGTGGCGAGACACCATCGCGGGTCAGGTTTTCCGCCGCCCAGTTCGTCGCCGCAAAATGCAGCGTGGCTAACCGCCCGGTCAGCACGCGGTTCATTTCTTCCGGAAACGGAGCGCGCATATCGAAGGTGCGGAGTCCGGCCTCCACATGCGCTACCGGCACGCCGGTGTAGAACGCAGCCAGCGCTCCGCAAAACGTGGTCGTCGTATCGCCCTGCACCACCACTAGATTCGGTTTCACTTGTTGGAAAACTGGCGCTAGGGCAGCAAGCAGCCGTCCCGTGAGCTCGGTCAGCGTCTGGCCCGGCCGCATCACGTCGAGATCGTAATCCGGCGTCACCTCGAACACCCCCAGCACCTGGTCGAGCATCTCTCGGTGTTGCGCCGTCACGCACACCACCGTCCGGAGGCTGCGCCAACTTGGGTGCGAGCGCAGTGCCGAGATGAGGGGACACAGCTTGATAGCCTCCGGCCGGGTGCCGAAGATAACCAGCACTTGCCCGCTAGAGTCGGATGTGGAGGAAAGTTTACTTGTGCCGGTAGGTGATTCGTCCCTTGGTGAGGTCATAAGGAGACATCTCCAGGGTGACTCGATCGCCGGCTAACACTCGGATGCGGTTGCGTCGCAATTTCCCAGCCAAGTGCGCGAGAACTGTACGGTCTTGATCCAATTGCACGCTGAACAACCCACTGGGAAATTTCTCTACGACGGTTCCAGTGACTTCAATGCTGTCTTCTTTACTCATTCGCCTCGTGTGATGTATTACGGACCCGCAACAGAACCCCGCATGGGTCCGCTAGGCGCAAGTATAGCGCAAGAAACGCCGTCACAACTCCAGCTTGCCCTGATACTCCATATCCTTTAGCGCAAACTTTTTCTTGATCTCCATGCGGTCTGAAGTGATGCGGAATTCGGCGTCCTTTTCCTGCACCGTGACCGGCTCCGACTTTTCGAAATGGAAGACGGTACGCCCGTCCCGGCCCTGGTTCAGCTCAACCTTCGAAGGATTCAGTCGCTGATTTCCAAATGACAAAACTGTGATCACCTTCAGGTGGTCCGCAAAAGCTTCGTCGTCGGAATCGTTGCCCGAACTGTCGCTCGATTGCTTCGGCCCGAAGCCCGATTTCGGCAATCCGACCACCGCAATCACGTATTCATCGAGCGGCTTCAGCGCAGCGGCATCCGGAGTGCCGCCATCCTTTTTGGCTTCGGCCAACCGCACCGGCAGCGCGCTCTGCCATTGCACGGTAACCGGCATCTCTTGTGCCGCCGGCGGAAAGCCGCCGCGATTTCCGCGCCGGCCCATTCCCCCGCCCATTCCGCCGCCACCCATGCCTCCGCGTCCCATGCCGCCCCCGCCTCCAGGCATGCCCTCGCCCCAGGTTCCCCCGCCGCCGTTGCCCGAGCCCTGGGCACCGTAACCGGCGGTTCTCGCGACAGTTACCTTCACCGACTTGGACCAGGGCGAATTGTTCAATATCTGATATATGTCTTCGCTGGTCCACTGGGACGGAGCTTCCTTTTCCCACGCCGCCGCCGCTGCCGCCGCGATGCCCACGCCCGCAACCGCAGCAATCACCATTCCGCGCACGAAGTTAGATCGGCTGTACATAACCTTTCTTCGACGCCGTCGCGCAGCGGGAGGTGTACAGGGATGATTCGACCTGATGGCACCCCAACGCTGCTCCGGCCGACCGTAGAGAATGTCTAAATGACACCGTGGTTTCCGCTGGAAACCGAGCGTTTGCTCCTGCGCGAGTATCGTCGAGAAGATGAGGCCGCTATCTATCAATATGCCAGCGATCCAGAGGTTGTACGCTTTGCCGATTGGGGACCCAGCGATCTTTCGACTATCCGTGCCAACATGCAGCGCCGCCTGGAAGATCAAGGACGGTGGCCACGGGACTCCATCGAAGTGGCAGTTGTACTCCGCGGTGAAGGATGTTTGATCGGCGGTATGCGGATCACGGTTCTCAACCGCGCCAACAAAACGGCAGATTTCGGATACACTTTCAACCGTCGCTACTGGAACAACGGCTATGCAACGGAAGGTGCGCGAGCTCTTCTGCAATTGGCCTTCTCCAATCTAAAACTGCATCGGGTGTGGGCGACGTGTGATGTCCGAAACCATGCGTCGCGCCGCGTGATGGAAAAGCTGGGTATGCGACGAGAAGGACACTTCAAGAAAGATGTTCTGCAGAAGGGCGAATGGCGAGACTCTTATCTGTATGCTGTGTTGGCGGAGGAATGGGAGTCGAGTTTGGGCGCCTAAACCTGCCAAAACGGCGGAACAGCGTTCGGATATACTTTGCCGGTATATCGACTGATTTGCCGTGCTGCAGATCCGTCGGCACGGAAAGGTGTCACGGGGACGATGTCCGTTGAAGACTTTGGGACGGAGCAGACGACTGACGAAGATCGCGCATACAGGGGATCGCGGTTTTCCGAAGTCCGAGAGGCGCTTTTTGCAAACCCTTATCAGCGCGTTTGGGGCGGAGCCGGGGAGCCCGCGCTGCCGGTGCACGCGGTGACGCTTGGCGGCGTTTTGCGCGGCATATTGCCGTTCGGGGCGTCTTACTTATTTCGTAAAGCTACCGAGCGCGCGGTCGATTCCGCTGCGGATCTGCGCTGGGGGCGGGACGGAAAGGGTTTTCGCCGCCTCTTGCATCCCAATGGGGTGTGCCTGAGCGGGGAGTGGCGGATCACCGAACAAACTGAATATTCGGGGTATTTTGCGAAAGACAGTGCGGCGCTCGCGATTGGCCGGTATTCGACTTGCTGCACTGAAACGCGCCGCGGCCATACCCGTTCGTTATCGCTGGTCGGGAAATTGTTTCCCACCACCGATCCGAACCACTCAACTCCTCTCCGCACGGCAAATTTCATAACACAGCAGGATATCGGCGGGGCGCGCACCGACTTTATAAACGACGCGGAACTGCGCAATGCGCCAAACACGACGGCATCCCGGCGGGGCGCGGGCGTGCCGATCCTCCTGGTGACCGGAGTCGTATTTGGGATCGTCGACAAGCAACCGTCGATTCGGCAGTTGTACCAAATCGCGGAGCTCGGCAAACCGGAAACACAACCTACGCGGGCGCCGGAGTTTATGCGGCTGCTAGTGGCGTCCGAACAACCGAGGGTCGCGGGCGATGAGCTCGATTTTCGCGACGAGGTGATGGCGCAGATTTTCGACAGAGGGAATCCTGAGCCGAAACGCGCTCTTACTTTTCACATCGAAGTCACCGATGACGGTTCAACGCACGGGACCGCCCTTCGCCAGTGGCGGACATTCGAAAATTGGCGCCGCATTGGCACGCTGAAGTTTAACGATGCGGTGATTTCCTACAATGGCGATTCGGTCATTCACTTTAATCACCCAACCTGGCGGAACGATCGAAATAACCCGTCTACCGCAACTCGAGTGAACGAACGGAAAGTTAGGTGACGCGGCCCTAAAGAAGCGTAGACGGGATCCTCTCTGACGCCCCCTCAAAAGGGCACAATTGATACCCTCGGTAGCGGGCATGAAATACATCCTGGCGCTCGATCAAGGCACCACCAGCTCGCGCGCGGTGCTATTCGGCCCTGACGGCCGCGTGCACGGCCAGGCGCAAACACAGTTCCGGCAAATCTTTCCAAGACCCGGCTGGGTGGAGCACGACCCCATCGAAATCTGGTCGTCGCAAGCCGGAGTCGCCATTGAAGCACTCGCTCAGGCGAATGCAACCGCGGAGTCCATCGCAGCAATCGGCATCACCAACCAGCGCGAGACCACGATCCTCTGGGACCGCAAGACCGGCGAGCCAATTCATAACGCCATCGTCTGGCAGGATCGCCGCACGTCCGCCTTCTGCGATGAACTCCGCGAACAAGGCCACGAGCAGGTTATTCAGCAAAAGACCGGCTTGATTATCGACGCGTACTTCTCGGCTAGCAAGATCCGCTGGATGCTCGACCATGTGGCTGGCGCACGCGAGTGTGTCGCGCGTGGCGAGTTGGCGTTCGGGACGGTCGATAGTTGGCTCATCTGGAAGTTAACCGGCGGTGGCCGCCACGTGACCGACGTGACGAACGCATCGCGCACCATGCTGTTCAACCTGCATACCCAGCGCTGGGATGAAGAACTGCTCGATCTGTTTCAGATTCCCGCTTCGCTGCTGCCGGAAATAGTCGGCTCGAGCGAAGTGTCCGGCGAAACCACAGGCGTCCTGCAGGGCATTCCCATTGCTGGCATTGCGGGCGACCAGCAAGCGGCGTTGTTCGGGCAGATGTGCACGCGCTCCGGCATGGTGAAGTGCACTTACGGAACCGGCAGCTTCATGCTGCTGAATACCGGCGGCCAAGCTGTCGCCTCGCGGAATAAGCTCCTCACAACCGTGGCCTGGCGCGTGGGAGAACAAACAACCTACGCGCTCGAAGGCAGCATCTTCATCGCTGGCGCTGTAGTGCAATGGCTGCGCGACGAGTTGCAGATCATCCGAACCGCCGAGGAGATCGAACCGCTCGCGGCCAACGTTCCCGATACGGGCGGCGTGTACCTGGTACCCGCGTTCTCCGGCCTAGGCGCGCCGCATTGGGACCAATATGCGCGCGGGGCCATCCTCGGTTTGACGCGCGGCAGCAATCGTGCCCACATTGCCCGTGCTGCGCTCGAAGGAATCGCATTTCAAGTTGCAGACGTCCTCGCGGCCATGGAAAGCGATTCGGGTGTGCCCATCGAAGAGCTGCGCGTGGATGGTGGTGCGGCGCGCAACAACCTGCTTATGCAGATGCAAGCGGACTTGCTCGGTGTGCCGGTCACGCGCCCCGCGAATCCCGAGACCACCGTCGCGGGTGCAGCCTATCTCGCAGGGCTCGCGGTCGGCTACTGGCCCGATCGAGCGAGCCTCGCGCGTCAATGGGCGGTGGACGCGCGGTTCGCACCAAAGGTGGGCATTGAAGAGCGGCTCAAACGGCGTGCCGGTTGGGCCCGTGCGCTCGAACGCGCTCGGCGTTGGGAAGACTCTTGAGCCAGCCTCGCGACGAAATTCTCCGTCAAATCGGCGCTTGCCCGCAGTGGGACATAATCGTCATCGGCGGCGGCGCTACCGGTTTGGGCGCCGCAGTTGAAGCGGCCTCGCGCGGGTACAAGACGCTTCTGCTCGAAGCGCACGACTTCGCCAAAGGAACCTCCAGCCGCAGCACCAAACTCGTGCACGGCGGCGTCCGCTATCTGCAGCAAGGCAACCTGAAGCTGGTGCTCGAAGCTCTTCGCGAGCGCGGCCGTATGTTGCGGAACGCCCCGCACCTGGCTCATCGCCGCGCATTCATCGTGCCCGCCTACGCGCTCTGGCAACTGCCTTTCTACGGCATCGGGCTCACTCTCTACGATCTGCTCGCCGGGCGCGAACGTCTGGGCCATTCACGGTTGCTGTCGCGCGGCGGCGTGCTCGACGCTCTGCCAAACTTGCAGCCGCGCAATCTCCAGGGGGGCATCCTTTATTACGACGGCCAGTTCGATGACGCCCGCTTCGCCATCGCTCTCTTGCGGACCTTGTTCGACCAGGGCGGCCTCGCGCTGAACTATGCGCCGGTCACACGGATGCTCAAAACCAACGGGCGCGTCTCGGGAGTGAACGCCGAAGATACCGAAACGGGCGAAACGCTGGAGCTCTCGGCGAAAATCGTCATCAATGCCACCGGCATTTTTTCCGATGCAATACGCCAATTGGACGACGACGCCGCGCCCGCCATGGTCACCGCCAGTCAAGGCACGCACGTTGTTCTGCCAGCTTCCTTTCTGCCGGGCGATTCGGCGCTGATGATTCCGCGCACCGCCGATGGGCGCGTGTTATTCGCGATCCCCTGGCACGGTCGCGTGCTGGTGGGAACCACGGACGATCCCGTTCCGCAACCCGAAATCGAGCCTCGCTCTATGGCGCAAGAACGCGAATTTCTCAAAGCCCATATCCAACGCTTTCTCGCCCGGCGTCCGGAACCGCACGAAATCCTGAGCGTCTGGTCCGGACAGCGGCCCCTCGTCCGCAGCGGCCAGGCAAGCAAGACCGCCGCCATCTCGCGCGATCACACTGTTCTCATCTCTGCATCAGGCCTGGTCACCATTGTCGGCGGCAAGTGGACCACCTATCGCAAGATGGCCGAAGACACCATCGACCGGGCCGCACCGCTCGCCGCGTTGCCGCGCGTGCTCTCCAGGACCGGCAACTTGCCGCTGCATGGCGCGCCGCGCAATCGTGAAGCGCTCGGCGATCCGGCGCTTCTCGATCAATGTGCCTGGCAGCAAGTCTATGGCTCCGATTTGCCGGCCCTTCGTGCGCTCGCCGCCGAACAGGCCGAACTCGGAGAGTTGCTTCATCCCGCATTCCCATTTCGCCGCGCCGAGGTCATCTGGGCCGTTCGTCACGAAATGGCGCGCTGCTTGGAAGACGTGTTGGCGCGCCGTACCCGCGCGTTGTTTCTCGATGCGCGAGCCAGCGTTGAAGCCGCGCCCACCGCAGCCAGCTTGATGGCGCGCGAGCTGCGAAAAGACGCACAGTGGGAGCGCGAGCAATTGATCGCGTACAGTAAATTGGCTGAACAATATACCTGGAGCGGGTGAAAACTCCTATGCATATGGACCCTGCGGTTTTGGGCGAGTTTGTCGGCACGATGGTGCTCATCCTTTTGGGCAACGGTGTGGTCGGAGGTGTGTTGCTGGCGCGGTCGAAAGGGAAGGACGCAGGCTGGCTGGCGGTTACCGTCGGATGGGGTTTAGCCGTGTTCTCTGGCGTCGCTGTCAGCATCTCCATCGGAGACTCGGATGCTCATCTGAACCCGGCGTTCACGGTTGCTTCCGTTTTGATGACCGGGCATTCGGAACGCCTGTTCACCTATATCCCGGCCCAGATTCTGGGAGCGATCATGGGCGCCGTACTGGTCTGGCTATTTTATCTTCCGCATTGGCGCGCAACCGAAGATCCTGCCAAGAAGCTCGCCTGTTTCTCCACAGGCCCCGCAATTCGCAAGCTCGCCAGTAACTTTCTTAGTGAAATGATTGCGACTTTCATCCTCGTATTAGTCGGCACGGCGCTGGTCTCGCGCCGCCTCGCGCCCGGTGGCGTCGCGCCTGGATTGGGTCCGCTGTTGGTGGGCGCTCTGATCTGGAGCATCGGCCTCTCTCTCGGCGGGACCACCGGCTATGCCATCAACCCCGCCCGCGATTTCGGGCCTCGCCTCGCGCACTCATTTCTGCCCATCGCCGGTAAAGGCTCGTCCGATTGGGCTTACGCGTGGGTCCCCATCTTCGGCCCTATCTGCGGCGCAGCGGTCGCTGCTCTCTTCATCCGCTGGACTGGGATTTAAGTCCGCGGCCTTCACGTTACAATAAGGCTTATTCGACGAATCCCTCAGTCCTGCTTCCGCTCAAGATCTAACTCCGCCTGAGTGACCATGAATGAATTAGTGTGGGAAACATACCGCTACCGTGAATTGATCTGGGCTCTCGCCATGAAAGAGCTGAAGATCCGCTACAAGAGATCTGTCCTCGGCTTTTTGTGGGCGTTGTTGAACCCCATGCTGCTCATGCTGGTGTTAAGCGTGGTTTTCTCCACCATCATGAAGATCAACATCCCGAATTATCCAATCTTTCTGCTCAGCGTTCTGCTGCCCTGGACATTCTTCGCGCAGTCCTTGTCCTACGCCGTCGAGTCGATCGTTGGCAACGCCGACCTGATAAAGAAAGTGCGCGTGTCCAAACTTGTCTTCCCGGTGGCGGCTGTGATTTCAAACCTGATCAACCTGCTGCTGTCGATGATTCCATTGGCGTTGATCGTGCTGGTCATGCGGCATCCGTTCCATATCACTTGGCTCTATCTGCCGGTGCCGCTGCTGGCGCTCACCATATTCACTTTGGGCGCTACTTTTTTCTTCGCCGCGGCGAATGTTTATTATCGCGACGTCGCGCATATCCTGCAGATCCTTTTGCAAGCTTGGTTCTACGTCACGCCCATCATCTTCTCGATCGATTTCTTCCCCGCGCATTACCGCTGGATCTTCAAATTGAATCCCATTCAATTTGTTCTCAACGGATTCCGCCTCAGTGTCTATTACGGCTTGCTGCCGACCCCGCAATCGATCGCCGTCTCTTTCATCTGTGCGTTCGCGGCGCTATTCATCGGCTTTTCGATTTTCCACCGCCACCAGAACGACTTCGTATTTTACGTGTAACTGCGAATGCAATCCGAAAACGTTCCAATTAAGCTTGAGGGCGTGACTCAACGTTATCGGGTCATCAGTGAGCGCCCCGACACCATCCGCGAACTGTTTTCGAGGTTTTTCCGCCACAGGACCAGCTTTCATGATTTCGATGCGCTCAAAGATGTTACGCTGAGCGTTCCCCGCGGCGAGATGCTTGGCATCATCGGGCGCAACGGCTCCGGCAAAAGCACCCTGCTCAAAATCGTTGCGGGTGTCTACCGTCCAACCAGGGGGCGAGTGGAAGTGAAAGGCGCCATCGCACCGCTCATCGAATTGGGCGCTGGATTCCATCACGAGCTGACAGGCCGCGAAAATATTTTGCTGAACGGTCTGTTGCTCGGCTACTCCAAGCGCGAGATGCTTTCTCGTCAAGACAGCATCATCGAATTTGCAGATATCGGAGATTTTATCGACGCGCCGGTCAAGCAGTATTCTTCCGGCATGTATACGAGGCTGGCATTCGCGGTCGCGACCGAGGTTGACCCCGACATTCTAGTTATTGACGAAATTCTGGCTGTCGGCGATCTCCCGTTTCAAAACAAGTGCTTCGAAAGGCTGAAACGGTTTCGCGCGGGCGGCAAGACGATTCTTCTGGTCACACATTCCATGGAGCAGGTGTCGAAACTTTGCGATCGCGCCATCTTTCTGGAAAAAGGCCAGATCCTTTTCGATGGTGAGCCGCAGCAAGCGGTCGATCTATATCGGAACAAGATCAGCCCTCAAGAGCCGGTCTTGATCGAAGTCGGCTCGCATTAATCGAAGCCTTCCATAATGTCCCCCGCGTGTAACCACGCAGCAGTATAGTTACCTAATACCGAACGCTTATGCCTGATAATCAGCTTTCTTCCATCGAACATATAGTTGTTCTCATGCTGGAGAACCGCTCGTTCGACCATATGCTCGGGCTCCTGTATTCCGCGAACGGCAATGTTTCGCCTGCCGGTCAGCCTTTCGAAGGTCTAACCGGCAATGAATCGAATCCGGACGCGCAGGGGTCCGCCGTTCAAGTCTTCCCCATCGCGCCGACGGATGAAAATGCATACTTCATGCCCGGCGCCGATCCAGGCGAAGGCTACAGCGCAACCAATTCTCAGCTCTTCGGCAAGACCACGGCCCCGAACCCTCCCGTGGCAACCAACCAAGGCTTCGTCGAGGATTTCAATTACACGCTCGGATGGGAGGCCAAGGAAAATTGGTCCATCCTTGCAGGCACAACCGCCAACGACATCATGGGCGTGTTCCCTCCCACCATGCTGCCGATCCTTTCCGGACTCGCGGCGTGCTTCGCCGTCTGTGACTATTGGTATGGCTCTGCTCCCACCGAAACGTTGCCAAACCGCGCGTTTGTGAATGCAGGCACGTCGCAGGGCCATATGGATGACAAGACCACTAAATACACCTGCCCCACTGTTTACGGTTTGTTATCCAGTAATAACATCACTTGGAACATTTATGGTTACGATTCACCGCCGCTAACACGTTTAGATTTCCCCGACACAACCAATGCGGACGACAGCCACTTCGGCGAGTTCACCGATTTCCAGACAACGGCGGCAAACGGAACCTTGTCTGCTTACACGTTTCTGGAGCCGAGTTGGGCCGCTACCGGAAATAGCCAGCACCCGAACTACAACGTTGCGTTGGGCGAGCAGTTGATTCACGACGTCTATTACGCTTTGCGAAATGGCCCAGCCTGGAACCAAACGCTATTGATCATCACCTACGACGAGCACGGCGGCTGTTACGATCACGTGCCCCCACCGTTGACTGCTGTGCCGCCCGACGACTCCGTAGGCGAGTACGGGTTCGATTTCAAGCGCTTTGGCCCGCGCGTGCCGACGGTGTTGGTTTCTCCGCTCATCCCGAGGGGCACTGTCTTTCGAGTGGCTGCTGACGCCATGCCGCTCGATCATACGTCGATTTTAAAGACCATTGAAACGCGCTGGAATCTGCCGGCGCTCACGGCGCGCGATGCGGCTGCGATGGACATAGGCGGCGTGCTGACTCTCACGGAGCCGCGCACGGATGATCCGCTGCAGGGCGTCACGGTGCCGGTAGCCACTGGAACCAACCCCGACGAAGACCAACCCTCGCACCTGCAGGAAGTGCACGCCGAATTGGTGGCGCAACTCCCGGTTCCGGATGCGCACGGCGGAACCCACCATACGATGCCTCCCTTGAAGACCAACAGCGATTACAGGAACTACATTCGTACGCGGACGGCAGCCTGGAAGGCATCGCGACACCGAAACGCATCATCCACTACGGCGCGCTAGCGAGCCGCTGAATGTTGCGCCTGGGCATCGCTCACGCTTTACTCTAAGAGAGAGCCCATGCTATCGCAGGCAGATGAAGACGTTCTGGCGACCTGCTATCGCCATCTCCAGGAGCGGCCCATCGAACCAGGCCATCCTTTCTACGTCGAGATCTGGGAGCATTCCGACCACGATCCCATCCAGCGCCTCCGCAAGCACATCCTCTGGACCGAAATCGAAAGCCTGCAGCTCTTCTCCGGCTTTAACGGCTCCGGCAAGACCACCCAGCTTCGCCGTCTGAAGCAGGAGCTCGAAGAGCAAGGCTATTTGGTCATCTATGCCGATGCTGACGAGTACCTCAATTTACGCGAGCCGATTGAAGTGGAGGAGCTCCTGGTCACGATAGCCGGTGCGTTTAGCGGCCAAATCGATTCGTCGCTCCTGACCGATTCGTATTGGAAGCGCTTCGTCAACTACCTTGAAGCCGAAGTTAAGTTGTCAGAAATCACATTCAAGACGGACCCAGTATCGTTCAAGGCTGAGCTGAAAAGCTCTCCCACCCTCCGCCAGCGCATCCGTAAAGCCATCGAAAGCCGCCTGCCCGAGTTTCGCCGCCAGGTGCAGGCTTTCGTTGACGAAGCCGTAAGAGCCGTGTATACGAAAACTCCGGGCCGCCGCATCGTTTTCCTCTTCGATTCCTTTGAGAAACTTCGGGGTACTCTTTCCAACGAGGACGAGGTGATGGCCAGCGTCGAGCGTGTCTTCGGCCGGAACATGAACGTGCTCCAGTTGCCGGGAGTGCACTGCGTTTATTCCGTCCCGGCATTCGTTCCGTTCTTCGTTGGCAACGCGGAGGTGGTCCTGATTCCCAGTATCAAGCTTTGGAAGAAGCGCGTCAACGGCGAAGAGCAACCGCACGAGGCAGGCCAGAATGTAATGCGCCAGATTCTCGAAAAACGCTTTGGCCACGCGCAGCACCGTCTGTTCGGCGAGCCTGATGGCGAGGGCCGCTATACCATCGCCGAAGCTCTGATCGACGCCAGCGGCGGCGATTTGCGCTATCTCCTCCGGCTCTTCCGCGAAGCTCTTCTCGCAACGAAATCTCTTCCCATCTCCGAGCGCGTCGCGAAACAGGCCATCGCTACCGTCCGCAACGACTTCAAACCCTCCATCGAAGATGCGCGCTGGCTCGACAAAATTCACCGCGAGCAGGCAGCCGACCCCCAAACCGCCAAAGCGGCCGACGTCAACCGCTTCATGCGACTGCTCGACTCGCACATGATCCTGCTCTACAAAAACGAAACGAGCTGGTACGACAGCCTCCCGCTCATCCGGGAGGAGGTCGAGCGAATCCTCGCATCCAATCCCGCGCCGGTGCCCGAGTGAGCCTGCAGTCCACGCCAAACGCCGACACCCGGCTCGTCCTGCTGAGTCACCCAGACTGGCTCAAACTGCTACGTCACTTCGAACTCGGCGAAGGCTTCGCGCTACTGGTGCTCCTGGCCGGCGATAGTTCCGTAGCCCGCCTCTGCCGCACAGAGTTAGATCTGTGGCTGCTGGCGCGCGCGCGGCCTCGCGTGTTCGCTCTACCAATCGAGCAACCCGAAGATCTCGAAAACGTTCCCGCAGCGCTGCTGGCGCTCGCGCCGCCCGACGGCCCAATCTGGATCGATGGCAGCGGTGCCCGCGAGCTCTACGAGCAAGCCTGGACGCAATGCGCCATGAAGCTGAATCGCATTCGCAACACGATCATGGCGCAATTCGCGACGCCCCTTATCCTTGTCGGACCGCCCTGGATTCGCGAGATCTTCCGCGACACCGCCCCCGACTTCTGGTCCGTCCGCACGCTCGTCTCCGAAATTTCGATTCCTCGCGCCTCGACGCCGCTGCCTCGTCTTGAACGAAGGGAAGACGAGGAGCCGCCCGCATCCGGCATCGATCCCGATTTCACCCTAGGGCAAGCCGCGCCTCTCCGTGGCCGTTCCGATCAGGAGCGGCAATTGAGCCGTTTGTTGGATCGGGCCGGCCAAGCGCTGATGGCGCGGGGACGGTATCAGGAAGCCGAAGCGGTCCTGCGGGAAGCTTTGGATTTGGACGAAGCCGCTGTTCGTTGGGATTCCGGCAGCGTCGATGACCTGCGAGATCTCTCCTTCTCATACACAAGCCTCGGCGACCTGATGGACAAGCTGGATTCCGATGACGAAGCTTGTCGGTTTTATCGGGAGGCTCTCAAAATCGTCGAGGGCTTGGTGCGCGCGCATCCTTCCGACAATGGTTATCTACACGATCTTGCCGCCTTGTATGATCGCATTGGCGATGTAATTCCCGACGAAGCCGACCAGTTCTATCGAAGGGCTCTCGCCATCATCGAGCGTCTAGTCCGCGAAGAACCAGGTCGCGCCGACTACCTTCGCGATTTGGCGGTCTCTTACGAGAAAATGGGTGGCCTAATGGCTGGGTCGGAGGCTCCCGAGGAGGCACGCCAGTTCTACGAAAAGGCGATTGCGATTGGCGAGCGCCTTGTCAGTCACAATCCAAACTATGCCGACTACCAGCGTGATTTGTCGGGCTCGTACGGCAGAATGGGAGATTTGATGGACAGCTTGGGGGCTGGAGACGAAGCGGGCCAATATTACAGGAAGGCTCTCAAGATTGTCGAAAAACTTGTCCGCGACGCGCCCGATCGCGTCGACTACCTGCGATACCTGATCGCCTTCCTTTCCCGCGTCGGAACGCCCGAACAACTCGAAGAAGCACGACAAAAACTCCAGCAACTCACTAAGGTCCCGCAGTGACCGTTCGAGTTAGGCGCAAGCTGCTGCTGCCGGTTCGTCTCGCCTGGTGGACCGTAACCCTTCAGCTTCCACAGCGCCTGAAGATGCGCGCACAGCGCAGGTTCCTGCTCGAATCGGGGCTGTTCGACAGCTCGTTTTACTTGCAGCGCAATCCCGACGTCGCGCAAGCCGGCATGGATCCGGTGGAGCATTATCTCGCTTCGGCACACGAAGGCACGCGCCAGCCGCACCCTCTCTTCAATGCACACTGGTACCTAGCTCAAAACCCGGATGTCGCGGCGGCCGGCCAGAATCCGTTGCTTCACTACCTGCACAGCGGCTGGCGGGAACACCGCAATCCCGGCCCGCTGTTCGACGTCGCGTTCTATCTCGAACAGAACCCCGACATCGCCGCCGCGAACGAAGAGCCGCTCGGCCAATACCTGCGTTCCGGCGCGCGCGAGGGCCGTGACCCGCACCCGCTCTTCGATACCGATTTCTACCTCGCGCGAAATCCCGAAGTAGCGGCCTCCGGCGTAAATCCGCTCGTCCACTATGTCACCGCAGGCTGGAGAGAACACCGCAACCCCCACCCGTTCTTCGATATCGCCTACTATCTGAAACGCTATCCCGACATTGCCGCAACCAACGGCGAACCCCTCGAACATTACTTAGCTTCCGCCGCTGACGAAAAGCGCGACCCTCACCCACTGTTCGACACGCACTTCTATCTGCAGCACAATCCGGAAGCGCAGATGTCGCGAGTCAATCCTCTCGTACATTTCCTTCGCAACCCGGCGCGCGATCCCAATCGATACTTCGATGTCGCCTGGTACCTGGAGCAGAATCCCGAGCTGCCTCGAACCAACCATGCGGCGGTGCAGCATTACTTACAGGAAGGGGCCACTAAAGGCCGCAACCCGCATTCGTGTTTCGACACCAACTGGTACCTGGCTGAGAATCCGGAAGTCGCCGGGAGTGGCGAGAACCCGCTGGCGCATTTCCTGCTCTACGGAAGGTACACAAGGCGCGATCCGCATCCGCTGTTTGACAGCCAGTTCTATTCCGCACAGCGTCATGACCTTGCGGAACCTGGCATTTCACTGGCGGATCACTATTTTCATTCCGGGGGATTTGAGAGGCTCGATCCGCATCCGCTTTTCGACAGCGACTGGTATCTGGCGGTGACGAAAGAGGCAGCGATTGCGCGGGAAAATCCTCTGGCTCACTACTTGCGGCGCGGCTGGAAAGAGAAGCGTAGCCCGTGTGCATATTTCGACGGCGCGTTTTATCTGGAGCAGAATCCACAAGTGGCGAAAGGCAACATCAGCCCGCTCGAACATTACTTGCTTTCGGGCGCGGCGGAAGGGCGCAACCCAAGCCGCTGGTTCGATACCGATTGGTACATTGCACAGAACCCCGAAGTTGCCGCGTCGGGTTGGAATCCGCTGGTGCATTATGTGCGTGTAGGTCTCAAAGAGGGCAGACCCGCGCGCCCTGCGAGTCCAAGTGCAGACCAGCAGTTCTCTAAGCGCGGCCGCAAAGACGGTCGCCGCATCGTCTTTATTTCGGGAGAACCGGAAACTCCCGGCCACCAGTACCGGATCGTCAATCTCGCCACAGTTCTCGCGCCCCAATTTTTCGAGACCGTTGTGATATCCAGTGTGGAAGTTCCGCAGCGCATCAGTGAAATTGCATCCGCCGACCTCATTTGGATTTGGCGCACTCGTTTGTCAGCGGAAACCGCGGGGCTGGTGACCGCCGCTCGCGACGCCGGCGCGGCAATCCTGTATGACATCGACGACCTGATGTTCCGCCCGGAGCTTGCCGTCGCAGATCTCATTGACGGCATCCGAACGCAGAACATCTCCGAAGCAGAAGTTCAGAAATTCTACACGGCCATCCGTTTGCTGCTGGTCGAAGCTGACCGCTGCACGGCGCCGACGGTTCCTTTAGCCCGCGAAATCCGAAAACTGCACAAGCCCACGACCGTTATTCCAAACGGTTTCGATGCCAAGACGCGCGAATGCGCCCGCTCCGCCATGCGCGCGCGCCGCGCCCAAGCCGAAGATGGCGTGGTGCGAATCGGGTATGCCTCCGGCACTTTGACGCACCAGCGCGATTTCGCGATCGCGGTCCACGCCCTTGCAGCGGTTCTGCGGGACCATCCGTCCACACGCCTGGTGCTGTTTCGCAACGCAACGAATATCGCCGAGTTCCCCGAGCTCGAGAGCCTCGAAGATCAAATAGAATGGCGCGAGCGCGTGCCGGTCCAAAATCTACCGCTCGAGTATGCGCGCTTCGACGTGAATATCGCGCCGCTCCAGGTGGATAACCGTTACTGCGAAGCCAAGAGCGAGCTGAAGTTTTTTGAAGCGGCTTTGGCCGGCGTTCCCACCATTGCATCGCCTACGCAGCCTTTCCGCGACGCCATTCGGCACGGTGAAACTGGGCTGCTCGCATCGAACGATGGCGAGTGGCATTCGTGCTTAAAGAAGCTGATTGACGACGCCGAATTACGCCGCCGCATGGCGGATGCCGCGTATCGGGATGTTCTGTGGCTCTATGGGCCGGAGCGCCGCCGCCTCCTGGCCACTCAGTTGCTGAATGAGTCGCTCGCGCCCATGCCGCTTCGGTTCGATCTGTTCCGTCTCGAAATGCAGACGGAAAACGCCCACACCATGCCGCCCATCGCGCTTCCCCAAAGCGACGTTCTCTTCCAGTCTCCGCGCAGAGGAAGCAGCCGCGTTTCAGTGATCATGCCGCTCTTCAATTACGGCCAATTGATCGAAGAAGCGCTTGAATCGGTACGCCAGCAAACCATGAAAGATATCGATCTGGTGGTGGTGGATGATCGCTCCACCGACAACTCCGTCGCGGTTGCGAAACGCTGGCTCGAAGAGCATGCTGCTGAGTTCAATATGGTGGCGCTGTTGCAGAACCGGCAAAATTCCAAACTGGGCCCCACTCGCAACGCCGCGGTCAACTTCGCCGACACCGAGCTATATATGGCGCTTGATCCCGATAACGCCTTGTATCCGGATTGCCTCGAAAAATGCATGGCCGTCTTAGATGAAACCGGAGCCGCGTTCGCCTACCCAACGGTGGATCTATTCGGTGAGCGAACCGGACAGATCGGACTGCTCGAATACGACCCGGCGCTGTTCCCTTGCGCCAACTACATCGACGCGATGGCGATGGTCAGGAAGGCGTGCTGGATTGCGGTGGGCGGGTACAGCGCGCTCGATCCCATGGGCTGGGAAGATTATGAATTTTGGTGCAAGATGGCCGAAAAGGGCCTGTTCGGAGTACGCGTCCGGGAGACCACCGCGCGGTATCGCACGCACGGGGTTTCGATGCTGCACACCATCACCGATATCCCGGAGAACAAGCGGCGGGTCTTGGAAGACATGAACGCGCGGCACCCTTGGTTGCAACTCCCGACGTCTACATCGGAAGAGGATGCCGCGACTGAGAAAGCCGCGACCGCAGCCGGCCAATTTCGCGACTAAACTTTGTCGACCGCCGCGGCGGTTTTCAATTTCTCGCGCTGCTCTTTCAAAATCGCCTTGCGGCTGAGCTTGATCTTATTGCCTTCGAGCGCCAGCACCTTCACCAGGACCTGGTCGCCTTCGTTCAATTCGTCGCGCACATTCTTGATGCGGCTCTCCGAGATCTCGCTGATGTGCAGGAGGCCGTCGGTTCCCGGAAAGATTTCGACGAATGCGCCGAAATCGGCGATTCGCACCACCTTGCCAAGATACGTTTTGCCCACTTCGGCAACCGCCGCGATGTCACTCACCATTTGCATCGCACGCTTCGCCGAGTCGCCGTCAGAGGCGAAGATGTTGACCGTCCCGTCGTCCGTGACGTCAATCTTCACGCCGGTCTGTTCGATGATTCCACGGATCACCTTGCCGCCCGGTCCAATCAGCTCGCGAATCTTATCGGTGGGAATCTTGGTAGTGTAGATGCGCGGCGCATACTGCGAAAGCTGCGTCCGTGGCGTGGCAATAGCCGCATTCATCTTGCCGAGAATTTCCAGACGCCCCTTGCGCGCCTGATCCAAGGCTTCCTTCATGATCTTCGTGGTCACGTTGGGGACCTTGATGTCCATCTGCAGGGCGGTAATCCCGTCCTTGGTCCCCGCGACTTTGAAGTCCATGTCGCCGTAGTGATCCTCGGCGCCTGCGATGTCGGTCAGAACGGCGTAGGAATCGCCTTCGAGCACCAGGCCCATCGCGATGCCCGCGACCGGAGCACCAACCGGCACGCCCGCATCCATCAGCGACAGAGTACCGCCGCAAACGCTGGCCATCGAGCTCGATCCGTTCGATTCCAGAATGTCGCTCACCAGCCGCAGCGTATAGGGGAATGCGCCTTCATCGGGAATGATCGGCGAGAGCGCCCGTTCGGCGAGTGCGCCGTGGCCAATTTCACGACGGCCCGGTCCGCGCATAAAACCAACCTCACCAACGCTAAACGGGGGAAAGTTGTAGTGAAGCATGAACCGCTTGGAGGTTTCCGCCGGGTCGAACATCTCGATCCGTTGCTCGTCGTCTTTCGTTCCAAGCGTGGTTGTAACCAGCGCCTGTGTCTCGCCGCGCGTAAAGATGGCGGAACCATGCGTGCGCGGCAGCACTCCGACTTCGCAGGTAATGGGCCGGATTTCATCGAAGGCTCGGCCATCGGGGCGGTGGCGCTCTTGCAACATCTCGTCGCGGAAGATGCGCTCCTTCAAATGGTCGAAGACCTTGCCGGCTTCCGGCTGTTGGGCTTCGTCCGGGAACAGCTCCAAAGCCTTTTGCTTGGCCTGATCGATGCGGCTGTAGCTCTCCAGCTTGCCGTATTTCTGAGTGTTCAAGGCGTCACTCAGCTCCGCGCGAACCGCGCCGGAGATCTTGTCCAGCATCTCCTGGTTCACCACCGGCGCAGTATGTTCGCGCTTGGGTTTGCCCGCCAGTTTCACCAGCTCGCGGATGCCCGCGACGATCTTCTTGCAGCAATCGTGACCGAACTCGATGGCATCCAGGACCTCGTTTTCGGAGGCCTCGTTGGCTCCCGCTTCCACCATCACGATGCCCTCTTCAGTTCCCGCGACGATGATGCTCAGCTTGGCGTCTTTGGTTTCCTCATAGGCGGGATTCGCGCGATAGGCGCCATTGACCAGCCCGACTCGAACGCCGCCCAATACGTGATGGAACGGTATGTCGGAAATAGCCAGCGCGGCGCCCGCGCCGATGATAGCGAGCACGCTGGGATCGTGCTGCGGATCTGCCGAGAGCACCATCGCAATAATCTGCGTCTCATTGCCGAACCCTTCCGGGAACAGCGGACGGACGGGTCGATCGATGAGACGGCTGGTGAGGATCTCCTTCTCCGAAGGCCGTCCCTCGCGCTTAATGAATCCACCCGGGAATTTACCCGCAGCGTAGGTGTACTCGCGGTAATCCACCGTGAGCGGAAAGAAGTTGGCGCCGGGCTTCGGCTTCTCTGCGGAGCATGCGGTGACTAACACCACCGAATCTCCGGAACGAACGACGACAGACCCATTGGCCTGTTTGGCAACTTTGCCGGTCTCGAGCGAGACCTTTGACCCTTGCAGGTCGATTTCAATTGTGTGTGACATTTATGATTCCCGATGCGATAGAGCGCACAGGGCGATTGGCGCCCGTTGTGCGCGGTTCAAATAGACCGCACAGGCGATTGGCGCCTGTTGTGCGCGGTTCAAATAGACCGCACAGGCGTGGCGCCTGTTGTGCGCGGTTCAAAATAGAGCGCACAGGGCGATTGGCGCCCGTTGTGCGCGGTTCAAAATAGACCGCATCAAATTCCTTTGCATGCGCGCTTGAGTTCTCCCATCACGCGCGGACAAATACCTGCGCACAGGGCGATTGGTGGCCGTTGTGCGTGGTCCAACAAGATCGGAATTAAGTGGGGACTTAGAGGTTGTAGTGGAGCGCGAACGAAACGTCGCCGGACCGGGCCCACGTCTGCTCAAGAACCGACTTTAGCGCCGGATACCAAGGCGCTGGATCAACCCTCGATAGCGCTCCAGATCGCGATCTTTCAGATAGTTGAGCAGCTTGCGACGACGGGCCACCATGGTCAGCAAACCGCGCCGCGAATGATGGTCTTTTTGATGTGTCTTGAAATGCTCGGTCAGTTCCGAAATACGCTGACTCAGGAGTGCAACCTGGACCTCTGGCGAGCCAGAATCCGACTTGTGGATCCTGTATTTGGTGATGACATTCGACTTCTGTTCCGCAGCCAGGGCCATGCTTGAAAACGATACTCCTCGTCTTTACCTTAATCTCGATTTTTTGCTTCTAATAGGTTAGCATACGATCCGGGTAGTGCGCTAAATCTGTGTGGCTCGGGCCGGATGGGCTTACGCTGGTGGGAATCTCCTAAAGCAGTACAGTAAGCAGCCGGCCACGAATGCTAAGGAAAAGAGAAATCCAACCGCGTTGGTGGCGACCGGCATGGGTTGATAATACTTCCCACCCAAAAAGAAGATTAGAAGGACAATGATATCTGCTGTGATGTTTACGCGGGCAGGGATTGGCAGCGAATCGAGCAGGTCGAAGAAGCGATGAAGAAGGGCGTATAGGGAGTTGGCCTTGCTAGGCCGCGACGTTGTTTTTTTTGCGGGGACGCGAGCCACAGAGAGGTATTATTTCACGTTTCCACAGAAGAAGATCGGTCCACGCCGTTGTTAACCATCCCAATCCACCAACTAGGCCGATGAGAGAGAGAAAAGGGTGGATCAACCTAACTCCCATCGAGGAAAGCGCCAAGAGAATTGCGAATGCGAGGGAGCACCCGAGACCGGCGACGTAAAACGCGACTATTGTTCTAGGAAGTCTACGTGCGGCACTTGCTTTTTGCAACTCCCTGGAAACGGGACGCGACAGAGATTCCTCGGGTGGCATCTTGACATACTGGACGGAGGGGCGTTCTTTTCGAATCGCCATCTCGCTAGCCAACTGCTGAAACTTATCCTCCAAGCAGGCAACCCTAGATGCCAGGGCCTCATTCGGGAACCCGGCCCAATGTGTTCGCCTCGCTATTTCGATCTGAATTGCAGTCCTCACCAGCCTTTGCAGTTCAGATGTTTCAGTAGACGCAGCATTGTCGTTTTCAGAGAGATCCTCATCAAGATACGCTATTTTAGACAACACATCATCATCGCTCATGTACCATTCTCTCCCTGTGCTCTGCGTAAAGCTGTCTTTGCTTGCTGAAGACAATCGATTAGATCATCTAAATCGCCTTCGTCGCAGTCGAAAACGCAAAACTCGGCACGGCCTACCGGTTCCGACCAGAAAAATGAAAACCACGGAAGCATACGCGACGGAGGCTCGACCGGCGAGATGGTCTCGAAACTGATAGTTGCGTACGGGTGGAGATACGGGTGTTGTTTTTTTGAGGACAGATCAGTTTTCCTAGCCACTTCCCATTCGGAAGCTTGTAGCCTTGAATGTTTTGATGAGATCTTGATTAGGTATCGCCCTCTCAATGTTGGCGTGGCTAGCGACTTTTCGATGATGGCTGCCCGTTCGCGGAGGATCGCTCTTTGAGGAGCCCTTTGCTCCTTAGACTCCATGAGGTAGCGAGTTTCGATGTACTGCTCCACAGAACCACGGATGACAGCCTCCAGTAGTGGACCGATCTCGTTATCAAATATTGTCCGAAAGGTGGGTTCCTCAAAACCTGAGACACTCAGGGCTTCCTTCAAACTCGCCTCGTCTATGATGAACCGCATCGCGCCCAAAGGCCCGAATCGAACTGAGATCTTGTTCTTCCTAAACTGCTCCTCGGCAACGGTGAGGACTCGTTGAAATTGATCGCTCGGGGAGACTTCCGGCATCTACTTCTCCCAGCTTAAAATGGGCCATTCCGACCAAACGCGCCTACATGCTCCTTATCGGAAGGACGCCTGAGAGTCTATCACGTTTCTACGCGATGAGTTCTCGCATACTCCAGATATGATCCGTGATTCCCGCTGCCATCGCGGGGGTCACGCGCAACGTGCGATGGACTCTCACGAAGTTGTACCAAGCGAAGTACAGGGCAAGCATCGCGTTCAGATTCGCCCATTTCTTCGAGAAGCCGTTCGTCAATCTAGTGAACCGGCGCATGTGCATCCGCATGCTCAAATTGGCCCTTTACACATGCGAAGTGCAGATCTTTTCAGGTAGAGGGTTTCCGAATACGGGTGTTGGTATACACTCCGCGACTTCGCCGGGGGAGTAGCGCTGTTCCGTGTCAGATGAAGCGCGATACACCTTGACGAGCTGGGCAAAGTCGATGTTGTTGAAGTAGTACGCGACTGCCGGAACGCAGGGCGGGAAGCCATCGGCGGTCAATTGAAACCAGTGCCGGGGATTCACCGCGTTCCTTAGTTTTTGCATGAAGAGCATCGTGTGAACCTTCGTCCGCCGTCCCAGATGCCACGCCAAGACGAGTTTTGTGTTGCGCTCGATTCCGACGAACGTATACGCATCGCCGATGGTGTCTACCGCCGCTTCGTCGGCGCGCTTGTGGCCTTCTTTTTTCTGAACGAAACACCAAAGCTCATCGGCTTCTACGTCCTTCACGCGCATGTTGCGAATCTTCTCCGAAAGAAAGCGCTCACAGCGCTCGCCCGCGAGCACCAGAAGCTTGAGGATCGTGGTGTGATGAATTTCCGTCAGTCACTCGACACTCGAAATGCTGTTCACTTCGAGCAACAGCTTGAGAACCATCTCGGCTTTCTCGACGGGCAGGTACATGCCGTCCAGCGGCTTCTCTTGCGGCTCCAGGAACGTCTTGGAACACTGGCGGCACTGATACCGCTGATTACCCTTGCGGTCGCGTCCGTGGCGTTTGCATTCGGTTCTGCAATTGTGGCAAGTCACTGCGGATCTCCTGTTGAGTCCACAGCCGATTTGCTGGATAATGGGGTTGCGGGTCCATCGCGGCTTCGGCTGTGTGGATTCTGGCCCCGGTTAGCGCGTCAACGCTAATCGGGGCTTTGTGCTTCATGGTCTAATTGTATGCTTGCTAAGCAAGCATGTCAAGAAAATAGTTGTGCTTGCTGGCATGCATGTAGTAAGATTGTGAATATTGGAGTTCAGCAAGCACACCAAACGCTTATGGCGGAAAAAACAGAAAGCATCCAGGCGTTAGGCGGGAAGGCTCGCGCCGAAAGCCTTCCCGCAAGAGATCGGAAAGCAATCGCGCAGGCCGCTGCGGAAGCTCGCTGGGAGAAGGCTGGGAAGCTAAAGCCTCTGCCCAAAGCTACCCACGAAGGCATCCTGACTATTGGGAGTATCGAAATCCCCTGTGCGGTACTTGAAGACGGCAGACGGGTTTTGACGCAAAGCGGAGTCATGCTTGCGTTGGGCCGAGCGCGGCAGGCGAAAGGGCGGCAGTATTACGATGGTGACGTCAATTTGCCCGCATTCTTGACTGCGAAGAACCTTAAGCCATTCATTCCGGACGACTTGTCGGTGACGTCCAGCCAAATCGACTTTAGGACGCTAGCTGGGATTCGTGCTTTTGGCTATTTGGCTGATCTGCTCCCGAGGGTTTGTGGCGTGTTCCTAGATGCACAGGCGGCAGGCGCTCTCCTTCCGCGCATGCAGGGCCATATAGCCGAGCGGGCGTTAATTCTGATTCGGGGATTTGCCAGTGTTGGCATTATTGCCCTTGTTGATGAGGCAACAGGGTTTCAGTATGAGAGGCCGCGTCGAGATCTCGAAGAATATCTCAAGAAATTCCTATCAGATAGTTTGCGCCGCTGGGTCCGCACTTTCCCGGGCGACTACTTCAAGCACCTTTGTCGTTTGAAAGGCGTGACGCTACGTCCCGATATGAAATTACCTCAGTACTTTGGACACATAACCAATGACCTTATTTGGCGGCGGATCGCTCCGGGACTTTTGAAGGCCCTGAAAGAACGAAGAAGCGAACGGGGTAACCCGAGCAATAAATTGCATTCCTGGACGAGCGAAGATCTCGGTAGACCCGAATTGCTCTTGCATCTTGGAACCGTGGTCGGCTTGATGAAAATCCACACCGATTACGATGCATTCCATAGGCAACTGGACACCATCGCGCCGGTCTATCCCGAGAATCCGACTCTGTTTGATGATCCCAAAGATTGGGAGTTGCCCAGGTGATCTCCTGGCGGCCCGGACTGCCGAGGCCGCCACCAAGAGAGCCACACAGATTTAGCGCACTACCCGATCCTTAGGACACTACCTACGATCCGGAGATGGCAGTGCGCGAGACCCACGTTGAACCTGCGTCGGACCGCATAGTACTGCCTACTCCTTACCTGTAGCCCGTATTTGTATGCCGCGCGGGGCAATTGCAAATCCTGCCATTTTCAGCACACGATTATCCAGAATGGGGCGGTAGCCAAGTTAGGTAAGGCGAGAGTTGGCAAAGCTCTAATCGGTCGTTCGAATCGGCCCCGCCCCTCCATTTTCCAGCGTTGAGGCGGCAGACGGGATAACATGTTCCAATCGATAGCAGACGATGGACCGAGGACTGTATGGAGCGGGTCCAGTAGGAAGATTGGCCGTCTACCCGGTGCCTAGATAGCGCCGTGGCTGGACCCGCTCAGGCTCCCCTGTCGTGGTGCACCAGAGCTAGGGAGTGCGACTTGCAATGAATGTGAGCAGTGTACTCCGTTTGGTTGCTGGTAGATAGTGATTATCGTAAATTTCACAAAACCCCCAAGTTTTCGTTACATGTTCAGTTAGCCGCAGCAGGCCCGATCATTGCCGCCCTCAGGCGGCATGGCCCGAACCAGGCCGGCGCTGGATTTAGAGGCCCGCCCGGCGAAGAAATGTTAAGTAATGTTAAACGGGGAACTGATTCTGCCGATATTAACGGCAGAGGTACTCCCGTAGCCGATGTTACTGGCTCATTACGACTATCGTCTGGTTACGCTCTCGGTATGCATCGCCATTTGCGCCGCATACGTGGCAGTGGGGCTTGCAGAGCGCGTGAGGGTCTCCAGAGCACGCTGGAAGCCGTTTTGGATCACCGGGGGCTCCTGCGCCATGGGGACTGCGATCTGGTCGATGCACTACATTGGCATGCTCGCCTTCCGGCTACCCGTACCAGTGCGGTACGACGTGCCGCTGGTGCTCATTTCGATGGTGGCGGCCGTGGCTGCTTCCGGTATTGCGCTGCTCTTCATCAGCCAGGAACACCTGAGCCGGAAACAATTGTGGTGCGGCGCACTGGCCATGGGCGGAGGCATCGCCGGCATGCATTACATCGGGATGGCCGCCATGCGCATGGCTTGCGTCTGCAGTTATGACTGGCGCATCGTTGCACTTTCTGTCGTTATGGCGGTGGCGGTCTCGATCGTGGCATTGGCCGTCCTCCGCAGCCCATCGGGCCTAATGGGTGTTCGCAAGATCGTAGCCGGCGTTCTCCTGGGCGTGGCAATCAGCTCTATGCACTACACGGGCATGATGGCGGCGAATTTCTGGCCATCCACCCGGCCGGTGAGCCTGGCGGGTAGTGCGAATATCTCTTGGGTGGGCGGGATAGCGATTGGGGCGGGGACACTGCTGCTACTCGGCCTGACCATGTTGACCTCTCTTGCCGACAAGCGATTTTCCGCGCAGTCTCTCCGGCTCGATTCGACGGAGGAACGTTACCGCGTGTTGTTCCAACGCAGCGTGGCTGGGATTTATATTTCCCGGTTGGATGGAATTATCGTCGACATGAACCAGACTTGCGTGGAATTGCTCGGCTACAGCAGCCGGGAGGAAGTGATCGGAAAGAAAGTCCGCACCGTGCATCTGCCGGAGGATGCACGCAAGACATACCTTGACCTGCTGACCACGATGAAGCGCTTTCCGGCACGCGAGATGAAACTGTTCAGGACCGACGGCTCGGTGACATGGGTAATGCTGAGCGCCACGTTACTCGAATTTAAGGATGGGAGTCCCCCGGAAATTCAAGGAACGATGTTGAGCATTGATGAATTGAAGCATACGGAAGACAAGCTCCGGTTTGCGAAGTATTCGGCGGAATCGGCCAATTTAGCCAAGACGCAATTTCTGGCCAACATGAGCCATGAGCTGCGAACCCCTTTGAACGGCGTCCTTGGCATGACGCAGCTTCTGGCCGAGACAGCGCTCTCCGACGAGCAGAAAGAATACGTCCAACTGGCGAATACTTCCGCTCTGTCGCTTCTGGGGTTGATCGATCATATTCTCGAGTTCTCGACAACTACGGCCGGACAGGCCGCCATGTCCAGCGAAGAGTTCGACATCCGCAAACTCATACGCGAGGAAGTCAGTTGGGCGGCGCCTCTTGCCAGCGAAAAACATCTGAAGCTCAGGTGTGAGGTTTCGCCCTATATAGCCGAGAAATTCTGGGGCGAGCCGCGCTGGATCCGGCAGATCCTTTCGGGACTGCTCAGCAACGCGCTACGATTCACAGCGCGAGGCGAAATTGTGGTCGCGCTCTCGGCGCGCATCGATAACGGCGCGAGCCAGCTCATAACTCTTTCTGTTCGCGACACAGGGGTGGGGATTCCTCTAGAAAAACAGGCGCTCATTTTCGAGCCCTTCACACAGGCCGATGATTCGAACACGCGCCCTTTTGGTGGCACCGGGTTGGGGCTATCGATTGTCCGGAATCTTGTGCAAGCAATGGGAGGTGAGATTTCACTCGAAAGCCAGCCGGGAAAGGGCAGCGTGTTCTCGATTGCCGTTCCGCTCTCGGTTCAGCCGGGTGGCGCCACACCTTCGTCTGCTTTTGTGCCCTCGCATTATTCGGAACCCGCTCTGGTCGCCTAGCGAATGCGGTCTTCGAGGCGCGCCTGCTCGCGTGTCTCGTTCGAGCCGACCAACTGCTTTACCTGGTCCAGCTCTTTCTTCAACCGGGCTCCCCGGCGCGCCAGGCTGACCACGTAAAGAAGTACGATCAGCCATGCGGCGAGAAAGCCGTAAAACATGAAGCTAAAATTCCGGGCGTCCATAAATCCTCTTCTACACTGCGTTAGCTAACCGGCGAAGCGAATCGATCTCGCGGGCAACCGCCTCTTGCCGTGTTCGGATCAGCACCAGCGCGACCGCAATCATGAGAATGGCACAAAAGTTGGAATACAGCATGTGTTCCATGGCGGGATCGATATGGCCGCCGCCGGTTCGGATGCTGAGCACCGGGCCGGGGTGCTGTGTGCGGAACCATTCGATGGATTTCCAGACGATCACCACGTCGATGCAGCCGAATATACAGAGGGCGGCGGAGAGGCGTGCGCGCTGCGTCGGTTCGTCGATGGCGCGCCGCAGCATCAAATATCCGCTGAAGATCAGGACGCACACAAGAGCGGAAGTGAGGCGGTAATCCCAGGTCCACCAGATGCCCCAGATGATGCGCGCCCAGATGCTGCCGGTCACGATGTTGACAACCGAGAACACCACCGAGACCTCCACAACGGACGCGGCGAGCGAATCGTAACGGAAGTTGCCGAAGCTGAGATAGGCGAGGCTTAATAGGAGCGCGACAAAATAGCCGATCATGCCGGTGATCGCGGCGGGAACGTGGAAGAAGATGATGCGGTAGATAGCGCCTTGCATCGCTTCATCCGGCAACACCAGGAAGATGTGGTAAAGATTGTACGCCAGCAGAAGCGCCGCAGCCACGGCCAATCCGATCACGACTTTTTCGCGCATGAGTCTAACCTCTATTTTGGACTAATTCACCAGAATGGTTTCCGCGAGCGCCATGGCCAACGCCGTAAACACGATATCGAAAACCAGCAGCACGCGGCCCCAAAGAAGCTCATAGGCGCTCAAGGGCTGATTGGCGAACAGCGCGTTGGTGATCTCGATGGCGGCGATGAGCAGCGGGATTAACAGCGGATAGACGATCACGGGCAGCATCAGCTCGCGCAGGCGAAGATTGACGGTCAAGGCTCCAAAGACGGCGCCGACAACCGAGATGCCCCAGGTGGCCAGCACGCACACGCCCGTTAATTCGAGGGGCCGCAGCCACCAACGCACGTTGTAGAAGATGCCGAAGACGATCATCGACACAAATTCCACCGCGATGAGCATGGCCAGATTCGCCAGGGCTTTCCCCAGAAGCAAACTGGCGCCGGACAATGCCGAGGACAGCAGCGCGTCGAGGCATTCGTTGGGCAACTCCCGCGCGAAGCCGCGATTGAACACCAGCGCGCCCGCAAACGCGAAGACCAGCCAGAGCAGCCCGCCACCGAGCTCGCGGGTGGCGTTGGCATCGGGATCGAACGCAAAGCTGAATAGCAGCAGAATGACGACTGCGAACGCGCCGGCGGCATTCAATGATTCCTTGGTGCGCAGTTCGATAGCGAGATCTTTCTTCGCGATCGAGAGCGCCTGGAAAAGCAGTCTCAAGCAGCGCCCAGTTCCGTGTGAAGGCGGTAGAGAAGCGCGGGGTCGTCAAGCATCTCAGGCGTGCGCTCGCCCGCATACCGCAAGCGGCCGTTCTCGATGAGCGCGACATGCGAGGAGATGGCGAGCGCTTCGCGGATCTGGTGGGTGGAGATCAGCAGGGTTGCGCCGCGCGCGCGGGCTTCGATCAGAAGTTCGCTCAACATCGCGATGGCGCGGTCGTCGAGGGCGGTGAAGGGCTCGTCTAAGAGGAGTATGTTCGGCGAGTGCAGGAAGGTGCGCGCGAGAGCCAAACGCTGGCGCATGCCGCGGGAGAATTGCCGGACCGGCATGGAGGCCACACGCGCAAGTCCGACACGGTCGAGCCAGGTTGAGGCGATTGTGCGCGGGCTAGGAAGACCTGCGATGCGCGCGAAGAAGTCCAGATTTTCTTCGGCCGAGAGATCCTCATAGACTCCGATGCCATGCCCCAGAAACCCAGCCTGGCGGCGAGCGTTCTCATTGCGCGGCGATAGGCCGAACACCCGCACCGTACCACGTTGAAACGGCGACAGGCCGGCGATGATGCGCAGCAGAGTGGTCTTGCCCGCGCCATTGCGGCCGAGTAGCGCGCAGCAGGAGCCCTCTGCGACGCTGAGCGTCAGATTGCGGAGCGCCGGATAATCGCCATAGAACTTCCAGAGCTGATCGAGTTCGATGGCTCGCGGCATGGCGGGATTTCAGGCTTATTTCTGGTGCGGCGAGCGCACCGGAGAACTGCGATAGAGCACGGCGAAACCGACCGCGAGAATCGAGAGTATGAGCACGACCAGCCACGGCAGATGGCGATAGATCTGCGGCCGTCCTTCGGTAATTCCCGGGCTTTCACTGTCATCGGCGGATGCGGATTCATCTCCGCCTCGTAGCGAGCCTCTGCCGGCCACCTCGACCGAGAAGCCGCCGGCCGGTTTCACGTTGTATATAGTTGCTTGACTGCGGGGCTCGGTTCCGATCCGTTCCACGTCGTTGCCCGCGAGAATGACCCCGGGAGGAACCACCAGGCGCAGTGGCCCGGCCTGCATGCCCTTGACATTGACGACACGCCCTCGGAACGTGAGCGGCGAGCCGATAGGCAACACGTAGGTCACTTGAATCTGCGTTTCGCCGGGCTTCACAGGAAAATTTACCTTGAAGATATCGTTCTGATCTGTCTTTTCCGCGGGGCGGGGCAGCGGCATGCCCTGTGGACCTTGCGCGCTCACTCGCACTTGGCCATTCGCGGCGGGTGGCAGATAGAACTGCAACGCGCCCAGCGCGTCGTTGTTATAGGTGGTAGTTGTGCCGTTCTCGATGACCGCGGTTTCGTCAACGGCTAATTGGCTGGACGACGGCTCGAGCAGCAACATGTGTTGCGCAATCTTGGCGACTGCCGGCGATTTAGTCGCTTCATAGATGTCAAGATCGATGTTAGACGTCGGCATATTCGGCGTCAGTAACTTGTTGTAAGTGACGCCCCTGTAACTCGCCTGCAGCAGTTGTGGACCGCCGCCCGGCCGATCTTTCTCGAATGCGAAATGGCCCGTGGAGTTGCTGAGGGTGGATCCCAGAGTCTGCATGCCTTGCGCCCCAGGCTTTAACAAGGTGATGCTGACGCCGGCGGCGGGCTTTCCGGACGTGCGATTGACAACCGTGCCGTCGATCGAGGCGAACAGATGCAGCGCGCCAAGCAACGCCAGCGGCAGAGCTTTAAGCAACCCGCGCAAAACGGGCGCGGTATCAGGCGCGCCACCCGAAGGGCCACCGAGTTCGTTTGTCGCGTGGTGGCGCGCATCCGCGCCCTTTGCGCTATAGACGAACTTCTTCATGCATGGGCTTTCCGCATTCGCCGCAGAATTTCAGCGTCTGCGCGAAGCTTGCGCCGCAGTGCGGGCAAGTGGCCGCGGCCGTTGATGGTTGCGCCTTGGTGGAAGCAGGTTTCGGGGAAGGCACGCGCGTGGGCGGCAGGCCCAGGCTCTTCAATTTTTCTTCGATATCCGCTAATACTCCCGCAAGCTCTTTCTGCAGCGCCTGTTTAGTTTGTTGGTAGTCCTCATCGGATAATTTCCCCAACCTGTAATCGAATTGAAGGTCGCGAAGGTTATCGTAAATTGCCTGTTTGCGGTCTTCCAGGTGCTGCACCGGGGAGACCGGCACCGGCGCGGGCACGTCTTTCGCGCGCACGAACAGCGTGAAAACCAGCACGCCGACTACAAGTACTATCGCGAATACCAGAATCATCTGCGGCTGGGTTTGGGTCCGGGCGAATCGTCCAGCTCGCGATCGATTTGATTCTGAAAGCGCTCAATGACGGCGCGGTCAAACGATGAAAGCGGCTCTGGTGGTTTGCGGTTGCGCCGCACGTAGTACGAGTAAATGAGAAAGCCCGCCACCAACGCAACAGCGGGCATGGTCCAGGTAATTAGTCCGCCGATGCTGCTGGCTGGCGGCGATGACAGCGCCACCACGCCTTCTTCCCGGACGATCGTGTTGACGATGGCGTCGTCGCTCATCCCGGCTTGCTTCATGCCGAAAATGCGCCGGCGCATGGGGTAGGTGAAATCGCAGCGCAGCATGGGACAGTTACCGACCGTGTTCCTGCAGGTTCCGCAGCGGCACGCCAGGCGTTCTCCGACGCGCATCACGTCCTTAGTTAGATAGGACGTGGGATCTTGGGCAACTAAGGCCGCCAGCGCCAAGAAGAACGCGGCGGCAAGCTTAAGATTGAACCGTGGCAGGCGTGGTGGCAATGCCTACAACCTCCGTGCGCGGATACTGCAGGCGCACTTTCCCTGGTATCAAACATATGATTGTGCCGAACAGCAGAACCCAATAGCCGATCCATATCCAAGAGACCAGCGGAAAGACGTACATTTGAAAAATGGCCTTACTGTTGTCGGGTAGAACGCCTGAGTAATTCACGTAGAGGTCTTCGTTTAAGCGGCGGCGTATTCCGACAATCGAGCTTTGTTGCTGGCTTGACTTATAGAACCGCACCTCGGGCTCGAGCTGATCGATCTCACGGCCATTTTCAAGAACGCTGAGCACAGCGTGGCTGAATTCATAATTTCCGTTGTCGCCATTATTCACGCTCAGCAGTTTCAAATCGTAGCGTCCGAAGTGGACACTTTGGCCCAGGCCGAGGTTGTGTGTCTCGTGTAAGTTAAAAGCGCTACCGGTGAAGCCGATAAACATGAATACGATGCCCATGTGCACGAGATAGCCGCCATATCTTCGGGTATTGCGCCAAGTAAGTTCGAAAGCGGCACGCGGCAGGGGCAGATGCTCCTTGGCGCGAATAGCGTGCGCGCCCTTCCAGAATTCGCCGATGATGCTGGTTGCAACGAAAACACAAAGGCTGAATGCGATCAATGCCTCGACTTGGTGGATTCCCAAGACGGCGAGCGCGGCCATCACCAGGAGACCCGAGATTGCGGGGACCAGAAACGCCCGCCGCAGACTGGAAAGCGAGCTCTTGCGCCAGGCGATCAGCGGTCCGACGCCCGTGAGAAACAGCAGAAATAGCGCGATGGGTATATTGACGCGGTTATAGTAGGGCGCGTCGATGGTCTCTTTTTCGCCGCTGACAGCTTCCATGATTACCGGAAACAGCGTGCCCCACAGCACCGCGAAGCAGCTTGCGAGCAGAATGACGTTGTTGAACAGAAAACTGGATTCTCGCGAGACAACGCTCTCCAACTTCACTTCGCTGCGCAGATACGGCAGGTTCTTGATGATGGCGAAGGCAGTGAGCGCGGTGGCGGAGATGAGGAAGGTGGTGAAGTACGGCTTAACGGGCGATTGCGCAAAGGCGTGTACCGATGAAACCAGGCCGGTGCGCGTCAGGGTGGTGCCCAGGATGCTCAGCAAGAACGTGGCCGAGACCAGCACCATGTTCCATACCTTCATCATTCCTTTCTTCTCCTGCATCATCACCGAATGCAAGAATGCCGTGGCCGTAATCCAAGGCATCAGGGAAGCGTTCTCCACCGGGTCCCAACCCCAATAGCCGCCCCAGCCCAGTACCGTGTATGCCCAACCCATGCCGAGCAGAATTCCAGTGCTCTGAAACAACCACGTCAGAATGGCCCATCGGCGGGTGGTGTGAATCCATGCCTCGCCGGGTTGCCTGGTGATCAGCGAAGCCATTGCAAACGCGAACGGGACCGTGAACCCGACGTAACCCAGATAGAGGAAGGGCGGATGAATAGCCATCGTCCACCACTGCAGAAGGGGACTTAGACCGCTACCATCGCCCACGTTGATCACGCCGCGGCCAACCATCAGGACCTTAAACGGGCTGGCCACAAAGGTAATCATGGCGATGAAGAATCCGAGCGTCGCCATCATGATGGCAATTACAATCGGCATCATGTCCCGGAACTTACGCCGGTTCGTAAAAACCACGATTGCCGAGTAAGTGGCGAGTAACCAACTCCAGAGCAGTAGCGACCCTTCCTGGCCACCCCACCAGGCCGTGAACTTATACACAGTAGACATTGCCTTGTTACTGTGGCCTGCCACATAGGCGATGCGGTAATCGCCGGTGATTAAGAGCGAGATAAGAATGGCGGATGCGGCGGTCAACAAAACCCAGGTGGCGTAGACGGCCCGCTCGGCGCTGACGATCAGGAACGGGCGGCGGCCGTACTTACCGGCGATGGCCGAGAGAATCGCGAAGACCGTGAGGCAGAAAGCGAGCAGGATCGCCAGAGCGCCGATATTTTCCATACTTCTGAAAGCCTCTTTCTAGGCCGGGCCGGCCGCTTTGACAGTGGTAAAGGCGCTGACCTTTGCGGGCGACTCATGCGACAACCCGCGCTGGGAAGGCTTGGCTTCATACTTGGACGCGCACTTGGCTTGAATTTTGTTGGCCTCGAAAACGCCGTTCGCCCCGAGCCGGCCGTCGGCCAAGGCTTGCGCGTTGTCGCGAAAAGTATCGGGAAGAGGATCGCTGCCGGAATAGACCACATTCAACGTCTGCGCGCCCTGATGCAGCACAAAGGAAACCTGCGCGCCATTCTTTATGATGGATCCCGGTTGAACATCGCCGCCGACGCGAAGCCGCTGTCCTTGCGCCGCATCTCCCATTTTCTGCAGCTCAGGGATGGTCTTGTAATAGGTCTTTGTGTCCTTCACGCCCCCTACGGCGAGCCAGACAAGAGATCCGACGATCAGGATCACCAGGATCCCGAACTTCACATAAGTATTCATATCGGGGGGACCTAACTCAGTATACTCGCGGATGCGGCTGAAATCGCCCTTCTATTGCGTTGAAGATGACGGGCGGTTCGGAGCCGGGGGCATCCCGGAATAGTGCACATGAACCAGCGCCCAACGCCCGTCGTCCAGCTTCCGGTAGATCTGAGTTTCCCGGCCATTTGTTTCGACGGTGGACCCACCCTGTCGAGACTTGGCAACGAAGTGCCAGTAGAATTCGGACCAGGCCGCATCGCCGTAGGCGTGTATGTTGATCTCGCGAACGGTTAGCTTACGCTCGCTGAAAAGCTTTTCCATGATGTTTTCGTACAAGTTCTGCTTTATCTGCTCCCAGCCGTGCTCGTGGCCGAGCGGATGAATGAAGGAATCCTCCGGCGAATTCAACCAGACCTGCGACAAAAGCTTCATATTGATAGGCTCCGCATTCAGTGCGGCGGCGTAATTGGCAATGAGATCCTTAATCGCTTGCGTGTCACTCTCTTCAGAGTGAGCGGGCGACATCCCGTACGCAGCCGTGACGAGGAGAACGAGCATGGCTGCTCGGGCTAGAACGCGAGTCGCGTTGCCCGTGACGAGCTTACACATCGTTCGATTGTCCCTCACCAGCGCTGAATATTCCCGGGCGTGGTGACGCCTTTCGAATGGCTGGGCGGCACGACCAAGTAAACTACAGACAAACGGGTTCCTGGTTTGGCGACTGAACCAAAAACACTACCGATCGCGCCGCGTCTCTGGGCGGAGACCAGGCGTGTCGGCCAATTGGCTGGACAGGCAGCGTTGTTCCATGCGCAGCGTTGGTTCGCCCGGGAACGGGCCTGGATCAACGAACAGCAACTGCAGCTCTGCCGCATTCCCGCCGCCACGTTTTTCGAGCAGCAACGTGCGGAGTGGCTGCGCGCGCAATTCGAATTGCTTGGCTGGCGTGCCACGTTGGATCGCGCCGGAAATGTGCTGGCTTGCTTTGGAGCCGAGGAGAACGAGCCGCTGGTTATGCTCTCGGCCCATTTAGATACGGTGATTGCCCCGAGCCGTCCCGAGGAGATCTATTTCGGGCCGGACGGGCGCCTGTTCGGACCGGGCTCGTCCGACAACGGCTCCGGACTGGCGGCGCTACTCGCCATAGCCAGGGTGTTGCAGGAGACAGCGGAGCTGCATTCATTGGCTTCCTGTTTGTTGCTGGTCGCCAATGTCGGCGAAGAGGGCGAGGGGAATCTGAGCGGGATGCGTTATTTGTGCCGGCCGGCGCCGCAGTTGGCGCGCCTGAAGGCCTTCGTCATTTTGGATGGGCCCTCCACGGAACACGTCACGGCGCAAGCACTGGCCAGCCGCCGCTTCGATATCAGCTTTGCGGGTCCCGGCGGTCATAGCTGGAACGACTACGGTACGCCCAACCCGGTGCATGCGCTGAGCGACACCATCAGCTCTTTTACGGAAAGCGCGGAGGCGCGGCTGACAGGGCGCCGGAAAGCGCGTTGCTCTTATAATTTCGGCATTATCGAAGGCGGAACCAGCATCAACTCTATTCCGGCGAGCGCTCGCGCCAAGCTGGATGTTCGATCCGACGACCCCGCGAGTTTAGACGACCTGGCGGCCCTATTGACAACCGCCGTGGAGCGCGGCCTGGAGCGCGAAAACCGCAATACGCGCGGCACGCGGCTTACCGCGAAAATCAAAGACCTGGGTTCCAGGCCCGGCGGCAGATTGCCGGAGAGCGCACCCTTGCTGCGTACCATTCAAGCGGTGGATGCGTATCTGAATATACGATCACGAGCGGACTGCGCGTCCACCGATGCCAATGTACCGCTGTCCATGGGACTTCCGGCGATCTCGATCGGAGCGGGCGGACAGGGCGGTGGGGCGCATACGGCGCAGGAGTGGTACCACAGCGATCAGCGAGAGCTAGGGCTGCGCCGCATCCTGGTATTGCTTGCCGCACTCGTCCAGCAAGAGCAAGACTCTGCGGCTACCAACGAGTGACCGCTGCGACTGAGATCACGCAGAATCGCGTGTCCACTCGCCGGCAAGCCGATCTCGCCCTGGTTCTGGTCTGCCTCATTTGGGGCATCACGTTTGTGGTCGTCAAACGGGCCCTGGGTGAAATCTCGACCATGTTTTTCCTGGCCATTCGTTTCAGCTTGGCCAGCGTCTGCCTGCTGTTGATGTTTCTGCCGCGGTTGCGGGCGGGGTCAGGAGTGTTTTGGAGCGGGCTGAAAGGCGGGATGGCGGCGGGCGTATTCCTGTGGCTTGGTTATGCGCTGCAAACGTCCGGTTTGCGATACACCACCGCCGGGAAATCGGGTTTCCTCACGGGTTTTTACATTGTCCTGGTTCCCGTGTTCGGGGCGGTGCTCTTTCGAAAGCGGCCGCAACTACTAGATGTTACCGGAATCCTGGTTGCCAGCTTCGGTATCGCGCTGATTACCCTGCCTTCTCTTCATGAGAAGTTCCGGATGAACCGTGGCGACTTGTTGACTATTGGATGTGCGGTTGCGTATGCGCTTCACCTGCTGGTGCTAGGGCATTATTCGCAACGTGAGCGAGTGGAGCCTGTGGCGTTGGGGCAACTCGGCTGTACGGCGCTGCTGTCCGTGTTGGCCCTGCCGTTCGATCCACCGAAAGTGGTGTGGAGTACCGCCGTGTTGGTTGCCATTATCTTCACCGCGGTATTTGCCACCGCGGTTGCTTTCGCCCTGCAAACATGGGCCCAGAAGCACACCACAACTTCCAGAACAGCGCTCATCTTTGCGCTGGAGCCGGTGTTCGCGCTGCTGGCCGCCGTCATTTTAGGCGGCGAACGGCTCAATGGGGCAGGCATGTTCGGATGCGCTTTGGTACTGGCGGGCATTCTTGCCGTGGAACTGAAACCCGGGCAGATCGCTGCACATCCGAATACCAGCAGACCAAATTGAAGTTTTTTCACTGATGCGAAGAATTGAAGTTTTCTCGCTGACGCGCGGGATTATTTTTCGCTGTCTCCAGAGCCAAGGCTTTTTCGTCAGCGCGTAGTGGCCATTTATCTATATACTTAGAATTACCGCCGCGAAAGGCAAAGTTTTGCAATGCCGTTTCTTCTCAAGATGAAGCAGCAGAAGCTGCTGAGTATCACGTTGCTGCTGTTTACCCTTGTCCTGGGCATACTCATTGGCACTCTAGTCAATACGGGCGTTAAGGCTGACCGCCAGACCTCGGCGATCGCGCCGGATGCGACGCCGCTCACGATTCCCGAAGCCGTGCCGATCGCCAACGAATTCAGCAAGTTGACCAAGCGCGTGGAGCCTTCGGTGGTGTACATCGAATCCGACTACTTGCCCAAAGAAACCGCCCAGAAGGGGCAAGGAGATGATTCGGAGGAGGACGACAGCGCCGCTCCGGATCCGAAAAGCCAGGATCCGAAGAATCAGGATCCTTCCGAGATGTTCCGCCGCTTTTTCGGCAAGCCTGAACCGCGCACGTTTCGCAGCGAAGGCTCCGGAACCGGCTTTATCGTCGATCGCAACGGCTATATCCTGACGAATCATCACGTGATTGAGAAAGCGGATCGGATCAAGGTTCGCCTAAATGGCGAAGATCTCGATTACAAGGCGCGCATCGTGGGCTACGACAAAGAGACCGATGTCGCGGTACTGAAGATTGAGGCGAAGCATCCGCTGCAACCGGTGCAGATTGGCAATTCGGACAGCGTCGAAGTGGGCGACTGGGCGATCGCGATCGGCTCGCCGTTCGGTCTACAGGCTACGGTGACGGCCGGCATTGTCAGCGCCACGGGACGGGATGTCGGTTCAGGGCAATTTCAACATTTTCTTCAGACCGACGCCGCCATCAATCCAGGCAACAGCGGCGGCCCGTTGCTGAACATTCGCGGCGAAGTGATCGGAGTGAACACGATGATCGCAACGCGCAGCGGTTCGTATGAGGGAATCGGGTTCGCGCTGCCTTCGAACATGGCGGTCAAGGTTTATAACGACATCATTCGTGAGGGCCGGGTGGTTCGCGGCTCGATCGGCATCAAGTGGACTCCGAACGGCAGCCACAGCGATACGCTGCAGGCGTTTGGGCTGGATCACGGCGTGCTGGTGGAGAAAGTATCCAAAGCAGGTCCGGCGGACAGAGCCGGCATGAAAGCCGACGACATTATTGTTGCCATGAATGACCGGCCGGTGAAGGATGGCGAGGAGCTGGTTAACAAGGTGGCCGATTTGCCCATCGGATCTACGGCGCTGTTTACGGTGGATCGCGACGGAAAGCGCCTGGATTTCAAGGTGACGATCGAAGAGCGAGCGCGTGTCTGGAAGGACGATCCGCGCATTTCGGAAGACACGCCGCTGACCGCGCCCTCGCCGAAATCAGTCACCCAGGCCAAGTTCGGCATCACCATCATGCGGCTGACCGATAAGGAGCGCAAAGACTTGGCGATTGACGAGAAGGCGGGAGTGAAGGTAGTTGCCGTCGATCCGGGATCGTTTGCCGACGACATCGGGCTAGAGGAAGGCGACGCGATTCTGTCGATCAACCGGCAGCAGGTTGCCTCGCCCGATGATGTGAAATCGCTGCAGGCGAACCTGAGGCCGGGGCAAGCCGTTGCTGTGCACATCGTGCGCGGTACGGGCGCGAACGGGCACCGCGGCGAGCCGGAACGTTATTACCTTTCGGGACGCTTGCCGGAAGAGTAGCTCGTCACGCCGCCGACGGCTCTTTTGAGTGAAGCTGTCCAGCCTTGCGGGTACTATGCCGCGAGGCGCTCTCGTACTGCTCATCGTTGGTACTTCTCAATTGCCACGGTAGAGGGATTTGGCACGTGCAATAAATCTCCGCGCCGCGCTGAAATCTTAAAATATGAAGAGATGCCGATAACTTCAGTGCGGCCGGCCTTACTGTGAATCGCGAAAAGGCGAAAGGCCCCATCGCAACTAACCCCGCTCGCGGACTCAATTGGTTGGTCGAGCAGCTCGACTCTCGGAATCAGGTGGTCGATGAATTCTCGGCCCACCGGCTCCTAACGGAGGCGGACTTAAGTCTTGCGGAGGTCGCGCCGTTCGTTGAGCAATCGGCGGAAGGATATAGCCGCCGATGCGTGGTTCGCCGGGAAACCTACGAATTATTGGTGCTGACCTGGGCTCCCTCGCAGGGAAGCGTTGCCCATGACCATTCCGGATCACTGTGCGGTTTGAAGGTGGTCGAAGGGCGCCTCACCGAAGAGCTTTTCGCGCAGGGCCCGGACGGTCAGGTCCGCAAGACCACGCGACAGCGCCTCGGCGCCGGGGGAATTCTTGTCGATCCCGGGGTGGTGGTTCACGCCTTGGGCAACGATCCTGATTCGGACGAAGTCCTGGTGACCGTGCATATTTACTCGCCGCCTTTGCCCGAGATTCGGCGTTATGCTGTCACCACAAAGCCGCCAGCAAATCTGTTCCTGCGGCGGCCCCGTGAAGATACACCGGTGGTCGCCATTCTCGGCGGAGGTTTCACTGGCGCCATGACCTTCGCAAACTTGCTGCGAATCGGAAGTCTCGCGCCATCACCGCTTCACATTGTGATGATCGATCGTCAGCCTGCCTTCGGCGAGGGAGTTGCTTACCGCACGAATGATTCGAAACATCTACTTAACATTTCTGCCGGGGCGATGAGCGCCTGGCAGGATCGACCTGATGGTTTCCTCCGGTTCGCACAAGCTCAGAATGCTTCGATAAAATCGGGCGATTTTCTTCCGCGAAAAATCTATGGCCAATACGTTCGGCAGACCGTGCTCGGGCTTGCGGATTCATGCCCTGATTATTTGAGTGGGGAAATGATCCGCGATGAGGCCACGGGTTTAAGGCCGGCACAGTCTGGTTGGACGATTCAAACCGCATCGGGCCGAACAATTCAAGCCGACTTGGCCGTGATCGCGATGGGCCATCGTCCGCCTGATGATCCTTGGCTCAGGCGATGGACCGGCCCACGTCACCGCTTCGTCGCCGATCCCTGGGCGGCGCTTGTTCTAAGTCAAATCGGACCAGATGAGCCGGTCCTTTTGCTCGGAAGTGGGCTGACTGCGATAGATGCGATGTTGACGCTCAATCGGAGAAACCGAAGCGCGCCGATCATCGTAGTGTCCCGCCGCGGCTTGACGCCACTGCCCCATTTGCGCGACGCCAAACCGGCTGCGGATGTGTCGGAGCTGATCGCGCAGTGGCTGCATCCTACTGAGACCTTAACCGCGCGTCGGTTGGTCTCCGCGTTACGGGAGAAAGCAGCGGAGGCCCAGAAGAAGGACATTGATTGGAGACAAATCGTCGACGGTTTGCGGCCGATAATTCCGAAGCTGTGGGGGCGTTTGCCCACCCACGAGCGAAAAAGGTTTCTCCGTCGCCTGCGTCCCTTCTGGGAAATCCATCGCCATCGCATGGCGCCCAATGTTGCAGAATTTATCGGGGCCCTTCGGCAAGCGGGTAAGGTCGAGGTCGTGAGCGGAACTTTGGCTTCGGCCGCGGCTGATGAAGAGGGCGTATCCGTTGTTCTACGCATAGCCGGTGCGAAAGCCAGACGCACGGTGCGCGTTGCATGGGTCATTAACTGCACGGGCCCCGGCGCCCATAATCGCCATACCACTCACCCGATTCTCCGGCCGTTGATAGAAGCTGGCACGCTGCGCGAGGATGAATTGCATCTGGGCTTGCAAACCAATGCGAACGGGCAGGCGATCGACTCCAGCGGCGGAATCATCGAGACGCTGCTCGTGGCTGGTACGCTGCGCAAATCGACACTGTGGGAGTCCACCGCGGTACCGGAACTTCGCCAGCAAGCCCAAGAGGTTGCCCTCACCGCGATGGCGACTCTGGCGAGCATGCCGCAGCGGTGTGCAATACCGCGATGACGACTCGTTCTTTTATTTAACGAGTTGACTGAACTCCCGCAGATAGGCTCGTAGTTCGTCTCGGACGCGCCGGAACACTATCAGGCGCTGTTCCTCAGAACCGGCAAAGGCGGCGGGGTCTTCAAAATCGTGATGAAGCTTTTGCGCGTTGCCGAAGAACACCGGGCAGGACTCGCGGGCAGTGTCGCAGACAGTGAGAACGTAATCGAAGCGCTGTCCATCAAACTCATCGACGTTCTTCGAGCGGTGCCCGGAAATATCAATTTCCAGCTCGCGCATGACCGCTATTGCTTCCGAGCGCACGAAGCTTGCCTTTGTGCCCGCGCTTTCCACCTCGAACCGCTCCCCGGCATCGTGGCGGAGTAGGCCTTCCGCCATCTGGCTTCGTGCTGAATTGCCGGTGCAGAGTATCAGCACCCGTTTCTTAACGCTCATGCATTTGCCTCTGTGAGGAAGAATGGGAAACTACGACGGAGGCGGCATCTTTTGGCAGCGACGGCGCGAGCCAGCGAAACAGAGCCGTAGCCGCCGCAGCACCGGCGAGTTGCGCCACGATGAAGCCCGGCGCGTCAGCCGGGCGAATGCCCGCAAAGGTATCGCTTGCCGATCGTGCGAGCGTGACCGCGGGGTTTGCGAATGAGGTTGACGCCGTAAACCAATACGCTCCAGCGATGTAGGCGCCTACTGCGAATGGTACGGCGGACGAGCGTAGCCGGGCACAGCCGCATATCACGCATAGCAGGCCGAATGTGGCGATGAACTCGCTGAACAGCTGCGCGTTGCCAGACCTGGCGCGACGCGACGCGCTGAATATCGCTTCGCCGAACATGAGATGAGCCGACGCCACACCGGCGAATGCCCCCACGATCTGCGCCACCAAGTACCACGGCACATCGCGCCATGCCAGGCCACCCTGCGAGGCGTCAGGTTGAGATGCGCTCCTGAGATCGGCCCGAAGGTCAGGATGAGCGCTACGAGCATCGCGGCGGTTGCAAGCGTGTTGGCGAGCAGCGCAATTGCGATGTTCCCCCCGGCCAATCGCCACCCATGATGCCCGAGCCGACGACGCCGGCGAGCAGAAACGCAGTACCGAAGCCCTCGGCAGCAATGCGCCGCGCCCGTGTCATGCACAACAACCGGGAGAGCAGCAGGTGGTTGCGGGCTTGGTGGCGCGAATGAAAGCGCTCATAAACTTGTCCTGCACCTGGGGGGCAATCGCGTCTACATCGACACCTTGCCCGCTGAGAAAGGCCCGTGCATCCTCGACGTTATAGACTCGGGTAGCCTCAATCTCGATTTTCTCAAAGCCAGCCCTCGCTAGTTTCGAGACGTATTGGTAATCCTCGAGAGCGCCTGCGATGCAGCCGACCCATAGCAGCATGTTTTTCCGCACATCGGCCGGGACCGCCCCGCGTGTCACAACGTCCGAAACAGCGAAGCGGCCACCCGGTTTCAGGACACGGAACGCTTCGGCCAACACGCGGTCTTTGTCGCCCGAGAGGTTGATAACGCAATTGCTGATAATCACATCGACCAAGTTATCCGGCAGGGGAATATTTTCGATCTCCCCTTTCAAGAACTCGACATTCTGAACCCCAGCCCGGCGTTGGTTTTCCCGTGCCAGCGAGAGCATTTCGTCAGTCATATCGAGCCCGTAGGCTTTGCCGGAAGGCCCCACGCGACGCGCCGACAACAGCACGTCAATACCGCCGCCCGAACCCAGATCAAGCACTATGTCACCGGGATTGAGTTGCGCCAATGCCGTAGGGTTGCCGCAGCCGAGCGAGGCTAAGACCGCTTCTTGCGGCAATTCGCCGGTTTGCGCGGCATCGTAGAGGTTCGCCGTAATCGGGTCACAGCAGCCATCGAGCGCCGCCGAAGCCCCACAACACGAACTTCCGCCGGCATTGAGCCGCTGTGCAGCCTGCCCGTATTTCTCTTTCACGACTTCTTTGATTTCCATTGGTTGCCTTCCTTGAAAACTCACCGGCACAGGCTGACAATTGCCTGTGGCTCAATCGCCTTGTTGCGAGTGCAGCATTCGGCGTAGAGAAAGCCGAGAAGCTCCTGCAAGACTTCCGCATTGGCCGAATACCAGAGGTAGGTGCCTTCGCGCCTGACCTTGACCAGATCTTCGTTCTTGAGCTTCTCCAGATGGTGGGACAGGGTTGAAGCCGGAATGGCCAATTCCGCGCCGATGTCGCTTACCACCATGCCGTCAGGATGGGCCGAAAGCAGCAGACGCATGATGCGCAACCGCGGCTCCGTTCCAAGGGCCGAAAACATATCCGCGAACTTGGCCACCTGTTCTTCCGTCTGCTTTTTACTTGCCATCGCTCCGTCCTTACTTTGTACTTCTATAATAGTAGAATTACGAAAGCAATGCAAGTGTGTCTGCTGAAAATGCTCTTTCCTGCGCCGGCGGTGTTTTATAAAGGTTGAGATAGTGGAACGTCCCTTACGAGCGCCTTGCCTCAGTGCCGGTTTTTCCGTAGTCTGAAAGGATGGAAGTTCATTTCTCGCCCGAAGTCGAAACGCGCTTGCAGCAAGTGGCCCTTGCCAACGGCAAGGACGCCGAGCAACTGGTTAAAGATACTGTTGCCCGCATGCTCGAAAATCAAGCCCGATTTATCGCCGGAGTTCAAAAAGGCATCGAGCAATCCGACCGTGGCGAGTTGATAGACCACAAGGACGTAGTTGATCGCATTAACCGGCTATTTCAGCCGTGAGGCTCATTCGGTGGAGCCCGAAGCCGCCGACCAACTTGAAGCCGCTGTCAAACGCATCCAGCAGGACAAGCCCACGGCAGGGCGCGATGTCGCTCAGGCGATTATCGGCCGAGTTGAGCGACTGGCGGAATTTCCCGGCATTGGCCGACCCGGAGAGATGAAAGGCACCCGCGAACTTGTCGTCCCCCCCGTACATTGTCATCTATCGTTACAACGAAGAATTTGTTGAAGTCTTGTATATCTGGCACGGTGCGCAAGACTGGCGCTAGGCCAGCGGCGATGTTGCACGCTATCGTGCTTGTACAAAACTCGGCTTGAAGATTCAGCGGTCGCTAGTAAGCCCGGTGCGGGAACACCAGCCGTGCCTGATTCAAGCAGTACCAGCTTAGGAATCCGTTCGCCACAATCAGCGCGATGAAGTAGTAAGCGATACCTTGCTTCGGCTCGGCCGGGAAATCGCGCTTCCAGATGCGATACCCGGTTCCCAGCGCGACGAACAGGAACAGATATTCATGCAGTATGATCCACAGTGCCAAGCTGACCGCCAGCACGGCCCAGCGACCCTGCTTGCCCAGCGCATTCATCGCCGAGCCGCCGTCAAAAATAAGCACGGGGATGAGATTCAGGAGATTGAGCCAGCCGGCAAACTGCGCGACCGCCAGCCAGACGCCGCGCCCGGTCGATAGAAATACGCCATAGGCCATTAATCCGGACAGGAAGCCGAAGAGCGGCCCGGCCAGCGAGATCTGCGCCCGTACTCCCGGGTCGACGCCTGCCCCGTTCCATTTCACGTAGGCGCCGAAACCGGGCAAAAACATTGGCAGTTCCGCGGTAAACCCGAACCTCCGCACCATCAGATAGTGCCCCATTTCGTGCAGCAGCACGGACCCGGTCAGGCCGACCGCGAACCACCATCCGAACAAGCTCCAATACAAACCGACAAACGCCAGGATGCTGAGCAGGAACTTGCCCTTGGTCAGCAAGATCAAAGCGGCGGTTTTGAACTTCGCGAGCGCGGCCAACAGAACGCCGACCGGCCCCAGCCGCTTGGTCCAGGCCGTCTTCTGGGACGGCGAAAGCTTAGCGTCCAACTTGTCGATTTCACGCTGCACGGACTGATGCTGAGCCGAGCCCGGGGGCAGCAATTGCAATGCGGCGAGCCACTGCTGACGTGCGGCTTCAAGGTGTCCGGTTGCGGTCAACTGCCGGGCGCGCGTTGCCGTCTCTTCCAGTTCACGCGCGTGTGTGAATCGCCGGCAATTCGGACATACGAGCGCTCCGGCATAGAGCGGGGCGCCGCAGTTTTCGCACATTACTCCGGGGGGTGAAGCAAAGCTCGCCAAACTTCAGTTTAGAAAGAAACGCTCTAGGACACGGCCGCTTCTTCGCTCAAATCGGGCATGTCGTTTGTGACCTGAGAAGCGAGGAACACAGCCACAATCGATTCGACGCCTTCTTTGTCTTCGTCGTCAAAGCGGTTCAGACTGGCGCTATCAATGTCGAGGACCCCAAGCATCTTGCCCCAGTTCAGCAGTGGCACGACAATTTCAGACCTCGACGCGGTGTCACAGAATCGCCGGCAATTCGGACATACGAGCGCTCCGGCATAGAGCGGGGCGCCGCAGTTTTCGCACATTACTCCGGGGGGTGAAGCAAAGCTCGCCAAACTTCAGTTTAGAAAGAAACGCTCTAGGACA
>Ga0335075_10000128_pt1 | contig 150673 bp, 125 predicted proteins | sample Lox_Sample_24_FD_206723 | JGI IMG/M metagenome (GOLD analysis project Ga0335075, IMG submission 206723) | Soil microbial communities from Loxahatchee National Wildlife Refuge, Florida, United States - Lox_Sample_2.4 | ecosystem: Environmental > Terrestrial > Soil > Wetlands | place: USA... | reverse complement strand
TCGAACTTTAGTTTGGGAGCGTTCGCTCGGGCCTTGTCGATCCCCACCAGTTTTACCCGCGGCCCGGAATGCTGTGAACGCAAACGCTCGTATTCGTCGCGCACCTGCGCCGCGAATTTCGGCCGCTGTTCCTCGTTGATCAAATTGCTCGCCACAGGCACTGCACGGCTGGCATCCAGCACGTGCACTACGGGTTCATGGTAATTGGGCGCAATCTTCACAGCCGTGTGCGCCTTGCTCGTGGTTGCGCCTCCGATGAGCAGCGGCAGCTTCAGCCCTTCCCGCTGCATCTCACGCGCCACGTGCACCATCTCATCGAGCGAGGGCGTTATCAATCCGCTCAAGCCGATAATGTCCGCCCTGGTTTCACGCGCCACGGCCAGGATTTTTTCGCACGGCACCATCACTCCAAGGTCGATCACTTCATAGTTATTGCAGGCCAGGACGACCCCAACGATGTTCTTGCCAATGTCGTGGACATCACCCTTGACCGTGGCCAGGAGGATTCGCCCGGCAACTTCGCGTTTGCCTGTTTCCTGTGCTTTCGATTCCTTTTCCGCTTCCATGAACGGTTGCAGATAGGCGACAGCCTTCTTCATCACCCGCGCCGATTTGACTACCTGCGGCAAAAACATTTTGCCCGTGCCAAACAAATCGCCCACCACGTTCATTCCCGCCATCAACGGGCCTTCAATGACCAAAAGCGGTTTGCCCAGTTTGCGCCGCGCTTCTTCGACGTCGGCGTCAATGTAATCGACGATGCCTTTCACCAGGGCATGTTCCAGGCGCTCCTCAACGGCGCCTTTGCGCCATTCATCCTCGGCAGCCACAACCCGGTCTTTCTGCTTCACCGAATCCGCAAATTTGATCAACCGCTCCGTCGCATCAGGCCGCCGGTTGAGCAAAACATCTTCGACCAGTTCCAGCAGGTCCTTTGGCACTTCGTCGTAGACGGCGAGTTGCCCGGCATTCACGATGCCCATATCGAGGCCGGCCCGGATGCCATGATATAAAAATGCGCTGTGCATCGCCTCGCGAACGACATTGTTGCCGCGAAATGAAAACGAAATGTTGCTGATGCCGCCGCTCACTTTGGCCAGCGGCAAATTGTCCTTGATCCATTTCGTCGCCCGGATGAAGTCGACGGCATAATTCGCGTGCTCCTCCATCCCAGTAGCCACGGTCAAAACGTTCGGGTCAAAAATGATGTCCTGCGGCGCAAAACCCGCCACGTGAACGAGCAAATCGTAAGCGCGTTTGCATACCTCAATTTTGCGCTCGAACGTGTCGGCCTGGCCGCGCTCGTCAAAGGCCATCACCACCACCGCCGCGCCATAACGGCGGACCAATTTTGCCTGGCGCAAAAATTTCTCCTCGCCTTCCTTGAGCGAAATGGAGTTGACGATGGCCTTGCCCTGCAGGCATTTTAGCCCGGCTTCAATTACTTCCCATTTTGATGAATCCACCATGACGGGCACTTTGGAAATGTCCGGTTCACTCGCAATGAGACTCAGAAACCGCGTCATCGCCGCCACGCCGTCAATCATCCCCTCATCCATGCACACGTCAATGACCTGCGCGCCATTTTCGACCTGCTGCCGGGCAATGGTCAGCGCCGAATCAAAATCTCCAGCCTTGATATATTGCGCAAATTTCGGCGAACCGGCGATATTGGTCCGCTCGCCGATATTTAAAAAGTTGGAATCCGGACGCACTGTCAGCGCGTCAATGCCGCTGAGACGGAAATAAGGCTCGACCGACGGCACCTTGCGTGGCGCCAATCCAGCGAGCGAGCGCGCCATCGCGCGAATGTGCTCGGGGGTTGTCCCGCAACAACCCCCGGCAATATTCAGCCAACCCAATTCCGCCCATTCCCGCAATTGAGGCGCAAACGTTTCCGGCGTCTCGGGAAAGCCAGTCGGGAGCAGCGGATTCGGCATTCCGGCGTTCGGATGCGCGCTCAGATAAATGGGGGCGATATTGGAGAGTTCGGCGATCAACGGGCGCAATTCTTTTGGCCCAAGCGCGCAGTTCATTCCCACCGAAAGCAACGGCACATGCGAAATCGAATTCCAAAACGCCTCGACGGTCTGCCCCGTCATGCCCCGAATGCCGCCCTTTTGGATAAATGTAACCGACGCCAAAATCGGAACCACCGTGGCGCCTTGGCGCGCCTCCGTTCCGTACGGCAGCGGCACGATACCCCGTTCTTCAAAAACGCTCTCAATCGCAAAAAAGGCGGCCTTTCCATTCAGGGTGTCGAATATCGTTTCTACGAGCAACAAATCCACGCCGCCATCCAACAGACCCCGGACTTGTTCCGAGTACGCCACAACCAGTTCGTCATAGGTGCAACCTTTGGCCCCTGCATCATTTACGTCCGTGGAAAAAGACGACGTTTTCGACGTAGGACCGATCGATCCAGCCACAAAACACGCCCGGCCCGTCTGTTCCTTTTCGATTTTTTCAACCGCGCGCCGGGCACACTCCGCGCCGGCGCGGGAGATTTCCTGCGCGAGCGATTCCATGCCGTAGTCTGCCAGCGAAATTGCCTGGGCATTGAAGGTGTTGGCCTCGATAATGTCGGCGCCGGCTTTGAGATACTGCCAATGGATTTCTTCGATGATTTGCGGCTGCGTCAGATTCAGCAGGTCGTTCAGCCCTTTCAGCGGCTTCCCCTGCCACCCGGCAAACCGGGCGCCGCGAAACGCCGCCTCATCCAGGTTGTACCGCTGGATCATCGTCCCCATCGCGCCGTCAAGGATGACGATGCGCTCGCGCAACAGGCGTTGAAGATGTTCGATCTTGTCTGGCATCGGTGATTTTAACTCAATAATGCCCAAACATTAGCGAAAAGACCGTCGCGATGCAAATTAAAAATCAACATATCATGATATGATGATATGATAATTGGCATAAAAACCATCAGCCCCGAGCCTTGGGATTGAAAGCTCGGGGCTGGCGTCTAAAACGTTGAAAAACTGTTGCCCTTCAGCACCGGGAGATTCCGGCGACTGGCTGGTTACGGCATGGTGCCAAACACCTGGAACTGGCTGCCGGGAACAAAACCGAATAGTGTCCCGCCGCTAAATCCAATCTGTTGGGTCGTCTCGTAAAGAGGATTGGCAGGCAGGGCTACCAGATAGTTGTCCGGATACGTCGGCTCCGGGGAAAGATATTTTGTGCAAACCGGGTGATACGGCGGAAATGGGAAGGTGACAATCTCATATAAGCCGACACCCGTCCGCGCCAAGGTAAGATTTACGCCCTTGACAACGCCCGTGGTGACCCCTTCGGCCGGTGAATTCCACACGGTGGTTTGTTCCATGGACCTGCGAAGCCCGCTCAACCGGACGATATCACAGGTATTGCGAATGCCCCGTCCGAGCTTTTCTTCCGGTCCGGCGCAACCGGATGTAAATGTAGCGGCAATGACAAGTAAACCAAGGAGCGGCAGGACTTTTCGCATAAATCAGTTTATTTGCAGCATACGCCCGTTCCTCTAAATGTAAAGGTTTTTGTTGCGGCAAGTCAGAAAATTTTTTCCTCTCCAATGTCGCGTCAATTTTAGCGTTCACGGAAGTTGCAAATCTGTTACTTGCGACGTCCACAAATACCCGGACAATGGCATTGTGAACGCGAATTGTTTTTGTACAACGGCTGACCACACTCGTTGTGCCGGCGGCAGCGCCACTTGCGAAGACCGCCGTGTTCTACCACCGGGGTTCATAAAAAAGGTTGGAACGAACATGTCTCTGGGCGCCGGGCCGTTTCAGAGGCCGAGGATGCAAACAGGGATGGACCGGTTCGTACTTCCGAATCGACTGTGAAAAACTTTGAAACTTTCCCAGACTTTTAATATTTAATATTGAGTCTTTAATTTTCAACAACTGTCTGTGAATAAAAATGTGAATAGATTTTCACCAGTCCGTAACATATGCGTAACAGAAATGAAAGACATTAAATCAGGCAAAAAGTTTGCCCCGCGCAACCTATGAAAAAAATCCTCATCTTGACAGCCGGGTTTGGAGACGGACACAACGCCGCCGCGCGCAACCTGCGCGAAGCGATTGAACTGGTGGACGAGGACGCCCGGGCCGAAACCCTCGACTTGTTCGCCGACAGCTACGGCGCTTTCAATACCCTGGCCCGGAAGACGTACCTGGGCATGGTGGCTTATGCGCCAAAATTGTGGGGCCAGTTTTTTTCCCTGCTCGAAAACCCCTTTGTCGAAAAACAACTGGGCGGCTTTACCCGATTGCAAAATACCCTTGAAAAGGTGCTCGCGGAGACGCAACCGGATTGCGTTGTTTCCACCTACCCCATTTACGGGCACGTCATCAAAAAAATTTACGCCAATCACCACGAACGGCCCTTCCGCTTCATCACAGTCGTCACCGATTCGATTTCCATCAATTCCGCATGGTTCCGCGCCCCGAGCGATTATTTCTGCGTCGCCAACGAAGCCACCGCCGAGGTCCTGGCAAACGGCGGCGTTATCGGGCAGCAGATTAAGGTCACCGGTTTTCCCGTGAGCCCGTTGTTTGCCGAAAATTCCGTCGAACTGCCGCAGCCCATCGGGGACGAACCACGGCGGGTCCTGTACATCATTAATACCGGCAAGAAAAAGGCCGGCAAAGCCATTGACCGGATCCTTGAAATCGAGGACGTCCACCTTACAATCACTGCCGGGCGGGACCCTGAACTCCGCGCAAAATTGATCGAACGGACACGCGAGCAGGAACACCGCGTCAAAATCCTGGGCTGGACCAATCAAATACCTGAATTGATGATGTCCCATCACCTGGTTGTCGGCAAAGCCGGAGGCGCCACCGTGCAGGAAGCCATTGCCGCCCGCTGTCCGATGATTATCAACCAAGTCATCCCCGGCCAGGAAGAAGGCAACGCGGAACTGATTGAAAAATTCAACCTGGGCGCCGTCGTTGAAAAGAACAAGGAAGTGGCAGAAGCGATTGAAATGGCCTTTGAAAAGCGCGCAACGCTCTGGAACGAATGGCGAAAGAACCTGAAAAAAATCAGCCGCCCGGATGCCGCCATCAAGATTGCCGAACTAATTTTGGACGAATCCGAATGCGATTTTCCGGGGGGAAAAGCGGTAAAGCTGTTTGAGACGTCCCCATCACGCCTCATGCGCCCCACACAGCCCGCCACCAGCAACGGGGGCGCAGGTGCGACAGCGCAAATGCTTCTATGCGATTTTCACATCCACACCAATTATTCGGACGGGAAGTTAAGCGTGCCGGAGATCGTCGATTTTTACGGCGAACGCGGCTTTGACTGCATCTGCATCACAGATCACCTGGCGGACCCGAAACGCTTGCTGGGCAAGTTGGCCGAACTTGCAAATTGCACCCTCGGGCAGGAGCAGATAGGCGAATATTTTGCCGTGATCGAGCGCGAACGCCAACGGGCGTGGCGTCGCTACAAGATGATCGTCATGACCGGCATCGAGTTCAATAAAGACGGATACACGCGCAAGACCTCAGCCCATTTGCTGGGCATAGACCTCAAATCGCCCATCAGCGCGGCATTGGAAATTCCTGAAATTATCGAAAAAATACATGAACAGGGCGGACTTGCCGTCGCATCACATCCGCACATTATGAAGAGCGAATGGGGCAAAAATACTCTGTATCTCTGGGAAAATCAGGATAAATTCGCCCCCCTGCTGGACGCCTGGGAAATTGCCAACCGGAACAACATCTTCAACGACATTGGTTTGAAGCGGTTGCCCTTTATCGCCAACAGCGATTTTCACAAGCCCAAGCACATTTATTCGTGGAAGACCCTAATCCACGCCGAAAAAGACCCGGAAGCAATCAAAGATTGTGTTCGCCGCAACGAACACGTGGCCATCACTCTTTATCGCGATTTCGCCCCCTCAGCCAAAGGAGCCAAACATGGATTCGAAGGAACGGCTCCGGTGTCGCATCTATTTGAAGAGCGCCTGTCGCTACACGCTATCAATCAGTGACTTAGGAATTCTCTTTCCAGAAGACCTGTCAAATCGCCAAACGCCTCCATTAATCTGCCATGCCGTTTCGCATTATTATCGGCATCCCCGGACAAATCAATAGGCCCTGTCATCGCTTCCGAGTAACAATGCGCCATTGGATTTTCTTCCGGACGTTGCCCGAACGCGAGCAGCAGGCTGCGCACTCGCTTGGCTAACGTCTTTGCCTCGGAGATCGTTTTCAGGGCCGCTTCCGTACTCATTTCGCCCCCAGCCACTTTCTTCAAAAGCCCGCACTCGAATGCCCGGCATTGCCCGGGTCTGGCATCGTAAATTCTGCAATATTTCCCGTCAAAACACGCGCACGGTTGGCAAAATGCCAGTTTTCCCCGGCCCTTCCTCGTGAGCGTCAGGCCCAATTGAGCAAGCCGCTTCGCATTGTCATCCGGACGCAGCTTCACGTCAACAAACAGAGTGCTGTCGCAACACAACCCGCAATTGAGGCAAAGTTTATCAACGAATTTCACTGGACGCATCGGAGTGGGATATGCTACTAATTAAAAACTGCTTTTTGCGTTCTTCGCGCATTCTCTCCCATCCAGCATTCATTGAATACACAATGTACTGACTTTGTATTGACTTGGCGTTTCCTGTGCTCTAAGATAAGGGCGTACCATATGCGAGACAAGATTGATGAGATTGATGTTATTAACAGGGGAGGTTTCCGACTGGCAAGGTTTTGGATGCTTATCTTATTGGCAGCCGCAGCACCGAAAGTGTTTGCAAGCCAAAGCGTGGAATTGATTTGGAGTCCAAGTACAAGTCCGGACATCGTTGGATATAATATTTATTACGGCAACGCCAGTGGCGACTATACCAACGAGGTTTCCGTCGGGAACACGACGAATCTGACGGTTTCCGGTCTGGCCAACGGTACGACCTATTATTTTGCCGCCAGAGCCCTCAACAGTTCGGGCCTTGAAAGCAGCCTTACGCAGACTTCCTATTCAGTCCCCGGTTTGGCGGCAATTATTGGGCGGCCGATTCTCTTAACCAATGGCATCGCGGTTCCGATCACCGGAGCGCCTGGTTCTATCTACATCGTCCAGGCCTCGACTGACCTGGTGAATTGGGTTTCATTGGATACCAACATAAGCCCGCTGGAATTTACCGACACAAATACAAGCCGCTATAGACAGAGATTTTATCGGGCGGTCTATTTTTAAACAAAAATGCCCCGGCTGTTTAGCGGGGCATTTTCGTCAAAATACTGCAAATGGATCAGGATTTGCGCCGAAAGAGTGGGAACATGCCGATTCCAGCCAAAAGGAGAGTGAATGTGGCGGGCTCGGGCACTGTGTCCAAAGTGAAGGAATAGTTGTTGGCGTTGAGAAAGTTAATCTCCAACTCAGCCTCGGAAGGCGCATAGCCACCAGCCTGAGTATCGATCAGCGTTCCGTACCCGATAAACTCACTCTGACTGGTTGCAGGATCGTATTGGTACTCTTCGAGGCTTTGCAAATTGAAATCGAATCGATTGGGTGGACTCGTGCCGTCACTTCCGAATTGGCCCGCAGTGCCGATTTCTAAAAAGTTGGAAATGGAAATGGGCTCGAGCTCGGAAGTAAGGTTGCTGATGGTTGTTGAGTACGCCGTGACCTCTGTTCCGAGCGGAACCACTATAAATGTTCCATTTGTGCCTCCGACATAATTTATAGCGTCAAGAGTAAGCGAGGCATCACTAAAACTACCGGTTCCAGGAAGAACCTCGCTAGCGCCCAATTGACCGTTGAAATCCTGCGCGCGGGCGACAGTCGCCAAACTCAGCATGACCGGCACAAGATAAAGATGTTTAAAATGCATATTTTTGCTTCTGATCCCGCAGGAACCAATCGCCTTTTAATTTTAAAACTTTTAACACGAAATGTGAAAGATGTCAACACCTGTTTTTTAAAATTCCCGCATTGGGGAGCAGGATTTTGCAGTTGGATCATCGTGAACCGTTACAGGAGCTAAAACGATATGCGGCGGGCTTTTGGCCCGCCGCGACGGGCATATCGCCCATACCACCCAAGTTAGAAGAAGTCCGGGTTTATCGAAGTATCGCGTGATTATGCTTTGATTAGCGCGCGGCGCAGGCCTTCGACGCCAGCGAGGGCGAGGCCCAGGAGAGCCACTGTCAGGCCGCCATCGGGAACCGGCGTGCCACCCGCGGGCGCCCCTGCGGTAGCGGCGAATGTAAATTCGGCCGATCCGCCTGACACGGGGGTTTCAGCGGCGAGGGTCCAGTTAAACGTAGTAGTACTGTACCCGGCGGCGCTGATTGTGCCTGTTCCGGTCAGATCCAGGAAATTGCCGTTTTGGACGACAGTATCGGTCAGGAAATTGAACGTGAAGCCGCCGACGGTCCAGGCATCGGAAAGCGCCTGGCCTGGTGTCGGGCTAAAGACCCACGAAGACGATGTCATGTTGACAATCGAATAAGCACTGACGGAACCGAAGGAACCGCTGTCACCCTCAACGTATACGAAGGGCCAACTGGTCACTGTGGTGTCCTGGCTGTTTAAGTTCGCATAGCCACCCAAGGCGATGCTGCCGGTAATGGACGTTGCCTGAACTGACGCTGCAGCGAGCATTCCCACAACACCTAATATTACTGCCAATTTCGTTTTCATAAGAGTATCAATTTTATCGGACAAGCGTCAACTCACTGCCTTCCCGATTGTCCCGTTTTATTGTTTTAGCAACGGTAATGCCAACCGAAAAAACACGACAGCGCATAAATTGTAAGATGCTCATTTTCAATGTTTTACAGTATAATAATTCCGAAACCCGTGGAGTCGGGCCACTCGGAAAATCGTAAAGAAACCCGACGATGCAGATTGGCCGGAAAGGCGACTTTCATCATAATCCCTTGGATTTAAGCAACTAGTGAGTCGTTTGGGCAATTTCGTAAATACTCCTGACGATTAAGGGTTTTTTACGCAGCGGAAACCGGTATCGTTTTCTGCGCTGGACGGACCGGTTTGACCGCGGTAGGCACATCGAGCCGCGAAGGCCTGAAAGCCCCAAAATCCGCCGCGCGTAACGCGAAGGCTGTCATAGGCACCGGAAGGGGGACCGGTCGGATTATTGGTCGAGGGCAGGCCATAGGAGCGCCCATACCAATCCCAACACCATTGCTGCAAATTGCCGGCCATGTCGTAGATCCCGTAGCCATTGGCCGGAAAATACCCGACCGGACTGGTATAAGGCTCCGCTCCACTGTCAAAGTTCGTGTTATAGCCGTCGGGTCCCAAATCGTAGCTGGTACCGTCGGAATAATTAACTGAGTTTTCGGTATCGCCGTAGTAGTTGGCCTGGCTTTCAGATATGGTGTTCCCCCAGGGAAACCGCAGTCCGCTCAATCCTCCACGGGCGGCTTTTTCCCACTGAGCCTCGGTTGGCAACTGATACCCATTGGCCGTCCAATTCGGATAAACCGTATTGGTGTCGTCTCCATTGGTATAAATCTGTGTCAGACCGGCGTCTGTGTAATAAACAGGGGTCAGGCCGGCCATCTGTGAACGGGCATTGCACCATTTCACGGCGTCAAACCAATTGATGGTCTGAATTGGCTGGTTTGAGGCGCTACTTTTGGCGCTGCCGACATTGTCGAAGTTGTAGCCGTTGCTCGTGGCGTAAGTAAAAACCGATTGCCATTGGCTGTCGGTCACCAAATTGGTGTCCATATAGAATGATGAGATATAAATATTCGTGGGCATGGCGTCGGGTATGCTGTCACCCGAGCTATCCCCCATCGTAAAGGATCCTCCCGGGATAAGCGCCATGCCCTGGTTGGGGTCGAAGGGGGGGACGCCGAGGACGCGATAGAAAACCGGGCCATTGCCACTGAGCGGCACATTAACGCTGATAGAGCCATTTGTGGCGACGGTTACGGCGTTCAGCCCTTTGAGATCCGTCTGCCACGGTCCTTGCAGTGATGGAGCCCAGGCCACAGCGGCGATGCTGCCGGGAGTCAAATTCGTGCAGATCAACACTCCATTCTGGTCAAACGAAATAATGACCGGCGGTTTAGCGAAGGCCCGATAACCGCCAACGGGCAGGGCAAGTGTGATAAACAAAATTGCAAGACAACTCTTCATGTTTTTACTGATTTTCAAATTTGAAAAAGGATAACGACCGAGAAAATTTCCAGAAAACCGCGATTGCGGACATGTTTGTTCCGCGCTTCAGGTCAATTGAATTTGGCGCCCCAAAAAAAGTTTTGTCAATACCAGGTGAATCTTTCGGGGACGTAAACAATATCGTAAGGCTGCAAATAAAACGGCCGTCCCTGCGAACCAGCCAAAGCTTTCTTGAGGTTCAGCGTGTATCGAAGAGTGCGGTCCTTTTCCTGCCGGACAACAACAACGGCTTTGGCGTTCGCTTTGGTAAAATCAAAGCCGCCGGCTTCCATGACGGCATCCAACGCAGAGATGGGGTGATTCACGCTGATGGGCCCCGGCCGGAGGACGGCGCCGGTGACATAGACAGGGATGCTCTCAGATTGCACATTTACAATCACTTGTTTTGCGGCCACCTGCGGCTGATACCGTTTGAGCAATTCATCCTGGAGTTCCTCCGGGGTTTTACCGACGGCGACCACTTCGCCTATCAGGGGCAAGACGATCTTGCCATCCGTCCGGATTGTCTGGGTAGTATCAAGGCTTGATGAGCCTGGAATAGAAATACTGAGCGTATCTCCTTCGCGCAGAAGCATGGATCCGGTTTGTTTGGGCACATCAGGTTGATTAGTCACTCCCGGTTGAGGGGGGTTATCGTCGAATTGGCCTGTTTGGCAGCCGGTCAGGGCCAACATCAGAAACAGGGAAAGGACAGACAGGACAGGAACGGTAACCTTCAAAGTATTTGATATGATTTTCATGAGGCGATGCTATTTATAGGGTTAGTCTCTGGCGATTTCGAGTTTTTCCATCAATTCATAAAGAGTGGGACGGCTGACGCCCAGGTCGGTGGCCGCGGCCGTAATTTTACCGGCGTGCTTTCGCAATGCGCGCTGGATGAACTCACGTTCGAGGGCTTCACGAGCGCTCTTGAGGGTTGCGACGTTGCCAACGACGCCGGACATCAGCCCCAAATCTTTTGCCGTCAAGCGCTTGCCTTCAGCCATGATAACTGCCCGGCGGACGGAATTTTCAAGTTCGCGCACATTTCCCGGCCACAGGTGAGTATTGAGAGAGCGGAGAGCGTCCCGCTCAAACGCGAGGCCCTTTTTCGAGTGTTGGGTCGCGAACCGGTTTAGAAATGCCTGAGCCAGGAGCGAGATATCATTTTCGCGGTCGCGAAGTGGAGGCATGGGAATCTGGACAACGGAGAGGCGGTAAAACAAGTCTTCGCGAAACGTTCCGGCGCCCATCGCTTTTTTCAGGTCTGCGTTTGTGGCAGTGACGACCCGGGCGTCGACATGAAATTCCTCCCTGCCACCGACGCGACTGATGCGCTGTTCCTGAAGAAACCGGAGGAGTTTGACCTGCAATTGCGTCGGTATCTCACCGATTTCATCGAGGAAAAGAGTACCACCGGCGGCGGTCTCAATGCGGCCCTTTCGCTGAACATGGGCGCCGGTAAAGGCGCCTTTTTCATGCCCAAACAACTCGCTTTCCAGGAGAGTTTCCGGAATGGCACTGCAATTGATCGGCACGAATGGCCCATTTTTTCGACCGCTCCGCTGATGAAGAGCGCGGGCAACCATTTCCTTTCCGGTGCCGCTTTCACCGAGGATAAGGACCGGCACATCGGTGGTGGCGACTTTGCGAATAGACTCGAACACAGCCTGCATAGGCCGGCTGTTGCCGAGCATTCCTTCGAATGCGTCCGCCTGCAGGAGTTCGCGCATGACACGGTGCTCCCGTTCAAGATGGGCGAGGTGAAAACAGCGCTTGAGGACGAGCCTGAGCTCTTCCATTTCAATGGGTTTGCACAGGAAATCGTAAGCGCCGTCGCCGACGGCCTGGATGGCAATCTCCTTGTCGCTTTGTCCCGTGACAATAATGACTTTTGTCAGGCGGTCCGCTGCCAATATCTCCGACAGAGCGGCCAAACCCTCGTCCGGGCTGGCGGGTTTGGGCGGCAGACCGAGGTCGAGCAACACAACCTGCGGGCGGGCCGAGCGAAAGGCGTCGAGGGCGGCAGCCCGATTTTCAACAAGGTGGAGTTGATAGTCCTTGCCGAGCGCCCACTTCATTTGCGTACGAATTTCGTCGTCGTCTTCAACAATGAGTAGTCTGGAGTTCATGCGTTTGCTTTGGAATAGGTAATATGATTCGAAAAGTGGTTCCCTTGCCGGGCTCGCTTTCAACCTGAATCCTGCCCTTGTGGGCTTCGACGATCATTTTGCTTTGAAAGAGGCCTATGCCCAATCCGTTTTTCTTGGTTGTTTGGAAAGGGCGGAAGAGAGAATGGTTCAGGAATTCGGGGTTCATGCCGCAACCGTTGTCGGAGACTGAGAGCACCGCCCATCCGTTGTTTTGGGAAGTTTCGATGCGGACCTCGCCCTCGGGCGAAATGGCTTCACGCGCATTAAATAGCAGGTTGGTCACTACTTTCTGCATCTGCTCCTGGTCCAGGAGTATTTTGGGCAGGGGATGAATCGATTTGACAAGATTGACCGTGGGGGCAGCTTCAACTCCGGACAGAACCGACAACACCAGTTCATTAAGGTCGGACGCGACGGGTTTGATTTGCAAGCGGCCCCGAAGCTGGCCCAGCCGTTGAATGAGATGGTTTATATGCCCAATCGTTTTGGAAATTCCTCTCAAGGCGTCCTCGCGGAATTCGGGATTGTCAAAGTTCCCCGGCAGGTTTTTAAGCATTAGATTCAGCGTAGAAATCGTATTTTTCAGGTCGTGAACGAAAAAAGTGGACATCGTTTGAAACGCCTCCATCTGTCCGGCACGAAGAAGCTTTTGTGAAAGTTGAATGTTGAGGAGGCCGGCGGCGGCGGAGTCCGCAACGCATTTCAGGAGATCAAAATCCTGCCAGGAAAAAGGCAATCCCTTGACGCGGTCTCCTAAAATGATAACACCGAGCAGTTGGCCGCCGCTCATGAGCGGCGCGCACACCCGGTCTCCCCCGGAACGAAATTCGTCCGGATGGCATAGCTTTAAAGCCGCCGCCCAATCCCCGCTGGAGGCATCAATGTCAACCGGTTCGGGACGCTTTTCCAGGGCATGTATAACGGCAATGGCCTGTGCGTCGGTGAGTTTGAGCGCATTTGCCTTCGCCTGCGATAAGAATGTGGACGTGGCAAAAATGAAATTTTGGCGTTTATCGTCCACAAGCCAGATGCTCACTGAAAGGGTCTGCAGGACGTCGGCGACAAATTTAACGATGGCCTGACATAATTCAGCGGGCACCACCGCGGAAGCGGTTTCCTCCGTGAACCTTCGCCACATCGAACGGTAATCATAGACCGGCCGTTGAAATTGGCGGCTCATGAAGCGTGACACCGACTGCCGCATGCGGTTGGACAACGCCAGCACGGTGACGAGCACCAGCACGACCAGAAGGATAAAGGCCTTTAAAGTGAAGGACGAATTACTGCCAAGGAACACGACGAGTTTGGCAAATATTCCCACAATAAAGAAATACACGCCGGCAAGCAGAAGCGTGAGAGACGTGCGAAGGAGGAATTTAGACGGATAGACGTGAGTTTCAAAATGGCCCGGACGGAAAAGTGAACGCGAAATCAACGCGGCGCCAAACAATGATCCCATGGCGCCAACGGTCTGCAAGGTCAAATTCAATGTGTTGTGGAAGAGAAGCACCTGGCTGCTAATGTAGCCCTGGACAATAATGATGAGTCCCAGGCCCAGAATCATAAATTTGATGCGCCATAACATCGTCCCTATGGCAGCCCGAAAGGTGGATTCCAAATTCATCAAAATGAGGATTACGGCAAGCAATGACGATGCGTTCAGAATAGCGCCTGCAATTCCCAGACGAAACATCCATTGGCCTGAAACGGTCTGGCCCGCCGAAACAATTAAATCACCGGCACAAAAGATGCCGAGTCCAACGGGGACTGCGAACGCGGCCAGCACGAAAGCCCGCCAGGATTTGAGAAGTTCAGATTTGTTTCCGCAAGCGTAACTAATACTGAAGTAAAACCATACCGGAGAAAGAAACGAAGTCAGTATCAGTTTCCATTTCTGCCAGAAGATCATTTCCGAGGGCAGGACGGCGCCCGTTGTCAACGCGAACAGGGTGTTATCGGCGGCCAAGCCTGACATGCCGATGATAAATGCCCAACGGACAGGAGAAAGCTGCCGATTAAAAGCAACCATTAGCGCCAGGCCGAAACAGGCGGCGGCGGCGGCGAAGCCAACGATGTCCGAACCAATCATTGTCTACTTTTTCCCACGAGCAGGGCCAGTTCTCTTTTGGCGGGTGCGAAATCCGGATAAATCTTCAACACCTGATTGTAAGTTTGGCGCGCGGTTGCAGAGTCAGACTGTTGTTTAGCAAATGCGGCCTTGACCATAAGCGCCGGCACGTAGCCGGGGTTGGCCTTCAGGATTTGGTCGGCCTGAGCCAGGGCAGATGACGCCTGCACGGTATTTTTTGCCAGGGCGATCATTGCGAGAAAGCGTTTCGCCTCGTCTGCCCGGGCAAACGTGCCGCCGGATTGCAGGGCTTCTTTCGCGCAGGTCGCCGCCTCGGAAACTTTTCCCATGCTGTAGAACGATTGGCCCAGGTCAAAGAGGACATCAGGGTCTGACGGTTGGGCGTGGGCCGACAATTGAAGCAACGTCAACGCCCATGAGTAGTCACCGGTTTCGAAAGCAAGCCGGCCATAGAGATGAGTGACGTTGGGGTCATCGGGAGCCAAATCATAAGCGGATTTGGCAAAGAGACACGCTTTCTGAGGATCGGTGGAACTATACAACTGCGCGATGCTTGCCAGTGCAAAAACATCTTTAGGATTGGCATTCAGTATGGCTTGATCAGCAGCGAGTGCTTTGTCGATCAGTCCGGCGGATTCATAAATGGCTTCGAGCCTGGCCAGGGCGACCGGATCCGCCGGGTGGCCGGCGGTCCACTTTTCAAGCCATCCCTGCGTATCGGCGTGGGTGTGTTTCGGGTCGATATCGAGTATGGCCAAACGCTGCCGACAGTCGTCTTTTTCCGGAAAATCACCATTCAATTGGAGCGCGCGATGAAAACTTGTCTTCGCGTCCAATTCGAATCCGTCAGCATAACACGCCATGCCCAGGTGAAATTGGATTTCCGCCACGGAATCGAGTTTGCCGGCGCTTTCACGGAGCAACACCAACGCGGTAGTGTATTCTCCTTTTTGGTAAAGGATCCAGCCCAAGGTATCGGCGATGGCCGGATCTGAAGGGGCAAGATCCCTGGCGCGGAGGGCCAAAGGATAGGCTTTGTCCAATTGGTCAAGGTGGCCAGAGTAGATGCAGGCAAGGTTGTTAAGGGCAACGGCATTGTCAGGAGTAATGGCCAGCAATTTTTCGTACGCGTCACGGGCATCTCTATAGTCTCCTTCGGAATTATAGATTTCTGCTTCGAGCATGATGGCCGCGACGTCGTTTGGGTCTTTGTCCAGGGCGGTTTGCAAATTCTGCAGCGCATTCTGATCTCGACCGGTTTGAATAAAAAGCTGGGCCAGGAGCAAATAGGCTGCCTGGGAATTGGGCTGGAGCTGAATGGCTTTTGACAGCACTGATTCCGCTTGATTTGTTTGTCCCTGGGCAGCGAGAGTGGTGCCCAACAGCAATTGCAACATCGCCCGGCCGGGGTCGCGGACGATGAGTTGTTGCACAAGTTGCAGCGCGGCGGTGTATTGATTTTCCGCCAGGTCCAGGTTGACTAATTGTTCTACAGCAGGGAGATAATCGGGCTCAAGCTGGAGCGCTTTTTCAAATTCGGCGCGGGCGGCCTCGGGCTGATCTTGCCGGAACAGCAAAACTCCGAGCAGCACAGGCGCCTGGATATTATCAGGCCAGGACTTTTCAAGCGAGTGATAGATATCAATGGCGCTGTCGGGTTGACCCTGGGCGTCATAAGCGTCGGCCATTAAAAGCCAGGCTTGCGGCAATCGAGGCTGTTGCTGAACCAGATGACGCAACGTGACAATTGCCAAAGCGGGATTTTTATGCGCGATCTCGGACTCAGCACGCAATAGGATGGCGTCGGAGTAATTTGGGTTAAGTTCCAGCGCCTGTGTTAAGCTGCTATCGGCTTCATTCGTTTGATTGTTGGCGAGGTATGCCTGCGCCAGGACGAATTGAACGACGGGCGCTTGCGGATATATCCGTGCCATTCGCCGATAAACTTCTGCAGCCCGGTCCGGGCGGCCCTGCAACAATTCGATTCGGCCCTGGAGCAGCAACCCTTCAAAGCTTTGCGGGTCAAAATCGAACACATTGCCAAGCAGGACCAAAGCATTGGAATCATCGTTTTGAGCGGCAGAGAGTTGCGCCAGGGCCGTCCAGGCCGGCAGGTAAAATGGCGTTTTATGCACGATGTCCTGAAGGAGATGTTCCGCCGCTGGGGTATCACCGGTCATGTTTTTGAATTGAGCGTACCGGACACCGTTTCCGGACCAGGGTGGCGCCAGGTCGGCGGCTGTTTGCAAAGCGTGATCAGCCTCTTTTAGATCCTTTTTCATAAAAAAGAGGCCGCCGAGACCGGTGTAGGCATCGCTGAATTCGGGATTGAGCGCAATCGCACGCTGGAAATGACCTACGGCGACCGTGAAATCATTTTGTCGCAACGCGAGAGTTCCCAGGGCTGTTTCCAAAGACGCGCGGTCGCCCTTTTGTTGGATTTGCTGAAAGCGAAGACGAAGAGCCTGGAACCGGTTTGTTGGCGAAGAGTTCGCAAGGAAAAGAATAGCTTGATCGTCCTGCGGATTATGTGACAGGACAAAGTCAGCATCATCGCAGGCTTGCTTCAATTGTCCAAGGCTCAGATAGACTGCCGCCAGTTTGAGACGGATATCAAGGTTTGTCGGGTCGAATTGTTGGGCGGCCAGGAGAACCTGTCCGGCTTCAGGGCCGCGGCCCTCATTGAAATAAATAACAGCGCGGCGGTCCCACGCCCGGACGTTTTGCGGGTCGTCGCGCAGGACATTTTCATATTCCAATTCGGCCAGCCGATATTGACCGGCATCAAAGAACCGATCCGCAGCCTTCAAATGATGAGAGGCTTTGGCCCTGGCCGTGCATCCGCTGCCTGCGGAGAGCAGCAGCGCGAGCCCAGTGACTATCGGAACCCAATAAATCAGTTTGCGCATGGCTGGTTTTGGATGTTTGCGATCGGCTTTGGGCATCGTTTCTCTGACCTTTGAAGGACCAGAAGCGTTAAAAAAAGTGGAATGAGCGACAGCACAAAAAATAGCGGCCCGCCCTTTCGATGAATGGGGGAATCGATCATTTGGGGTCCCAGATGGATACATAGCTGGCCGATAACAAAGACGCGAAATCCATTGCGAAGCATGCCAAGGGGAACGACAAGCAGAACCAGAACCATCCGTTTCCAGGGTGTTCGCAGGAAAATATGACCCAGGAGCAATGCCGTAATGAAAAGCACGATGGTGGAGTGGATGCCGCTGCATTCCGGGGCAATTTCCAATTTGATGTTTTGCAATTGAAACGTCAATCCATCCTGAATGAATGCCGTATCAGACAGCGAGAAGAAAGTCCCGGCGGCCAACGACGAGCCCCATTGCAAAAAAGAGTTCATTGCGTCAACGAGGGTTGGCGGAATCGGCACTGCCAGGATAAGAAAACTCAATGGAAATGCAGCCGCACGGAGGGTCTCTGCTCCCCAAAACCATGCTGTAATTCCATAAAAAAAGAGCAGGAAACAAAATGTCATCGTCACCAGATAATCGGCAATTGCCGGGAAACTTTGACGAATCCATAGCCAATGCGCCGCGAAGAGTGCGGCGCCAGCCAGCAGAAACACCGCCGCCAGCCAACGGGCAGGCCGCATGGTGGCGGGCAAACTTCCCCGCTCCAGCCAAACCAAATAAAGGCTGATAAACGGTATCAGCAGGATATATGAATATAGATCGCTACCGGCAGCGAACCGAAACAGTTTCCACAGAGGAAACGCGAAGCAAACCGCCAGAATTGCCACTGTCAGCGCAAACCAGCGGAGGCGAGTTGTGAGATATGTAATTTGATTTTCCAAAGGAACGATTTCCGGCAGATTTCAATTGCCTGAAAACATTGGATTACACACCTCTGCCAGGGGCAAAAAGAAGGCCAATAACATAAGTACCGTCATGATAACAGTTTCTCAGGCGTTTGGATGATTGCAAGCATAAGATTTGGAACCCCAAAGAACCTAATAATGACGCGGCGATTTGTGACGGATTTTTCGCGCGTCCAATTGCCTGGAAATTCCCTATGCCAGCGGGATCTGCAGATCAATAAGTGTAGGAAAGACTGAAGCCGACCTGATTGCTGGAATACCCGAAGGCGGAAGAGCCGGTCGTAAAACCATTTTGGGTCGAGACATTTTTACTGTATTGGTAAAAAATGGAAACCGTTCCCCGCTTCGGGAACGGACAGGATAAACGGCTGCTAAAGGTGTACGTATCATCGTTTCTGGCTGCGGAACTGTCGGCGGCCGATGAGATGTAATCACCCCAAGAATAACCGCCACTGAGGTCAAGAAACACGGCACCAAACAGACGCTGGTTGAAGTCACCCGTGACGGAAGTGGTTTCAACGACTTGGTTTACGTAGGCTGAACTGGCCACGGTACGATTTGCGTTTACGCTAAACCTGGTTTGATCAAAGGGCTGGTATTGGAGACCGCCGCCGAAAATGGGAGTGACCAGACCGCTTGCTCCGCCGCTCAAATATTGCTGGGCCTGAAGGCCGCCGTTTAACTGGAAGCTGAATTTGTCAGTGGCGCGCCAACTGACTTGAGCCTGAAGCTGTTGATCGAGAAAATCGGGGCTGCCTTGTTGTTGGTTGTAGCCAAAGCCAACGCCGATGCCTCCATTAAACCTGGGCCAAAATTGATCATTCAACCAGTTCATCGTTGACCAGGAGCGAGAGTTGGAAAGGCCCAAGGTAAGGTTCGTGGAAGAATTTTGCCCGTAATCGTTGAATGTCTGATTGAATCCGATATCCGTCGAAAGTTTCTCGTTGATATGGTAGGTGCCGTTGAAGGTTGTTACGTACGTTTGCTGTTCGGTTTGTCCGGCCGTCTCGGCGTCGGGCTGATCGGAGTAGGCGTAACTTTGCGCGGCGGTCAGAAACCAGTCGCCCCAGGTGGTCCCCCATTGGAGTTGCACATTTTGATTTACCGTGTTCTGGAATGCGCTGGTGGAATAGAAAGTAAACAGGGGCGTATAATTCAGAGTCCAGTGAAGGCCTTCCTGGATCACAACTGCCGGTGAGAACTGTTGAACGATCGTATTTTGCGCCGCTCCGGGCGAGGACTGGATTCCGTTTCCGTACATGAATTGGTAGAGAATATTTGGCCGGAAAACGAATGGTCCGAGTTGAAACGGCTGATTTAGCGGGGCTGGGGCTCCCATTGCGGAAGGCGAAAACACCTGCATTTGGACTGGCTGATTGGTCTGATATGCTTCGACTGCGGCAGGAACCAAAGGAGGCGCGGCAGGCGGAGGCGCCAGGACGCTCTGAGCCATTGCACCCGGTGCCGATGCCACGATGCATAACAATGTCGTTTTCCACGGATAAGTCGAGGGTGGGGAACTGCGGTTCTCCGGGAGAAGGAACCCAGGAGCCGTCATGTTTGCCGGGCGAATAATTTTTCAAAAAGGGCCACCCCATTCAGATCGTCCAGAGAGCTGACCGGAGCGGTGTGGGCGACAGAATGCGCAGGGACGGAAGAACCGCTGCGCCACTTGCGCAGAGAACTCTTCAAGGCCTCTTCCGAGGAGCGCAATTTGATGCCGGCAGCGAGCAATTTAGATGTGTCCAAAATGCAGCTTGAACAACAGGTTTCTGCCAACCCGTGCGGAGGTTCGGGGGCCTCGCCACTTTCCAAAAGCTCAATGTCCGGGACAGGTTTGAACGTTTCCCTGCTGAGTTCGACGATGCGTTCAATAGTGACCGCGTCCCTATTGACCACATTGTACGTGCCGAAGGCCGCGCCGATGTCCCACAATTCCAGGCAGGCGCGAACAAAATCATTCAGGTGAGAAATGGAGACGATACTGTCACAGACAGCCCTGGAGCCGTTTAATTTGGACAGCAGATTGCGGCCATCATCGCGCTCGTCAAAGATCGTGCCGGGACGACAGATGTAGCATCGGCCCATTCCCTGAATCACTTCTTCAGCCAGGGCCTTGCTTCCGCTGTAAAAATTGCACGGGGCGCGCCGGAACGAAAGGTTGGGTTCGTCGGATTCGGTAAATCCGTGAAACTTTTCCGGATGAGTTGCGAACCACCTGCGAATTTCAGTGCGATTAAGGTCACGCTCAATATGGATTTGGCCATCCGCCATTTCTACTTTGGCTCCCGTGTAAATGTTGCCCGATGAAACGTGCGCCCATGGGGTGTTGGTCATCAAGCAGACGCGTGCAATAGTTTGAGGAAGCAAGGCATTGGCGCACAAGACTTCCCAGTGCGCCGATTCGCGGGCTTCAATATTTGGGTTGGGGGCAAAACCCGCGGCATTGATGACGAACTCGGGCTTCATTTTCCGGACATACCCAAACAATATGTCAAAGTTGGTGTAGTCAACCGCCTTCCGCGTTAAGGGAATGAACGATGTTCTTCGTTGGCGCAGTTCTGACGAAAATGCCTGACCGACGTAGCCTGTGGCTCCTAATAGGAGGATCATAAAGTTCAACATTCCCCGTTGGGGGACAACAGGTTGTTCACCTTGCAATTTTCATGCTAACCCTGAGCCCGGCGGTTAACTCTCGGCTTAAATACCTTACTTCCAATGGCTTATATAATAATTTATTTTTAAGTCCAAATAGGCGATTCAAGCAGCACGTAAAATTCTCTGACGCGCGGGCATTACGGATTACAACTTAAGATGCTTATTTCCAAAGAGTTAATCAAACACACCCAACAGCGTCGGAAATCTTATCACTCACTTTTTGGGCCAGAAGAAAAACTTTGCGTAAACGTAGGCCAAGGCTTCGTCCGTGGTGTCGCGCACACCGTCACTGTAACGCCACCAGTGGCTTGTATCATAATCCGGATTTGGTATGGAAATAATTCCAACCTTGACGTCGTTGCCAAAAGCTTCACTAAAGAGCAACCATGTACGCCGGGCATGCGATTCCTCCGTCACTACATTCATGCTGTGGACTTGAAGATTGTGCCTGCTGAACCAATCACGCAATGCGACAGCCGAATAATAAGTGCGATTCCGATTCCAGACGCGCGAGGGAACCATTTGAAGGGATTTGTCCGGAATGCCTGCTGCTCTTAACAAATCCGCACCGACGCTGGCTTCGGTATTGTAATCATTGCTGTAGCCACCGGTTCCGATGACTGGCCCGCCGGTTACGTAGACGCGGTCATAATGCCCCGCTTTAAATTCCTTCACTGCGGCGTCGATGACGAACTGATGAACCCAGCCTTCAACGACAAGTATTTTTGTGTCTTCACGGTGTGTAACAGCCAAAAACGGATGTATTTCCAGGACGGTTAACAACCCTGCAAGCAGAATAAAGGTGACAGCGCCCAATCTACCACGCCAGGAAAGACCCCATCGTTCTTTTCGAACAAATATGCCGTAGAATGCCTGTTTCACGCCGCCGCCCTCACCGTAACAGGTTAAAATCCGCAAACCATTTTCCTGACGTAAAAGGCTTCGGCATATTTTGAGCAACATTCCATCCCACGCAGGCGCATCAGGGCCAGAAACGTTTCCCTGTCAAACCAATGTTTGTTGTTTTGAGTTGAGAAAAAACGGCACAGGTTGTCCGCTTTTTCAGCCGCCAATGGCTCGTCGAGCGGCACGAACAGGTTCGGCGAGGCGAGGTCGCCGTCATATTTTGGAATTTCATACTCGAATATCAAATGACTCCGGAAAGTGTTCCAGGTCAAATCAGAAATGACGCGATGATCCTGATGGCGATCATTGCGGAAATGGGTGAAGATCAAGTCTGGTTGAATACGAGCTTTCAGGGACTCAAAAAAGTCCTTGATTTTAGCCCCTTCAAATGGAAAGTAGCCGTTTCTGAATTGCCTGATGATGATCTGAGATTTGCGGACATCGCGGAGAAACGTGGACGCGCTTTTTTTGGCTTCGACCCGGCGCCGGCCGTCCGCGGTGAAAACAACCCACCAAATGGCGACATCATCCGATTGGCGGGTCAGCGTGAGGATTGCGCCCCCACAGCCGATTTCGATGTCATCGCTATGAGCACCCAGGCAAAGAATATTTTTTGCGCCCTTCAATGGCCATGTTTGCATGTTTTGCAATTTTAATTGTGACAGACAAAGACTATTCGCCTTAGGGAATCACCTGGACGCCGGGTATGGGGATGACAAATTGGCCACCCCAATTTCGGATGCGAGCCATCTGTTTGACGATCTCATCCTTGAAATTCCACGGGAGAATAAGGAGGTAATCGGGCTTGGTCTCATCAATCTTTTCGACTGGAAAGATGGGAATATGGGTCCCTGGCAGGAATTTTCCCTGTTTATAGGGATTACGATCGACGGTAAATTCCAAAAAATCAGTTCGAATGCCGCAGTAATTCAAGAGTGTGTTGCCCTTGCCGGGCGCGCCGTAGCCGGCGATTTTCTTCCCGGCGCGGCGCGCGTGGATCAGGAAATCGAGAAGGTTCCGCTTGGTTGCCTTTACCTGTTCGTCGAAGGATGAATAGGCGCTCATTTGATTGAGCCGCAGTGCAAATTCGCGGTTGCGCAGATTTTCCAACCGTGGAGTGACGGCTTTGGAAGCGTCGGCCGTGTGGCGGGCGTAAATTCGCATTGAGCCCCCGTGCGTTGGAAGCTCCTCGACGTCGAACAAGGTCAATCCATGCGCGGCGAAAATCTTTTCGGCGGAGATAAGCGAGAAATATGAAAAATGTTCGTGATAAATGGTGTCGAACTGATTTTGTTCCATCAGGCGGGCCAAATGCGGAAATTCAAGGGTAGCGACGCCTTGAGGTTTCAACACCATTTGAATGCCGGCAACAAAATCATTTATATCCGGAACCTGCGCCAGTACGTTGTTGCCAATCACCAGATCGGCTTTCTTTCCATCGGCGACGATTTTCTCGGCGGTCTTGCGGCCAAAAAATGCCACCAGGGTTGGCACTCCTTTTTCCACGGCGACCTTCGCCACATTGGCGGCGGGTTCAACACCGAGCGCCGGGATGCCATTCTTTACAAAATTGCGCAGGAGATATCCGTCGTTGCTGCCCAGTTCGACAGCCAGGCATTCGGGTCCGAGATTCAGGCGCCCGGCAATCATGTCCACATACTCTTTTGCATGAGCCAGCCACGTTTCCGAATAGGAGGAAAAGTAGGCGTATTCGGTAAAGATATGCTCGGGGCTGACGTATTGCTGGAGCTGAACCAAAAAGCACTGGCCGCAAACGCGCACATGGAGCGGGTAAAATGCCTCCATCTGATTTAATTGTTCGGGGCCGAGGTAGCTTTCGCACAAAGGAGACATTCCTAGATCAACAAATGTCTGCGATAGCTGGCTGGCGCAGAAGAGGCACACCGGATGCGGATCGGCAGTCATTTTCAAATTTGAGGGAATTGAAACGGTTTTCAGTGTTCTGACTCGGGCTTCCAGAGTTCCCACGGAGCTCTGCCGCTACTGCACAGGTCGGTCAATTCCTGCTGTTCTTTGAAAGTATCCATTGCCCAAAAGCGGTCGTATTTGTAGCCCATAATCAGGTCCTTTTCAATGAGGCGCTCGAAAGGCGGACCGACCAGATCCTCGCCCTTTCGAATGTATTTAAAGATGTCGCGTTTAAATGCAAAGAAACCGGCGTTAATGAGCAGGCCTGACTCGCGCACAGTTTCGATTCTGACAACCCGATGGCTGCCGTTTTTCAAGGTCACCGTATGAAAAGTCTGGGAAGGCGGAGAACAAACGAAAGCCGCTACTTTGCCGCTATGTTCGAATTGTTGCAACATCTTCGGCAGCGGCATATCGGTGAGGCCGTCGCTATAATTGGCCAGGAATGTTTCTTCGTTCTCCAGCAGGCGCTGCACTTTTTTGAGACGCTGTCCGATGGAGGCATCGATACCGGAGTCAACAAAGTTGATGGTCCAGTCCTGAATATCGCTGGTGGTGAGCGTCAGCTTTTTACCTCCGCCGGACAGGACAAAGTCATTTGAAATACACTCATCATAGCGCAGGAAATAGTCTTTGATCTTATCGGCCATATAGCCCAGGCACAGGATGAAGTCCTTGTGTCCGAAGTGGGCATAATATTTCATCACGTGCCACAAGACAGGCCTATAGCCGATGGGAACAAGGGGTTTGGGAATATTGTTGCCATACTCCCGCAATCGAGTTCCCTTTCCGCCGCAGAATAGAACAACTTTCATGGTTTCCTTTCTTAATTAATTGAATTCACGGAAAACGGGCTTGACCGGTCGTCCTTCCAAATAGCGGTCAATTCCCTCATCGATCGCGCGGCGATAGACACCGAGCGCACCGGCAATTCCATCAATCGTACGCTGAATGTCCTGGTCCGAGTGCGAATAGCTGATAACCAAAGAAGGCATCAATAGCCCGCGACGCATAGTTTCCTGGAGAAAAAGTGTGCGGAAAGCCTGCGACGGCTCCCGTTTTTGATCCAGAGTCGCGTACATGAGGCAACATGGCCGGCCATTCAGCAGGAAATGGTTTTGCAATTTCAGTTCATTTACCACCTGGTGAATGCCGTCGCGGAGCAACCCGCCCTGACGCCAGAGCGTGTCGACAACAGGTTCGTCTCGATAAATCCGCATTGTTTCAATGGCCGCAGCCAGGGCATGGTGCTCGGCGCCATGGGTGGTAGACAATAGAAAAACGCGCTCACGATCATGGTCAAGGCCGCCCAACCGCATAATGCCGCGCCGGCCGGCGAGCGCGGAAACTGAGAACCCGTTGGCGAGGCCTTTGCCAAAGGTTGAAAGGTCCGGCGTCACTTTGTGGAATTGCTGCGCGCCGCCATTGGCCCAGCGGAAGCCTGTAATACTTTCGTCGAAAACCAGCACGGCGCCTTCTTTCGCGCAGAGTTCTTTCAAGCCCTGGAGGAACCCGGGGGCCGGCTCCTGCTCTCGTTCTGCCTCCAAAATGACCGCGGCGATACGCGAGGAATGAGCCGCAAACAATTCGCGCACGCTGTTCAGATCGTTGTAGCGAAATTTCAGGGTTAGTTTGCGAATCACTTCGGGAATACCGGCATTCATTGGGGTCGAGCCGATGAACCAGTCATCCACGGAAAAGAAGGGATGTTCTCTGCAAATGGCGATCAAGTCCCGGCCGGTGAAAGCGCGGGCCAGCTTGACTGCGGCGCTTGTGGCGTCAGAGCCATGCTTGCCAAACTTTACCATTTCCGCGGCGCCGATAAAGCCCTGAAATGCTTCAGCGCATTCCAGTTCGATCGGGCATGGGCGGACAAAGTTGTTACCCGACTGGATCTGGCGGCAGGCGGCCTGGACGACGGAATCGTACGCATGACCGAGTGTGACTGAACGCAGTCCCATCCCGTATTCGATGAATTCGTTTCCGTCCATATCCCACACGTGCGAACCTTTGCCGCGAACGATGTAGACGGGCATCTGTTCCGGATATTGATCATCTCCCTTTGCATAGGTATGCGCTCCACCAGGAATCGTAGAATGGAATCTTTTTTGAAGGGCTTTGGATTTGGCAAAATTCATCCGGTATCGGGCCTTAACCGACGTTGTGGGGTTCTTTGCTGTTTCGATGGATTGGAAAACAGGCATCTTTTAAAGGAGGAATTGTCCCTTTCGATGATCAAAAAAATGGGTTTTAAACGCGGTTTTATCACCAAAAATGCCCCAAATCACCGAAAAAGGCAGACTCGCCAAGGTCATCGGCGGAAAAGATATGCGGAAAACATGGGTTTTTGAAGGCATTTCAGCGAACTGTCCCCCCATCAAGCGGGAACGTGGGGACAATTGCAGGGAAGTTGCGAGTGCCATGAGCCGCCGTCGCTCAGAAGCTATGGCGCGCCAAGGTGCCATTTTGAAAATTAAAAAGAAGACCTTGCGGACGGCCACCAGAAAAAGGGAAAAGTTCATTCGGGGATATTGGATTGTGAACGTTGAAACGCGGGGATCGCCGTGTGAGGGCACACAGCCTACAGAGGCGCACGGATTGTTGCAGGCCCTCACACGGCGCTTGCTGTTGTTTGACGGTTCATGGAGTTTCAATATTTTGACTTTGATACAATTCGAATTTCTCAGATGCAGGGCGCAGTACAAGAACTAGATTTGGAACCCCAAAAAAGTTCAATGTTGGCGCGGGGATTTAGGGACAGAAATTTTTTGATATCGTTTTTTGGCCGGTGGAATGGAATGCAACCATCTGTTTTACCGACGGCATTGAGCCATTCCGACGATGGGCAGTCCAAATAAATCCCGACGGATGTCTTTGAGGACGGGAAATTCGTTACGCCACTGGGAGGGCATTTTCGGATCGAGCCTGGCAGCGAGAACAGCCTCCCGTTTCCCGGCAGAAGCGACGGTGTTGCCATGGGGATCAAAAACGACGCTGCCACCGGAATATTCAAGTTTTGGGTCTCGTCCACAACGGTTGACTCCGATCACGTAAGCCTGATTTTCGATTGCGCGTGCCTGCAACAACGTCGTCCAGTGCAAGTGCCTTCGGCTGGGCCAATTGGCAATGACTATCATAATGTCCGCGCTCTGCGCGACCGCGGCGCGAAATGCCTCAGGAAAACGCAAATCATAGCATATAAAAACCGCTACCTTGAGGTTTCCGCAACGAAATACGGTCAGGTGGTCTCCGGCGGAATAGTGGTCGGACTCGCCGCCCGGGCTGAACGGGTGCAATTTGGCATAGCGGGCAAGACAATCGCCCGAAGGGGCGATGCAAACGGCTTCGTTCAACACAAGTTGACCGGCCTGGCGGGCGATGCCACCGAGCACATAGGACCGGCGTTCGGTTGCCAGTTGCCGCAGAAAGACCGTCGTGGGTCCGTCTATTGGCTCGGAAAAATCGCCGGCGTTCATCGTAAATCCGGTGGCGAACATTTCCGGCAGGATGATAAGCGACTTTGGAGAAATCCTATGTTTGCGCAAAATTGAACGAACGCGCCCGAAGTTCGCAGCCTTGTCTTCCCAGACGATATTGAACTGGCAGCCGTACACCATCATAACGTTTCGCCGTTTGGACCTGCAATCGAGATTGACAGCGAACCGGAACTTGCCCAATCATAATAGAAGCAAATCAAGCAAGTCAGATCAAACGCTCTTTTAGTCATGGAAACCAAATCCGCGCTCTCAAGGCACATCCTGTCCAGCATAACCGATTGTCTCTTTTCGGAGGATAAACCGCCGCGCCGCTTTTTTGGGCTTATTCTCGTGGCCCTTTTTGGCGCGATATTATTGGCAATGCTCTGCCTGGGTGCTGCGCCGTTCAGGGACGGCGCCTGGGATGCTATCATTTTGCTTAACGGCGGCTGGAGAATTGTCAGCGGCCAGATTCCGCATACGGATTACCATAACCCCGTTGGACCGTTGACTTATCTGCTGGTCGCATTCGGGATAAAAGTTGCGGGTCCTTCAACCTCCGCGATTCCGTATGCTCCTCCGTTTGGATGCAGGCGCCGTCGTGTACGCTACTGGATGGAATATTCTTAAACGTCCGTCGTTTGAAGCATCAAGGCAACTCCACGCAGGTCCGCTCCATGACCTCCGGGTTCCCGCAGGAGTGGCATTGATCGGCCCCTATTGGTACACGCGAGATTTTCCTGACAAGATGAACGACGGTCTCGACCTGCTGCGAAAGCATCTGGCGCCGGGCGATCGGGTAACCACGTTCGGTTATACAGATCCGTTCTCGTTCGCCTTTGGGCTTAAGCCTTGCCGGGATGGCAACCAGTGGTGGGACAAGAACTATTCGTTTAGCACCAACGTTTGTCCGACAGCGGAACAATATTTGGGAAGCGCAACTCTGGTCATGGTTCCCATTCCGGATCGCAGTTACTCGTCCCGGGCGAGTATGACGCTCGAAACGATGAAAGGAATGTACAACAACTACCTTCAAGAAAATTTTCAACTTGTTGAGACGTCGCAGGACTGGGTTCTTTATAGTCGTCGTTCGGTTTCCCCGGAAACCAGTCGCGCTAATTAGGCATTTCAGCAGTTCAACACACCAGTTCAGGCTTTGGCCGCAGGCTCGTATACCAACACGCCATCGGCCGGAATTTCGGTTTCATACTTCGCAACGACCTGATCAGGAACGTGTGAAAGATCCACACAAGACAAGTAGTCCCGCAACGTCGTGCCCGTGCATTCGGAATCAAGATTTGGAGCTCCGATATTGTTGGCCAGATCGTCAAGGTTGACGGTACGAAAGTCTATGCTGAAGCGTGTATAACCCGACGTGTTGGGCACCGAAGAGTGGAGATGCGCTCCCGAAAAAGCAATGATTCCCCCCGGCGGCGCGATCACACGTATTTGCGGGTCCAGTTCCACAGGCTCCTGCGGCTTGGGTTGTTCGCGAGTGTCCTTGCCTATCTGTTTGGCGGCGCTCTTTCGTCCTTCGGCGTTCCAGCGATAGTAATTATAATTGCGGGAACTGTTCTTCAGGGCTTTATCCCAGTAACGAAGATGAAAGGCCAATCCATTTTCGGGGGTTATGTCGTAAACTGGAATCCACCAGTTAATCTGACATTGCGGAGCGGAGTACCACGTATCGCGATGGGGGTGAAAAGCGTATGCGATACCGGTTGTCAGATAGTTGTCGCTTGTCGAAGTCCGCAAGCGCGGCACGTCGAAATACGTTGCCTTTAAGTTGCAGCCCATTTCCTTGAGCAGGGAGGGAATAAGCTCTTTTGCCCTGGGATGATGAATGAATTTTGGTTTGAGCCCTTCCAGGACGGAGACATATTTCTCAACCGGAAGTTCGTGTTGGGCGGTCTTGGGGTCAATCGGAGCGAAGGCCTCGACCGAAAGCGAATGCGCAAGGCGGCAGAGTTCCAGCGAACTTGGCGTGGGCGAAAAGACCAGCAATTGCCCGTCATAGAGCGCTTTGCGGATCCCCTGGTCGTCTAATTTTGGATCAATGAATAGTGAGTTCATAGGGTTTTCGTTTTTTGGTTATATGTTTGCTGCAGATTCCGGACAAAAGATAAAACGAGCAGACAGCTTATGGCCGGCCGGGACCGGTCTCGGCGAGCAGTCCCGCGTTTTCCAGACGAGCCGCCGCTCCGGAAACGGACGCGAACGATAGCTGCGAACGCCGGGCAACATCGAGGAGCGAATTGGCGCCGTCGGCCAGATTCAATACCCACAGCAAAGCCGACTCATCGGCGTTGCCACTAACGCCACCCATCGCACGATAGAGGCCGCGCTTTCCCAGTTGGGGTTCTCCGTAAGGAGCCAGATTCCGAAAGGTCCGGTTGGCCTCCCACATTTCGATGGTTCGCAGGAGCATTTCGAGCGATTCTCCAAGCGCGCCGGGCTTTATAAATTCGAGGTTGTCCGCGGATGTATGGTATTGGACATATCGGCCGTTTGGCGTCCGGCTGAATCGTCCAACCGGCAGGTCGAATCCGGGGGAACAGAATTGTCGTTCATCATAACCCATCGGCTCGAAAGCCTCCACCATGTGGCCGGGTGCGGCTTCGGCAAGCACGCGCTCCACTACCGTGTCCACGGACGCGTTTTCCCGGCGTGACCGTTTGTAATGAAATAAGCCGGAGTCACCAAGGCAGGACAAGACCAGTCCACCGCGAATATTACCCAAAGCAGCGCGGTTCATGGCGAGCCAGGTTATGGCGCCGATTGTGCCTGGCGCCCAGAGGAAGCGGTACGAATAGCGCAACCGGCGTCCAGAAAGAAGTTGTGCCAGTCGCACCGCGACGGACATGCCCGAAAGATTGTCGTTGGCCAGCGATGGATGACAGGAGTGCGCGGAAAAAAGAAATTCATCACGGCTTTCACCTTCGATCTTAAATTCGGCATAGGTCAGATGACCCGGCTGAAGCGTCGACTGGATGCAAATGTCATATTCACCCTCCTCAAGCGATTGGAGTTGGCGATGGCTCAGGCAGAACCCCCAGGATTCCTTGTAGTAGGACGTTCGATAGGGAATCCATTCCGGGTGCTCGGGAATACTATGGAGATGGGGTTTTAATTCTCCGAGCGTGAGTTTTGCCCGCACGGGCACACTATAATTGACCAAATGGAGATTACTCGTTCGGAAATCCACAATGCGTGTCCCCCGGGCGTCATCAATCCAGGCGTCCTGAACGTTCCATTCCGCGGGCACTGTCCAATCCAATACCTGTGTGCCCGAAGGGACTTCGTGAAGTTCGACAGGCACAAATTGCTTGAGCGCGTTCAAGCTGTCACGCAAACCATGACCGGTAATACTCCGGCACCACGGGTAGAGCCGGGTCACGAAATCATACAATTGCCGGCCTTCAGCCTCGATGTTAAGACCGTCGCGGAGATTGGGCGGCGAATAGGTCATGCTTTAAATCCGGCTGGATGCGCCGGTTCCGCAACCGGCTGGAGTGGTGTATCCCGAAATAACTGCTCCCTGACCCGGGCAAGCGTCGGAAGCGCCCGGTCTTTTTCGGACATCTCTGTCACAGGCATTGGCCATTTAATTCCCATCGCGGGGTCCTCCGCACGGATTCCCGCCGCCGCCTCGGCAACATAACGGGTGCCCATCTGATAAAATACTTCGCTGTTGTCCGTTAGTGTTTGAAATCCGTGAGCAAAGGCCCTGGGAACATAGAGCGCTCGGCGGTTTTCGGCCGAGAGTTCGAACGCTTCGTGATGCCCAAATGTTGCCGAATCCGTACGAAGGTCCACGATGACATCCCATATTGCACCCCGGACACAACGAACCAGCTTAACTTCTGCCCAGGGGTCCTGTTGAAAGTGAAGGCCGCGCAACGTTCCCTTTTTGCGGCTTAGAGACAGATTGCACTGTACAAAGCGGGTTTCAAGCTCGTGCGCGGAAAATTCCCACTCGCAGAACGTCCGCGCGAAAAATCCCCGTTCATCTTCGCGAGGTTCAAGTTCGATGATGAACGCTCCGGGCAAGCGTGTTTCGACGAATTTCACAGGAAATAAATTAACATCCGTTCTGTTTCCAGTAAAAGCGTTCGTCGATTTGGCTGGTCCGAATGAGATGTTCAAGTTGCTTGAGCCGTGTAAATGCCCGGAACCCAAACATTTCCCGGGTCAGATCAATGTGCTTGAACAAGTCATGCAGTTGTTGCGCGCCACGCCGGGCATCCCAGGCGCACCGGAAATCGGGAAGGTGTTTGCGAATTTTTTCAAACGAGACCCGGTAGCTGCGGTTGTCGGCACTGGGTGCGCCGAATGCCAGTTTACAGCCAGGGAAGGTTTCGGCAACGGTCTCCGCGATTTCTCTAACGCGATAGTTGTGGCTGGTTTCGCCTACATTGAATATTTGATTATGGATTGCCTCGCGTGGCGCCTGGAGGACCTGCCGGATGGCTTCACAAATGTCCAATGCATGGACCAATGGCCTCCAGGGTGTGCCGTCGCTGGTCATGCGAATTTCCCCGGTCGTCCAGGCCAGGCCGGAAAGGTTGTTGAGCACGATATCGAATCGCATGTGCGGAGAAGCGCCGTAGGCCGTCGCATTCCTCATAAAAACCGGGCTAAAAGTTTCGGCAGCCAGTTCGCTGACATCCTTCTCGACCCGGACTTTGCAAACGGCATAAGCTGTTTGCGGATCCAGAGGCGATCCCTCGTCTACGAGGTCGGAATCCGATACCCCGTAGACGCTGCAAGAGGACATGTATACAAAGCGCCCTACACCGGCCTGGCGAGCCAATTGTGCGAGCCGGACCGAACCCTTATGGTTGATATCGTAAGTGATGTCAGGCGACAACTGTCCGAGAGGATCATTAGATAATTCGCCCAGGTGCACAATAGCTTCGATACCGCGAAGGTCTTCGATTTCAATTTGGCGAACATCTTTGGAAATCGTCCGGGGGATTGTTTCGCCGTAACGATATAAAGTGCCTTCGCGGTAATATCCAGTATCAAGCCCGGTAACGTCGTGTCCGGCGCCTGAAAGGCACGGACCCAGCAACGAGCCAAGATATCCTTCACTGCCGACCAGAAGAATTTTCATAAAATGACTTATCAGAACCGAAAAGACTCCGACCTAATGATCCTGTGCGCTTTTGCGAATGTAGATGACCAGGTCTACGGGGTGAAGGCGGCCCATGCGCAAATGCAAGGGCGCCTGAAAATCGGGGCAGTTGCTCATTTGACTGGCAAAGGCCGCATTATAGGTGTCGTCCAGCAAATCTGCATCGCCGCCTGGAATCGGTTTCAGTTCCGGGACCGTGAATACGACGTCATTGGTGGCGACGGCAGCAATCAACGACGATACCTTCGGGTCGCCAGTCCCCTGGCTCCAAAGCAATTTCACCGACGGCGGCTGTTCATGATGGGATAACCAAGGATATAGAATCTGCGGTGGGTTCAAGGCAGGCACGTCGCCGAGATAAGCGATGGATGGCCGTTTTAAGCCATGGGAATTCAACAGGAGACGGAATTGGTTCCAATCCCATTGTTCCCAACGTCCCAGGTTTGTCCACGCATACCGTTCTCCGGGATATTCCTGGCGAAGAACGATTGGAGCGAGGGTCAGCCCCAGTTGAGCAAAAATCACCAGGTTCAGAACCAAAAGACGGATTGGAAATGATAACCAGCCCTCGTTATTGGCAAGCAGGGCAAATCCAGCGGCAAAGAGGACCAGGGACTGGCTGGTGTGATACATGACCTGATTATGTGAGGCCAGGGGCATCAGCAGCGTAGGCAACGCCCCCAGCAACAGGCAGAGCATCGCCCATGACGACCCGACTGGAACTTGTGACGGACGGGAATAGAAACGATTAACAAGGGCCGTAAGCAGGAGTGCGAGACACACCAGGCCAATCGGCAGCCCGAGGCCTTCCTGTAAAAAGCGAATGAGAAATCGGATGGTCATGCTCAGGCCGGCAGGCCCCATCGATTGGCGGGAAAAATTCATGGCGTGCCCAACGTGATACAAACCGCCCCGGAAATTTACCAACCACCACGGGCCTGCGATGAGCGCACCTATGATACAAGCGTTCAGTAAAAATTGGGGGCTCGGACCGGTTATTTTTTTGCGCCAATATAAAATCGCCACCAATAACAGGAAACAACCCGCGAGAACCGGAAACGAGGCTTTAGCCAGGGCCCCTATTCCAAGGAAAATCCCCAACCCGAGGCAGTTGATAAGATTCCCGGCGGGCTGGTTCCAACTTCGGAAGACAAAGTAACATGTCCCGGCAGCAGCCAGGTAAAGCGCGTACTCATTATAAAAGATGGAACTAAAGAAAAGAAAATCCGGGCAAAGGGCCAGCAGGATGACCGAGAGAGCCGCAGTGTCCCGATTACTAATACGGCGCACTCCCAGATACACCAAAGCCAGTGTAAAAATGCGAAAAAGAATAGAGACGAAGCGGAGCACAAACGGACTCGGTCCCAAAATAAGAGCAAATGGAAAGGCGAAAACACGATAAGCCGGAGGCCGCAAGGAATCGTCAAGCAGCCAGCCCTTCGCCACCCCCAGAACCCCATGCGCGTGGAAATGGCTGACATCCAATTGCATTTCATTTATGTAGCCGGCCTCATCCCAATTGAATCCAAAAGGATGCTCATAGCTCCAAATGAGCGAGGCAACCGTCACGAGTAAAACCGTAATCAGCGCCAGCAGGGGCCAATAGAGTCCCTGTGACCGCACCGGGTTTTCTGAAGGAATGGCAATATCAGGCATAATGTTGTGGCTGCGGCTTGTAAAAAGCCGCCATTTTAGCGAACGACTATTTCTCCACGGCGACAGAAACTGTCGGTTGGCTCCGGTCCCACCAGCGCCACATCCCGTTCCAACATTTTTCAACGAGCGCGCGAGGAAGCCATTTTATAAGCGGTATCCAGCTAAGCGGATAATTGACGGAGGCAAAACTCTTCTTATGGAAATCCCAAAGCTTGCGGTTCCATTTGCCTGGCCGGCAGGCGAATCCGGCCAGCCAGACAAAGTAGTGCCGTTCATCCCGTTTCAGACATTGACGATATTCCTGTTCCGACAAATAGTCGCGCCCGTGCGCCAGGAGCATGGAAAGATGAACGAATGGTTGCAGACCAAGCAGGCGAAGCGGCGCGATCATTGAACCCGGCTGACGCCGTGTATAAGTGAGCACCTGATGCACAAATCCAAAGTTCGAGGTCTTCAGGACGTCAAAACATGCGTGACCGTCTTCAAAAGGCGCGTATCGCTCCTCATAAAAAGGATTCCGGGACCTGACTATATCCGAGCGCATCAGCAATGACGTAGGCGTGCCAAATAGATATTTGTGCTTCAAAAAATAGAGGCGGCATATGTCGCGGCCCGGCGTTTCCAGGCTTGGATAAGGCAGCCCATCCAGACGAACCTCATCGTCTTCAAGTTCATAAGCGGCGATAATACCGGCGTCGGGATGCGCCTCGGCCAGTTCCACCATGCTCCGGATGCACTCAGGAAATATCCAATCGTCCGCCTGGACCATTTTGCAGTATTTGCTTTCCGTAGAAATGCACGACAGAGCAAAATTATAATTTTGAACTTGCGACAAAAATGCCGGAGTCCGAACGAGGCGGATTTTGCCCGGGAAACGCGCGGCAAAGCCCGCGGCAATCTCACTTGAACCATCAGTGCTGCAGTTGTCCACGAGAATATATTCCCAATGTTCAAACGTTTGGCGCAGCACGCTTTTAATGCACTCGGCGAGATACTCGCGAGTATTATAGAACGGCGTAACAACACTTACTAGAGGCGCGGCATCCATGTCTTCAGTTTGTCTTCAGTTTTTTCGCAACTGACTTTCGCTGGCAAGTTCCGCCAAAGCGTCATATTGCCGGTTAACGGCGGGACGTATGCCAAGCTGGTACGAAGAAATCCGAGTCGTGACAGTACTTTCAACAGTCCTGATATGGTCCAGAGCATTCAACACATCTTCGGCTTTAAAGTCATCAATGTGCAGAAGGCAATCCGTTTGGCTGATATCTTCCATGACCCAGTCCACCTTGGGGTCAAAAGAAATCGCAACCGTAGGCGTCAGCGTAACAAAACCAAGAATCGCGCTGTGCAAGCGGCTGGCAACCAGGAAGTCAACCTCGTGAAGCAACCCAACAAGTTCCTTCCACGTCCGAATGCTCGGAAGGTACAACCGGTCGGCGAGTTTTTTTCGCGATGTCTCATCAAGCCGTTCAAAGATTTGGGGGATGACGCTTTCATCATCGCCAAGGGACGACCAAACCATCACCAAAAAATAGTCGCGCTCCGCGAGCCGGGCAATGAGTTGTGCCATCTGCTGCACGTATCTGCTATAGAGCCCTTGATCCTGGTTCGGCCAACTTGCGGGCTTTCCATAGGCAATCGGACTTATTGCCACTACGGTCCGGCTCCGCGAAAGTGACCGAATACCGGCGTCCGCCGGAATTTCCGAAACAGGCAGGCCAAACGCCAGGTCCGGAACTATCGGATCGTCCACTGCCGCCCTGAACAACGTAGCGGCAATCCGTTTGCTGTTTCGATCACGATACGACCGATAGCAGGCAAGGCGCAGCGCCAGGGACAAAAACAAACGGGAAACCGGCGATTTCATTTTTCCGGCGCCCACACTTACAAATGCACAAGGCACGCGAGCCATACGGGCCAGCATGGCCCATTTAAGAAGCGCAAATGGGTGGCCCCATGGTCCGCCCCACTCCTCATCTAATTGCCCGCCACCCGCCACAATCAAAATATCCTGCCGGCCAATAAAACGATATCCCCGCGCGACATGCAAAAGTTCCTTTGGAACCAAAAGAAACCATTGGCGCAAATCCTTCAAACATTGGACAAGTCGAGGCTTGCGTTTGAGGGCATCCTTGAGACGGGCCATCAGGTTGCGATTTCCGGTGCGTCCATTCTGCTGTAGAACAGAGCCCGAGACGCTTCCGTTGGACATGGCGTAGAAATGTCTCGAGGTAGTGCAAAGCGGAAATGCCTCCACGCCATGTCGTTCGATAAAATTCTCGCTATTCAGAGAAATCCCGGCAAACCGAGCTCCCGGCATTTGCAGGCGCAGGTTCGTGATGAGGGCATCCTGAATCGCCGCGTCGCCGAGATTACCGCCTGAGTATGGAGTCAGCAGCGCGATTCTCGTGGTCGCCGTTTGAACCTGGCGAACGGTCGTGCTCATAATCAACGGGCCAGGCCGGCGCCGTCAGGCATCGCCTGTACGGTATCCGCAGGCGGCGCATAAGAGGGCTCCGAAACCGCCTGAATCTCGTGCCGGACAACTTTTGGAAAGCAATTGACAACCCCGCGGACGTCGGTTTCAGAACTCACATAAATTGTCGCCGCCGGTTCCCAGATATCGTAAAGAGTTTGCGTATCGTACCTGTAAACGACAAAGCAGGGGTGAAAAATGCCATCAACAAGGTTTAAATCGAGTTCAAATGAGCAGTGGTAAACCTGGCCCTTATCAAGCGAGAAATTGCCGAGCCCCAGGCGCTCGGTGGAAGTATCGAAAACACTTTGGAACTCACTATCGAGCAAATAAATCGAGAGCGACAGTTTGCCACAATGCGCGTTGGCACAAATCTCCACGTCAATCCATGCTTTCTCACCGGATTGAAACCTAAGCGATTCACCGCAACGATTGCGGACTGTAACTTTCGAAATCCTGACCGGCGTTTTGTCATCCGCCGCATCTGCGCTTCGGGACCTGTGCATATAGGTTGAGACGACATCCTGCGCCGGCCCGATTTTGACGGTCCGGCCTTTTTCCAACAGCAGGCACGAACGGCAGAACTCAGTGATGTTTTTCAAATTGTGGGAGACGAACACGACAGCCGAGCCGCCGCGAATCACTTCTTTCATGCGCTGGATGCACTTCTTTTGAAAGAGATAATCACCAACGCTGAGGACTTCGTCCACGATCAAAACATCCGGGTTGACATGTGCCGCCACCGAAAAGCCCAGTCTGGCATACATGCCGGAAGAATAACGTTTGACCGGAGTGTCAATGAATTCTTCAAGTCCTGAAAACGCGATGATTTGGTCGAGCTTGGCTTTGATCTCGCGCTTGTCCATTCCCAGAATAGCGCCGTGGAGGAAAATATTCTCCCGGCCTGTAAAGTCCTGGTGAAAACCTGCGGTCACCTCAATCAGCGCGGAGAGCCGTCCATCGACATGGATTTTACCCCTGGTGGGTTTCATGATGCGGCTCAATATTTTCAAAGCAGTGCTTTTGCCCGCTCCATTGTGGCCAACGATACCGAATGCTTCTCCACGCCGGACCTCAAATGAGAGGTCTTGCAATGCCCAGAATTCGCGCCGGTCTGTCGCGCTTAGCTCCTGCCTGTTGAACATTCGTCCGGTCAACGCAGGAATGAGGTCCCGCAGCGAGTTAAAAACCTCGCCTTTGCGGAACATCTTGTAAACGCCCTCCATCCGTAATGCCACGTCTGACATAATCTCTCCAGTTAGATGCTCTCAGCGAAGGCCGGCTCAAGATGCTTGAAAAAAGCGTAGCCACCGAAAAACGCAATCAAGGCAAACACCATGCTGTAGGCAAGCCACGACAATTCGGGCCATTGCTGGCGGGTAACGCAGTCGCTGATTCCCTCCAATATTGGCGCCGCTGGATTGATTAACAGCCATTTGCCTTTGTCGCCAAACATTTGCACGTCGTAGACAACGGGCGTAAAGAGAATGGCGAAGGTCAGTACCGCTTCAACGATATATTTGACGTCACGGAAGAAGAGGCTGCCCGCCGACACGATCATGCTAATTCCGGCGGCAAGCACTATCATGGTCATGATTAAAACAGGAACTTCGAAAAGGCAGAGGCTCCAGCCTGTCTTCAGGACCAGTAAAAGGATTACCAGAGGGACCGATGCCACCGCACAGTCAAACAGGCTGGCGAGCACGGCGGCCAAAGGAAAAATCTCTTTTGGAAAATAAATTTTTGTCACGAGGGTCGTGTTGGTGGTAAGGCTGATGCAACTAAAGCGAATGCTGGATACCAGGAACGCCCAGGGGACCGACTTCACGGCCACGGCGGCAATATCGGCGTTGTCGAGGTGCTTGCCAGATGCCAGCGCAAGGCCGTAGCGCACGATAACGCCTGCCCCGACAATGAGCGTGGGCATCAGGAGCGCCCAAAGAAAGCCCATCGCCGATTGTTTATAACGGACATTGATGTCACGACGGACGATCGTGTAGAAGAGATCGCGGTATCGGTAAAGTTCGCGCAATTCTTCTGTCATGTTTTGGGAGATTTCAACCACACATCATTGTCCACGGATCTGGCGTGTGCCGGACATTACGCCTTCCAGACCTGCCCTGCTTTGGTTTTTACAGAAGCCATGGCGTTGCGCGTGTCCACAATACATTCCGACCAGTCGGCCAGGTCCTGGTAGTTAAGAGACTGATGGTTCGTGGCGATGATGGCGGCATCGAAACTTTGTATCGTTTGGCGATTCCATTCCACCGATTGGGCGCCTGCCCAGTGCGCGTGCTCGCGGGTAGGACGGATTATCGCCACATAGGGATCATAATAAGCGACATCTGCCCCGCGCTCTTTCAAAAGATCCATTAACGTATAAGCCGGTGATTCCCGTTCATCGTCCACATTTGGCTTGTAGGCCAGGCCAACAACCAATATGCGGCTGCCATTGACTGGTTTGCGCCGGGCGTTGAGTGCGTCGGTCAAGCGGCTTATTACGTACCCGGGCATCGAGGTGTTGATTTCGCCGGCCAACTCGATGAACCGCGTGTTTTGGGAATATTCGCGCGCCTTCCACGTGAGATAAAAGGGATCGATTGGGATACAATGGCCGCCCAGGCCGGGGCCGGGATAAAACGCCATAAACCCGAACGGCTTGGTCCTGGCTGCATGAATCACCTCCCAAATATCGATTCCCATAGCCGTATAGACCAACTTTAATTCGTTCACCAGCGCGATATTGACGCTGCGATAGATATTTTCGAGTAGTTTGGTTGCCTCCGCAACACGGCAGGAGGAGACGGGCACCAGCGTCTTGATGGCCCGCCCATAAACCGCCTTGGCGCGCTCAAGGCTGGCCGGCGTATAACCGCCGATCACTTTGGGAATGAATTCCATTTTGCTTTCGGCGTTGCCCGGGTCTTCCCGCTCCGGTGAATAGGCCAGATAAAAGTCCACACCGGCCTTCATTCCGGAACCGCTTTCGAGCACCATCCGCAAATCCTCTTCCGTGGTGCCCGGATAGGTCGTGGATTCCAGGACCACCAGCATCCCTTTATGCAAATGGCCAGCGATATTCGCACCGGTCTCAATGATATACGAAATATCGGGTTCACGGTTTTTGTTTAGGGGTGTGGGCACGCAAATAATTACGGCCTCGGCTTCACAAATGCGTTTAAAATCCGTTGACGGGGTGAAATCGCCGCTTTTGACCGCTTCGGCAATGGCGGAAGATTCGATGTGCTTGATGTAGCTCCTCCCCTGATTGAGAGAAGCAACTTTGGCTGGATCAACGTCCAATCCCAGGACCTGCACACCCGAGCGCAAGAATTGCAGCGCCAGAGGCAGTCCCACATATCCCAGGCCTATGATCGCAATTCTCAAGGGGTTCGAATACTTCTAGTTGGAATGCGCCCGCGGAAAAACCGAACCCGTCGTGAGCTTTTCTCTTCCCTTTTCGACGACGATCGCCGGATTCGAATCCCCGGGTTGCTCGGGCGCATGGAAAAAGGGACATTTATCGGGCGGGAGGACCTCTAATTTGTGTTCACGGATGAATTGGACAGCGTCTGAGACACCGCGCATTTCGGCAAAGCGGCATCGCATAGAAAACCAGCCGTGTTTCAGGCCATGTGCCAGGTTGCGGAACACCAAAAAGTCCGCGCCCGCCGACGGCTTTTTGCCTTTGATCTTGTAGTCGAGAATTGCGTGTGAAAACGTGTGGCTATAGACCAATTGCACCATGTAGTCCTGTTGGACTCGAACTGCCGGGATTAAGTGGGTTATCTGAAGTTCCGGAAAAATTCCAAATCCCGATTCAGTGTTCGAGCATAGCCAATAAAACAGGTCGTCTTCGCCACAGAAAAGTGATTTCCCCCGCCGGCCCAGTACCGACGAAATCTCAAGGGCGTGAACCAGTTCCACAAACCTAACGGCGATGAAGCGGGGCACGCAGATGCCCGCCCCGAAAGGACCACAATGGTAGTCCTTGGGATTGTTCGACCAAAACGCCCGCTCCACGGTGCGAAGGGCGAGCAGATGCTGCCGCGCCTGCACCACAGGTTCAGGCTTCACTTCAAACTCCGGCTCCAGCACCCCCGCGCCAAACACGCCCACGTGAGGGAATTCCGTGGCGATTGCCGACACGTGTTCAAGATAATCCTCAACGAGCACATTGTCATCGTCCACAAAGACCAGCAGGCTGCCCTTTGTCTCGGTAATCCCGCGCAGGCGGGCCGGGGTAATCCCGATTTCCTCTTCACGGACGATGCGTCCGCGCGGGTGCCAGGACAAATCCCATTTGTCAGCCAATCGCACCGGGGAGGCGTTGTCCACCAGAACCAGTTCCCATTGTTCCCGCGGCAACGTTTGAGAACGGAGCGCGGTCAAAACCCGCAGCAAATAATTTGGCCGCGGATTGTGAGTACAAATGATGACAGAAATATCGCGCATAGAATTCAAGTTTGAGACGGATTCATTTTCCCTGAACAAGGTCCATTTCTTTCGTATTTTGACTAAGCACCGTATCGCAATATTTTCTGAACAGCGAAGCGGATTTCCCGTTGCCCTGATAGGTCGTTTCGAAGGCATGAAAGATGCAATGCCCGTAAACAGTCCCCAATCCAAACTTGACGGTATTCCCGAGTTTGTACTTCGGCAAGTGACAGTAAGTTGGTTGCAGGCACTTAACCCTTACACCTTGCTCGCGACAGGCGACCGTTAGTTCTCCCGCAACGTCGCATCGCGCGGTCCGATCCAAAGTTGGACGCCCAACTAAATCATATGCACGCGTGGGCACCACCAAAAAACACGGCCCGGCGTATACCAGCGGATTTTCGAAGTGGTACGGATCTATTCCCATAATGCTGCATAGTTTGATTCGTGCGCTGTCGAATTTCCTGACGAGGACCGGCCATTTGTGTCTTCGTTGCAAAAATTTTAGAACTTCAATATGATTTGCCTGCTGAGCGCATCCGATCACCATTTGGTTCTCAATTGCGATACGAACAGCTTTCTCGACAACACCCGCCTTCAACGGAATGCAGTCCAAATCAAAAAAAACGACGGCGCCGCAGTCTCTAACGCTGGCACGAATAGTTCGAGTCATAAATTCCCCGTGGGAACAGGTATCCCGAACTTGAACCAGGGGCTCATTAAGCGCTTCGAACACTGCTTTTTGCAAACGCACGATCGAAGGATCTGCGTTTGGCATAAAAAATGAAAATGATTTCCAGCTCCTCATATTTGCGTCCATTGAAATTCAGGGAATAAGGGACCATGGTCGGGAAGTGGATATCTTGCCGGCGACCAACTCGCTGGTGCAGTAACGTTTACTTCCAGGAAATCGTCCACAATGTCCAACGTTTCTCCGTCCAGGCCAAGCGTCGCAGTCAGGCTGTATTCTCCGGGGCTCAAGTCGAGGCCTTTTATGCATAGTACAAACCGATTGCTGCCTTCATTTAGTCGAAGACGGCTGGCAGTAAACCCTCCCCAGAAGGTAGCGATACGCTGACCCAGAGTGTTTGCAACATTGACGCCGGGCAGGACATGGTCCATGGGATGTTTGCTCTCTATTTCAAAGACAATCTCGAGCTTTTCACCTGAATTGATCGTGGCGGCGGACCGGTTTTGAGAGCCAACAACATAGGCATCGACATATTTCGCGATGCCGGAACTGCGGCCCATTTGAGGGCGGAAAGTCTGCCGCCGGGATTGATAGAAGCTTAAGCATTGATCTATATCAGCAGAGTGGACTACTTTTCCGCTCTCCAGGACGATTCCTTTTTGGCATAGTGCTCCCATGGCTGCCAGGTTATGGCTTACAAATAACACTGTGCGTCCCATTTGTTTTGACACATCCTTCATCTTGCCCAGACATTTCCGTTGGAATTCGGCATCTCCTACGGCCAACACCTCGTCCACGATTAGGATTTCGGGCTCCAGGTGCGCGGCCACCGCAAAGGCCAGGCGCACATACATGCCGCTGGAATAGCGCTTGACGGGCGTGTCCAGAAACTTCTCCACTTCTGCGAAAGCAACAATTTCATCAAACTTTTTTCGTATCTCCAGGTTTGTCATTCCGAGGATTGCGCCATTGAGAAAAATGTTCTCTCGCCCTGTTAATTCCGGGTGAAAACCGGTTCCCACTTCCAGCAGGCTCGCCACGCGGCCATAAAGTTTGGCCCTCCCGGCGGTTGGCTCGGTGATGCGGCTCAGAATTTTGAGCAGCGTGCTCTTGCCCGCTCCATTCCGGCCAATAATACCGACCACTTCGCCGCGCTTAATCTCAAAGGAAACGTCTTTTAATGCCCAAAAATCTTCCGAGGTCGAAGGGTGGCTTTCGCCATTCTTCTTCCCATTTGTCAAAAAACCAAATGGCGCTTTAATTTTTTGCGCCAGAACGTCTCGCAACGCCGTATACCTGTGCCCGTTCGCCTGATGGCGAATTCGAAATTTCTTGCCCAGATTCTCGACGATGATGATCGCGTCGCTCATTTTTCAAAAACGGAAATCGCCGTAAAAACTATTGTGAAAGTCGACGCCATGACAGTTCAAATGACATCCGCGAAGGTACGTTCCATTCTGCGGAAATACCAAAGCCCGCTCGAAATGAGCGCTAGAACAACAACGAGCGATGCAACCAGGTCCCAGAGGCTCAATTCCGTTTGTCCGCGCAACAGCGACCAGCGAAAGCCGTCAATGATGCCAACCATCGGATTCAGGGCATAGAAACGGAACGCCGTTTCGCCAAGTTTGTGCCGGATATCTGAACTACCAAAAATGACAGGGGATACATACATGCCAAATTGGACAAGAAAGGGAACGACATAACGGAAATCGCGATACTCCACATTAAGCGCGCATAACCACAAGCCAACACCAAAGGACGCCGCAAAAGCCAACACCATGAACAGCGGCAGCACGATCAAGTGCCAATCGGGAATAAAACGGTACCAGGCCATCATCAGCCCCGTCAATGCGACTGTTATCAAAAAATCAACAAAGCTGGTGATAACCGAGCCTGCGGGCACGATAAGGCGGGGAAAATAGACTTTGGATATGAGATTGGCATTGGTGATAAGGCTGTTGCTTGCTTCGGTCATGGAGGTAGCAAAGAACTGCCAGGGCAACATCGCGGCCATGATAAACAGGGCGTGCGGCACCAACCCGGGGGATTTCAAGCCTGCGACCTTGCCCGCAAAGATCGTAAAGATGATGGTCGTCAATAGCGGTCGAATAACTGCCCAGGCAACACCAATTACGGTTTGCTTGTAGCGGACCAGGATGTCGCGCCAGGCCAGGAAGTAAAATAATTCCCGGTATTGCCACAGGTCACGCCAGTATTGGCGTTGAGCGCGGCCGGCTTCAAGAAGCAAAGGTTGGGTCATAATCTTTTTTAGCCTTAACGCAGCGTTCGAAATGATACAACATTTTGTCCCAATTTCGCGCCAGTTGGGTTTTGATCATCGGGAACAGATGCTGGGCACGCCGGGCCCCGTCATATCCGCAAAATTGTTCCATCCAGGCGTATTTCCAACGCAATGCAGGAGCCGATATCTGTCCTCCCAGAGACCGCGCCAGGTCCTCAATTTGGGCGACCATTTGGGGAAAAGCCGGGTAGAAATAAGGCAACCAGCCGCGCAGGTAACTCAAGCAAGCCGATCGAACCCTTGGACTGTCTTCCAGGGAAAGCAAATAACCAACGTGCAACCGCATGGAAAGCAGCAAGGACTCCAATTTCTTTTGCGAACCGTCCACTTTGCTCAAACTGCCGTACCCGGACATTCGGTAAAAGACTTTGGCTTGAGGCACAAACCGGATCCGTTGGCTGGCCATCACAACGCGGCAGAAATACTCACCGTCGTCGTCGAGTGAAAGGCGTGTATTCCAAGGACCCGCCGCCGCCGACAGTTTGCGGCTGACCAGCCATGTTGCCGGCTGCATGTGAAAACATTGGCCCATCTTTCTAAGCAAGTATTCTACCGGCGTGAGGTCTTCCCAAAGAGGAGTGGGCAGGAACCGTGCCCTTCGGGGGCGATACATAAAGAAGGCCCACCCGCATGACAAAAGCGTATCAAGTCCAAACGTCTCCGCTTCGTTCATTTGGCTGGCAATCTTGTTCGGCGACATCAGGTCATCAGCATCGAGCCACTGTATGTATTCTCCGTGGCTCAACGAATAGGCCTTATTCCTCGCCGCCGCCGCGCCCTGGTTCGGTTGCGTCAGGACCGCGACCTGACTCGAGGCAAATGACCGCGCAATTTCCAGCGTCCGGTCCCGAGAACCATCATCAACAACAATGATCTCCTTGTTTGACCAGGTCTGCGCCAACGCCGACCGGATCGTGTCAGAAATCCATTCCTCCGCGTTGTACGCGGGGATCAGGATGGAAACGAGAGGATTCATACAAATCAACGCATCAAGACATACGCCGGTTCAGCATCCGTTGGCCTTTGGACGCGAAGCAGGCTGAAACAGCTTAAGTCCATCAGCCTGGCTCATTAGGCGCAGGAGAAGTCCGGGCTGCCTGGCTTGCCGGAGTTGTTGCACGAGGTCCGGCTCCTCCTCCGGAGTATCATGATAACTTGAGGCGAGGTACTCGCTCTCCGATTCCCATGCGTCGGGGAAATAGGCAACCATTCTGTTTTCCGTCACCGGTGGAAGATCCCGAGCCGGCCGATTCGAAATTCGGGCGCACAAGGCACCAATCAGGTCGCGCCCCTTTCCAAGTTGAAGATGGAAAGGCCGCGCCAGCCGGGGGTTCATTTCGATGAGATAAGCGAAACTGCTTTTCTCTTCGATCATGAAATCCAGGCCGAAGAATCCCGACATTTTCAACCGTTCAGCGATCCGTCGCGCCGCATGTGCCATTTCTACATTGTCCGATATTCGGACAACACTGGCGCGTCCCGTATCGCCCACTGTGGAAACCACTTCAACTCCAATGACGGCCAGCACCTCGCCGGCCCAGCATACAACAGCACAGTTTGCCGGCCGCCCATGGATGTAAGATTGAACACTGATTGCCGGCTTTGAGTCATTCCACCAGGGCCACAACCAGGAGGTCTCCCGATTGACACACAATCGCTTCAGAACCCGACCGAAGCTAAAAAAGCGGTTTAACTTATGGAAGTACTGTTCCGCTTGTTCCGGAGTATGCGCGATTTTTACTCCGTATCCGCCCCATGTACCATCGGTCTTCAGCACCCAGGGGAATGGGTGCTGCGCCTGCCAGGACCTCAAATCCGCCACTGATTGCACCCGCCTGGTATCCGGCACACGAATCCCCTGCTCTTGAGCGACTTTCAGCAACTCATAGCGAGAGCGGACGATCGGATAACTATCGGGTGGGCCAAGCGATTTCTCAATCAACGCGGTGATTTCATTTGCGGGCTCCCGGCGGCAGGCGCCCGCATGCAATTCATGCAACTGTTCCACAGCCTGGTCGTCACATGGAATAATAATTTCCGGACGCACAGCTTTGACTGCCGACGTTAAAGTTTTGAGGGGATCAAAACTCCGATGCCGGAACGTCTGCCGGAGTGCGTGGTTCTTCGGCAAAGGACAGCCAGGGGGGCATACAACTGAGACGTCGCACCCTGCTCTCGCAAGACCAATGGCAAGTGTCGGCACATTGGGCCATTCGACAGTCGCTGTCAACAAAACCTTTGCGCACACAGGTTCAGCTGATTTTGGCAGGCTATTGTCGAATATTTGCCGGCTCGTTTGCATTTTTATTGGAAGCCTTCACGATTTGTTGGCTGGCCTGAGAGGTCCCGGCGCGAACGGCGTTGCGCATGGCTGATCTTGCAAGATGTCTCGACAGCCGCCGGGCGGTGAATTTGGCCCCAACAGCGAAACGCAAAAGCGGGCCGAAGGTATTGGCCGCCGACGTACCGACAAAATACAATCCCCGCAAGGAGGACTCGAAGTTTGAGGAGAGCACTGGTGTGTTTTCGACCGAGCGGATTTGGGCCAGAAGGTCGGAATCCAGGAAAGGCAAACGCCGGAGGTCAACCTTATAGCCGGTTGCGGCAATGATGTGGTCCGCCTCAAGCGTTTGTCCGGCGCCGGCGGCGTTGGCAACATCAAGTTTTACCCTGCCATTTTCGACCCTGGCATTCTGTATTGAGAGCCCCGGATTCAGGGACACTTTTCCTTCTATGTCCTTTTTAATGAACCACGCCGGGCTTGGTCCCAGGACCCTCTTGACTTTGTCCAGTCGAAATTCCACCGACATCAAGCGAAATATCAGGGGCGCTTCGGCGCACATAAACAGTTTCCAGCCGCGCCCAAGTCCGGACATCGGTTCGCGGAGCCACTGAAACAGAGACGCAGGCGGAGGCGCCGGCGGGTCCCACAAACGAATGACTGGCGCCCGGGCAACCACGCGGACTTTTGCCCCGGCCTGATGGAGCAGCGCGGCGATGTCCAGGGCTGAGGCTCCGGCTCCAACCACGATGACCTCATTGCCCTTAAAGCGATCCAGGGTTCTATGTTTCGAGCAATGAGTGACATGCGTTTCCGGAAGCCCGGACAAGACAGGCGGGACAAATTGATAATAGCTCAAGCCCACGGCGACGACCACCCTGCGCGCGGCGACTACTTCGCCGTCGTCCAGGCGCAATTGGTAGCCGGCGCTTGACGGCTTCAACGAGACGACTTTCTTGTCCTCCAATTGCGGGACGAATCGCTTTTGAAACTCGAGTCCGTAGGCGACGAACGTATCAAGTGGAACGGGCAATCCGACGTCGGCATACGGAAGACCATTCTTCTTGCAGTAGGTTTCCAGGGTCAATTGCGACTCCGGGTCATACAGTGAGGACGCCATGCCCTCGGACTTGAGCCGCATACCGCGCGGCATTTCTGCGGCCCAGGTTTGCATGGGAGTCCCGAAAATTCGGAAGTCCGCATTCGCGCCACGGAGGTGTGCCGCAATTGACAGCCCATAAGGCCCGGCCCCAATAACAGCAATGTCAAGGGTATTCATAATGTTGAAACGAGGGACGAATAGACGTTCGTGGTAGTTTCGGCGACCTTGGACCAGGAAAAGCGTTCATTGGCGTATTCCTTGATTTCCCGCCTGCGTGTTTCCAGATTTTTATACAGATCACTGGAGAAATAGCTTTCGATGGCGTTTGCTAAAGCTCTCGGGTCTTTTGGCAGGCACGTAAAACCAGTCTTCCCCTCGATGATCTCCTCTTTTAACGAACCAACGTCCGTAGCGATGACCGGCAAACCGAAGCTGTAACCGAGGAAAAGCACCCCACTCTGAAAGATGCTGGCGTAAGGCAAAACAAAAACATCCGCCACCTTGAAATATAACTCGGTCTCCTCATCTGGAATAAACTCGATTCGCTTCAAGACCTGGGACTTCAAATGGTTTTCGTCGATGGCAGCCTCAATGCCATTCCAATACTGGTCGCAGCTTGCCTTCGACATTCCGGCGGTGATCAACTGTTTTACCCGTCCGGCAATGACGAGCCGGTAGCCCGCAGCATCCGGATTCAGCAAGGTCATTGCGGCAACCAAATATTCCAAACCCTTGTATGGCGCAATATTTCCGAAAAACAAGAGCGTTTTCTCGTTGGCACCAATTCCAATCCGGCGCCGGGCCTCCGTGCGGGTCAGGGCCGTGTTTGGAACCGTGTTATTAATGCCGAAAGGAATGACGCTTACCTTTTTGTCCGCGACGGCAAAGTCCGATTTCAGCTCTTCCTTCATCGCTTTGGTGTGCACGAAGATATGATCGCACAATGCATACTGGGTTTTCAGCGAGAGGCGATTTAACAAAGAATCGGTGCCGTCGCGCCTGGCAACGTTAACGTTATGAGCGGTGAGCACGATTTTTTTGCGGAGCAACTTGTAATAACCCATGAGCAAAGTCCGGTCAAACAGCTCAAACTTGTTGTTCCACAGGATGTGGAAAACCGGGCACCGGGATACAAAGGCATAGCGTATCAGCCGGAAGTAATACGCGAGCACCCGAAGTGTCTTTTTTGCAAAACTCGCGCCGCCGCTCACATCGCCACGCAGATTGAGAAAGGTCACCTTTTGATTGTTCAACAATTGAGGGCAAAGCAAATCGTTGCTGCCTATTAAATCCAAAAGGACTCCATTTTCCGTTAGTGCCTCCGTTATGCCTAAGACATACGGCTTATCGCCTCCGCCGGTCAGCAACGCAACCCCTGGGAGCCTCACCTCAGGGTGACGATCAAAGCGTGACGACTGACGATCGGTTCGTAACGGGCCGGCCTTTTCTGGGGAGGCGGTCGTCACTGGATACTGGAATTCGGCATCTTCTGAAACGCTGGGGTGCGCTCAAAAAGAAGAAAAACAAACGTATACGGTCAGGCAATCGGCTTTAGGGCCGGTTTCCGCTTTTGAAACAACTTCTGCAATTGCCTCGCAAGCAGTACCATGCAGCCACCGTAAGCAACCAGGCGGCCAGATGACGGTTCCGGCGCAGGTGTGGTCTCTATGATGGAGAAGTCGGACAATTGCGCATCAAGGCCTTCATCCAGAACAAGATTAAATGACATTGCCGTGGTCGAAGATGTGGCTACGACAAAGAAATTATAGTTTACAGGTTGGAAGACATAAGCACCATTGGTCAAACTGGAATCAAGAAACGCGCCATCAAGACTCGTTTCGCTGTTTCCGAAGTAAAAAGAACCAATGCCACCATCGTCCCCGGTCGAGCTTTTGTCCTGCAACGTAAAACTGATGTCATACATTTCGCCAGGCGTGGTATTCATGCTTCCGTTCAGGTGCAATTGGTTGAACTCCGTGTACTCCCCGTACGACCCGATAAACGTAGCGGAATTGGAGGAGGCAATGTCGATGAGACCCGTGTACGGAATTGACTCATCTTTCCAATCGTAAAGATTCACAAAATATCCCTGCGCCTGGACCATTGACGGAAACTGAAGAGCGAAAAGTGACAAAATGGCGGTTTTGAAAAGCGTGGACGATCCAATGGCGCTTCGGAGATTCAACCACGAAAATCCCCGGCGACTTCCGATTGTTTTAATTTGTTTTTTCACGTTTATGAACTTACAGCGTTGCCAGCACTTTAAATTCAAACCCGGCCCCCGTCTATGCGTGTTCGGGACAACACACAACACAAAAGGGACACCGTCAAACTGTCAAGTAGTATTTTAAAACAATAATATTCCTTTCCTTTAATGTGTTGTATCACTGGGGGTTCCGCATGAGGGTTGGCAGGTCAAATTTGCACCGGGACCGCCCATCATGTCAGTTGTCGACCGTACCGATGAAATGACGCTCTTCATTTGCGACTCCGGTGTCGGCGACTGGGGCTTCGAGTTGGGCTATGACTGCGTCGAAGACTTGCTCGGGACTGATCGCAGTGGTCGCGCGGCGATCCATGCCCCGTTGATAGAAGAACTCGGCAAGCAAGGGCGAAATAATCTTTTGCTGGAGGCCGTAATCATGGATTTCCCAGGGGCTTGTGCAGTTGAAAAGCGTAACGCAACGGACGCCGGTACCAAGGGCAAAATGCATGGGCAAGCTGTCGCCACCCAGGAGACATCGATGGTTTCGGACGTCTCCAAGATGTTCTAAAAGCGTTTCCCTGCGCGGCAGCACATTGACAACCAAACCCTGCGCCTCGAGTTTTTCCTTAACGACGTCGTAATAAGCCCAATTCTTCATTGGCCAAACCGGCCCGGCCTCACGCGCGATCGCGACGTCGCCAGCCAGACTTGCCCATGCCGGCGCGGGGAGACGGTACGCTTCACCATTGAATCGAAAGCCCAGGCCGCTAAAAATTAAGTCCTGGTAGCTCCGGCGATTTTTGAGCTTGAGGCGATCGGCGGCCTGTTTGCCAAATCGGCTAATAAGGCTTAAGTCAAACCAATCGCGTGAATCATCGGTGTACGCGAGCCGGCTGTCCTTTTCCAGGAATGCACCGAACTGGCGGCCAAATTTCAAGCCCTGCACGAATCGTCCGGATTCCAGTGTATCTTCAAGGTTGATAACCAGATCATAGGACTGGTCGGCCGCCAAATGGCGTTCCTCCCACGAAAGGCAGCGCAAATTGTCCCGTAATCCCTCCAGCAGGGGCACGTTTTTGGCTGCCGTGATCCACGTAATGCGGCAGCAAAATTTGTCCAGCAGCGGGGTTGTCCGAACCACATCGCCGGTTGCGCCGAGTTTAACGATTAGAATATGCATTGGGTTTGTCTGGTTTTGATTTTCGATTTAGGATACGAACTTCACGAATCAACACGATGGCGCTGCAAAATTCGTAAAAATTTCTATCAACACGCACTCACCCTGCAATAGCGGGGCTGCTGCGCAATATTTTCCCTGAATCGTTCCGGCTTTGGGCCGGTTGTTCGCTTTCGTGTGAAAGGTCCCGGAATAGAAGCCTCTCGACCGCCGCCAGCGTGATCACGGCGTTGATCTCATGCTCGTAATTTTTGCGACCTGAAATATGTTCCTCAGCAAGACCCTTTAGGAATTTGGCATTCCAAAATGGACTTTGGAGAGTTTGGGCGTCCGTCAACGATTCTTTCACATAAGACGCCAACTCGTTTCGAAACCAATTATGGTAGCGGAGATACCGATGGCTGCCAAAATGTTGCATGCATGCGGCGACCGGCCGGAAGACCGGTTCCAGCAGCGAATATTTCGCAGGCAAGCCGTGGTTATAGTGATAATCGAATCTAAACAGGACCTTTGCAGCCATTTTGTTGAAAGCGGATGCCGGGCGGGATGCCGAGCCGAGATACCCCATGTCCGTCGGAATATTGGCCACAGCTTTGTTGTTGTTTCTGATGAAAGTGACGGCCGAATCAGAGGATTTGCGCAAGCTGACAGGCGTTCGATAGGCCAATGCCACCAACTCATTATCCATGTACGGAGTTCGCAGGCAAAGCTGCGAACAGCAGGCCGATACGGTGCCAAATCTGTTCCAGGGCATTTCCTTAAAAGCTGCAAAGGTGACCGGGTGCTCATTCTGTTTTCGTAACCGCTCATGGGCATCTTTCAATGGAAGCATTTCCGGCTGAAGAAGGTCGGGTGACAAGTGAAGCGGCTTGAACATGGAAACGCTTCTGAGTATCTCGCCGCCGAAGATGCCTGTCAGGCGGATCGGCGACAACTGGCGTGCCTGTCGGCTAAGATATATTTCGTGCGCCCCGGTAATTCCGAAATATCCGTCGGTAGTGTAAATCGTTTTATCCACCCACCTCGAAAAGTCCCCAAAGAAATCGGGCCCAAGGCGGAGCATTTTGTGTTGCAGGCCACAGGTGGCGGCCACCCGCGCCGCCAGTTTAGCGTCGAGAATATCTCCGGTTTGTCCTGAATAGGTATAGCAAACAGCATCCACGCCCGCTTCAGGGAGGCAGGCCATGATCATTCGCGTATCCATGCCAGCCGTCAGAGAAATGCCTAATTTCAAATCAGATTCAATATATCGGGGCAGAATTCGCCTAAACGTTTCCTGAAAGGAAGAATCGAATGACTCAACCGAGAGCGGGGTCTGGGACTCCCAACTTTCTGGCGAAAAGTATCTGCGCCTTGCCGGCGTCCCATTGCCGAAAGACCATAACGACCCGTGCGGCAGTGTAGAGATTCCCTTAAATAATGTTCGCTCTTCCAGGGTCGTGCCATAGGTCAGGTATTGGGCGACGCCCTCGTCGTCAAAACGCCTTAATTCCGGCAGGATTCGCAGGAGCGCCTTGGCTTCGCTCGCAAAATAGAAAGCATCGGCTGTCTCGTGCCAGTAAATGCGCTCCATTCCGTAACGATCATTGAACAGAAATGCGTTCCCCTTTCGTTTATCAATCAAAAAGCCGCTGAAAAGTCCATTCAAGCGCCCGAAAAGTTTGTCGCCTTCCCTTTCATAGAGGTGAACGAGCCATGACGCCTTGCTCGTTCCAACGTTGTGGCCGTCTCGCCGGAGGTCGGCTCCAATTTGAGGATCCAGAAAGCATTCACCCGTGAGTACAAGCACCACATCCTCTTTCTCATTCAGGAAGGGCTGATCCGCGGCAAACGCGTTTTCGTGCGCCGCCCATCCGCAACAGACTCCCATTTCGGGAACGGAGTATGTTCCCGCCTTGCAAGAAGTCTCCAACCGCATAGCGGCCCCCATGGAACTCAGGGCGAGTTCGCATTCTGTCGCGGGTTTGCGACAGATGATTCCAAAGATTCCGGGCATAAGGTCAGGAAGGGATGCTTGAAGAATTGGAGCCGGCGGGAGGAATTGAACACTCCATCTGCCAAATACGATTCGGCCGCTCTAACGTTGAGCTACACCGGCAACGGGTAAAATTTAACTGGACTAAAAGTAAAAGGAAAGTTTGTTCAGCCATCCTGCGCCGCGACTTGCCTTGCTCCAAGTTCCAGATAAAAAGCCCGCACTTTCAGCAGCAATTTCAACAGCGGACCAGGCAGCAATCCAACGGGGCCACGATGCAGTTTGAGGGCAACGAATAGATGGCCTTTTAATGTCAGCGGCAGGTAGTATCTCGGGAAATCAATCCGTTCGAAGCCGTTCCGTCGCTTGAACTCTACAAGCGAGCATTCCTTCCTGTTGCCATAAATATAGTTGCCATAAACGAGATAGGCCACGCCTTTTTGCGCGCAAATCTCCACCGCTTTTGTGAGGAGCGCGTTTATCGGCCGCTTGTCCTGGTGCGCGTTCAGAGCCAGAACCGCCAGGATGAACGCAATCTTATCCACATAGACCATTTTGATGTAGCCGATGAGTTCGCCCTCGAAATACGCGCCGATGAATTCACTGCGCTCCAGATATGTCGCGTTTTCCCGTCTGATCGCTTCAACATCCTTTCCATAGTGCCAGAATCGCCTGCCCTGTCGTACAGGGGCTTCGTTGCAAACCTTATGGATGCCGCGCGCCAACTCGTCGTCGAATGCCACTGCCTTGACGACCACCCCGCGCTTGCCGGCACGACGGGTATTTTTGCGGGTTTCCTGCGGCAGCTTTTCCCACCAGGCTTCGAATGTTGTGATCGGCACGACGGCGTAATTCTCCCATTCGATACGATATGGAAATTTCGGGGTCACATCCGGAGGTCTTTGAAAAAACGTCAACACATCCGCCTTTAGTCCGCTTCGTTTCATTCCTACGACAAATTGGGCTGGATTGGCCACCAACTCGCCTTCTGTCACCTCTTCATCGCACACGGATGCGACTTTGAACCAACGGCCTTTGACGAGAGCGGTGCGTCCCTCAATCTCCGCCGCCGGCACTTGGAAATTCTTCCCTCTGATCCGAGTTTCAATATAAGTCACAGCCATAAAATAATTAAGAGTACGATGGAACTTCACGCAGCCACTGCTCGAATAGGACAAGGCTGAATAGCAACTTATGGTTGTCCTGCTGGCGGGACTGGTGTTCGCCCAGCAATTTTTTCACCGGTTTTGGGTCCAACAGTGAAAACATCGCTGATTTTTCGTCCAATAGAAAATCCGTCATTTTGCCTTTGGCGCTCGCGTTGAACCAATCATCCACGACGTTCGCGGCGAAACCGCGCTTCTTGCGGTTTAGAACCGCCCGCGGCAGGAATTTCTCACTGACACGCCGGTGCAGCCATTTACGCTCCCCGCCTCGGATTTTGTAACCGGCGTCAAGCCGCTGGGCATATTCGACGATCGTTCGATCCAGATAGGGCACACGCGCCTCGAGGCTATGGGCCATTGAAAGCTTGTCCGCATACATCAGCAATTCATCCGGCAGCGACGAGCGGATTTCGATCAGTTGAAAGCCGCCAAGCTCGTCGAGCTTTTCCATTTGCGGTTTCAACGGTTCCAAAAATTCGACCAATCCGCGAAAGTGGCCGTTTGCGTCCCGAAAGAGTCCATTGACTGTTTCCGCCGGCACGATTGAAAACACGTCCTGGTATCGCGTAAGCCGGTCAGAAACGCCCAGGGACTGGACGCCGCGTTTCAGCGTTTCGTGGCGGGGAAGCTTGGAGACAACGGATGCCGCCAGCGATTGAATTCCTCTGGGCATGCTGCGCCAGTAATTTCCATACTGGACACCCAGATGCCGGTTATACCCTCCGAATAGTTCATCCGGCCCCTGGCCAATGAGAGCCACCTTCACGTCCTGCCGCGCGCGCTTGCAAACGAAATACATGGGCACGACCGACGAAGTGGCGACGGGCTCCTCGAGAAACCGGACGATGTCAGGCAGGGATTTCTCAAATTCCGCCTGGTCAAGCTGCACCCGGGTATGACGCGCGCCCAGAAGCGACGCCGTTTCGGCAGCGTCCACTAACTCATCATCCTGGTAAGCAGTTCCGTAGCCGATGGTATAAGCCGGCCACTCACGGCCATGCTCGTTCATCAACGCCAGCAGAAGTCCTGAATCCAGCCCGCCACTCAACAGAACCCCCACCGGCACATCGGCCAGAAGGTGCCTCTTGACGGCGGCGCGATACAATTCAAACAATTGCTCGGCAGCTTCACGGTCCTCCGGAGGATTTGAAAATGGCTCGGGCCTGAAGTCGTACCACCTTTCTTCGAGGCACCGGCCGTTCTCGACGATCAGCATCGCGCCAGGAGCCAGCTTGCGGATGCCCTTGAAGATGGTTAACGGCGACGGTGTGTAGCGGAACCGAAAAAAGAGATTAAGAGCCGCCGGATCGACTTCTGGCCGGGAATCTTCCGCCGCGAGCACCGGTCGGATTTCGGAACCAAAACTTAATTTCCCGTCGGCCAACCGGTAATAAATCAGTTTGATGCCCATTGGGTCGCGCGCAACGATGAGGCGCTTGCGTTTTACGTCCCATATCGCCACGCCGAACATGCCATTAAGATGATCAAATACTTTTGTCCCCCACTGTTTGTATCCGTAAATGATCACCTCGGTATCTGAGCTGGTTTGGAAGATGTGGCCGTATCCCTCCAATTCCCAGCGGAGTTCTTTGTAATTATAGATTTCGCCGTTAAAAACAATCCACACGCTTTTATCTGCGTCGGACATCGGCTGATGGCCGCCACCGAGGTCAATGATGGAGAGCCGGCGGAAACCGAAGCTCAGCGAGCCGTCGAAGAAATAGCCCTCATCGTCCGGACCGCGATGGACCAGCGTTCGGGTCATGCGCCGGATGGTTTCTGCACTCACCGGCTCGTCGCCGGCGAGTTTAATTTGGCCACAAATGCCGCACATCGCAAGGTCGATTAAAATTTGTCAAACGATCGGGAGCGGATCGCGTGCCAAACGCAACGTTTCACGAATTAGCCCTCGAAGATCCTTTCGACAACGCGGCCTCGGGGACCGCAATTTGCCGAATGCCGGCCAGGTTCAACTCCGCCCTTTCCATCTTTCTCAGGATAAGAACAAAATCGCTGTCTCCAATGGCACCAAAACTCAAGTAACGGGACAAGGCTTTCAGCGTTAAATAGGAATACAAGGCCACCTTTTTATTTTGCAGCCACCGAACATTACTCACATCCAGAGTTCCGTAGAACACCGCTTGTAAACCATCGCCTGCGCAGAATCTCTTTATCGCATCGGCTGCGATCGAAAATCTTAAGAACGTCTTAAACGGGGCGGTATCCTCTTTTCCGGCATCTTTGTTCCCGTAGAAGTAGCGATACGCGAGAACATGGAAGTAATGCGGGAAAAATTTTGTGATGAGCCCTTTCACTGACAAAACATTGGGCAATTTGAGAATGACAATCCCGCCGGGCTTGACGGCGCGGGCAAATTGACGAAGCGCGCGTTTAGGTTGCGGCAAATGTTCCAGAACGTCCCAACAAACGATGGCATCGAAGCTTTCGGGCTTAAATGGGTAACTCTGAATGTCGCCCAGGATTCTTTCGTCGAGAACCGAATTGCGTTCGAGTTGCTTCTTCGAAATGTCGATTCCGGTGATGCGCACATTTTCGCCAAAACGGATGTTGCTTGCGGAACCGCAGCCGGCTTCCAGCAGCCGCACAGTTCCATCCTTAAGTTCATCGTCCACAAATGTCTGTAATCCTGCGAATTCGAAGCTCATATTGTCGTTAGGGGTTGAACGTTAACTTTCTGTTTTTTGTTTTCCGAACCACATCCTCTTTGCTCACTGAGATAAAACGCCAGACTGCGAAACATTTGCGCCTGCGCCCATCGGTGCATTGGCACGTTGTCCCAGCCGAACTTCAATTTGCGTGAGCGGAAGGATCCATCCGGCTTGACCCAATCTTTGACTAAACCGGCGGTCACCCTCTCCAAAATATTTTCGAGTTGCGGGAAATGGCCTCGCAACAACAGGCATAGATTGACGCATTCGGCAAAATCGTAGAGCTCGCGTTCATACACGGTAAGGCGCGGCGCCCTGGAAAACGGACGAGGCATTCCGTCCTCGGCGAACAGATTGTTCACGTAATAATCCACGCCACGTTTCAGGGCATCCAGCACACGCGGTTCGCCGGTGAGGGCGTGGATTTTTGCCAGGGCCTTCATCACGAAGCACGTATGAAAATGGTCCACGAAGTTCCGAACGCCGTCCTTTGCATAAGGCCAGGAACCATCGGCATTCTGGCTTTCGAGGACGAAATTCACATTGCCTCGGGCAATTTCCAATAGATCCTGCCGATCAAAGAATTTCGCCGCGCTTGTCAGCATAAACGAACGGTACGCCGAGGGGTTGACGACAAGCCCCTTGTCAAAGGGCGTATAGGAACACGTTTTGGCGGTTTCGGACCATTTGAAGTCTTGGATGTCCGTAGTCACATGGCGGACGATCGACTCAAGGATTTTTCTCCATTCCTCGCGCGGCTGTAACTGGTGGACCTGAAAGAAAGCCTCGAAGACGTAAGGCGTGGTGGTGATGAGCGGAGTCTCTGTGAGAATCGTGCCGGTTAGCGTGACCCAATCAAAAGGATAGCCCCAGCAATATTCTTTGAATCCGGGACAACGCGTTACTTGCAGAACTTCGAGGAAATGGACCGCCTTTTCAAGATGCCTTTTCTCGCCGGTCGCTTCGTAAAGATACGCAAATCCCATGGCGTAATGCGCGTTGGCGATAGGGAACCGCATTTTTTGGTGAAACATGCGTCTGGCCGATGGGAAAAAAGCTTCGCTGAAGACCATTGGCGCCACGGCAGCGGTACCGAGAAGTTTATTCTTATAGTAAAGGGCCTTCGCACGCCTTCCTATCGGGCCGGCGTAGTAGGATTGGAAATCCCAGGAAAATTCGCCATAGCCGCCCAGCCATGAGTCGAAATTCGTTAGGACAGTTTCGATCGCATGCGGATGCCCGTTAGTTTGTTTGGCCGATTGCATTTCCAGTTATCGAGCGGGAATAACCCGATGAAGCGGGGGTTATGATTCAACCCTTCGCAGGGCTGATGATTCGCTTTATTCGCGTTGACGCGGCATAGGTACCGGCGTATCAACAACGGGCTGCGTGATTGGAATCCCCTTGGCGGCTGATTTGGTCGCAAGGCGAAAATTGTCCGGGCTTTTAAATTGAAGTAGCGACCCACAAATTGCCTTCAGCTTTTTCATCTGTTCGCCCCGGTGAAATCGCAACAATTCGTCCGAGATGGGCCGTTTCGGGCGGCGCATGGCCGCCAGGCAATACCCAAAGAGTAATGCAGATCCTCCTGCAATATATGGCTTCTTGGAAAGGCGGTAGGTCACGCGGAATAATTGCCAAATCGGTGAATTCCCAAGGTAATAATCCTTTTGGCCATAAGAGAACTGTGCGGCCACATCGCTCCTTTCTGCGGTTCCCATAGACCGATGGTGATGATACCGCATATCGGCAAATGATCTTACAGTCCAGCCTTTCATGCGGGCCGTCAAAACCGCGATCCAATCCATCCCCCCAACCGGGTTGGCGCTGTAACCACCGATCTCGCTCCAGCATTCGCGGCGAAAGAGCTGAACGGGCCCGGCAACATAATTTTCGCCCTCGAAACTGTCCCGAGTGGAATCGTAGCCGCCGTCCTGGGTAAAGGGTGTGCCCGCGACCCCGAGCTTTGCATCCTGGGCAAATGCTCGCATCAGAAACTCCATATAAACGGGCTCGAACGACGTGTCTGCGTCCAGGTTTCCGACCACGTCAAAATCCAAATTCGCCAGTCGTGCCAGCGCGCCGTTCACGTTGTTGGCCTTCGAGGCAAGGTTGCGGCCCTCCCGGCGCGGATTGCGGACGAGAGTAATCCATGAAAATCTTTCGGCGTAGCCGGCCGCAATTTCTGCCGTATTGTCGGTCGAACCGTCATCCACGACGACCCATCGCTCGGGCAATTGAGTCTGGGCGGCGACCGATTCGAGAGTTTTGGCAATGAATTGCCCCTCGTTTCTTGCCGAACTAATCAGCACGTACTTCAAAGGTGGGAATCTCATACGTAACAAATGGGAACGAAATCTGCGTGGCGTTCGCCCTGCATGGGCGGTCTAAGCGGACACTCGGCCGTAGGCCAAACGCTGCGATCCTCGTAAACATAAAGTTGGTACTTTTCCGGCAGCTCCGCAGAGGTGCGAACCTCAACTCTGGAAAAAAACGGGCGGTATTTATTAAAATAGTCCACCCCAGGCGCCCGTACATGGTAGGCCTCGTGCGGGTTTGCCTCCGCATACTCGACTGTCGTTTCGCAAACCACCGGAACCGGAAGGATTGCCAATCCGCCCGGGCGCAAAATTCGCCTGATTTCCCCTATCGCTTTCCGATCGTCCGGAACATGTTCCAAAACGTGGGATGCAAAAATAAGGTCGTACGTGGCATCCCGAAAAGGCAGGTTTTGCAGATCAACCTGATGATCAACGCCCTTCATTTCCAAATCGGCGGTCTCATATGTGCCGAAGCGCTGCGTAAAAATCCTGCGGAAGAAAGGCTCGGGGGCAAAATGGAGCATCCGGCACTTTGATTCCTTGAGGGTATCCACGATGTCCTTCACTACAAGATATTGCAAACGGTGGCGTTCCATCGCGCCGCACCGGGGACATTCCACGTGAAGCCGCTTTCCCGCGAAGCCATCCATATCGCGGAATGGCCCACAATAGCCGCAGAGCGGGCATTCAAACCGTGCCTTCGAAGCGTTGGCCAAAGGATAGAGTGGCGCCGGGATCCGAATTTTCCTTCGGATTTTCTTAAGCAAGCCATTCATTGGACAAGGAATTGATGCGATTGGCAGGTGGTGTCAAATGAACAAGCTGTGAAGGAGAAAAAGCCTGCACGTGATCCGCAGCCTCAAATCGGAAAGACGAATTCGAAGAATCGCTTACGGGCTTCTACGGCACCGGGACTGCCTTAATCGTTGCAGGCGCATTCGGCGAATAATACGCCGTCACAGTGATATTGGACGCCGGCATCGTGACGGTCGTACTTGTCTGGTTCGTATTCGCAATGTCCGGACCAACCCAAAATGCGAAAGGTCCGTTTGAAGTCGCATTCGCGGATATCCCGACGACCGTGCCGACAGTGAAGCTGCCGCTCCCGGTACCGCCTGACACGGTCAATTGGTAGGTGGGCTGATTGGTGAGCGTGTCCAGTGGATACGGGTATGGCAATGGCGTGTATCCTGGTTTAACCGTGTTGTCAAAATAGTCGCGGTTTTGAATGATATCTACGTAAGCGCCCCCTTGACCCGGTGCCCAAAAAACCCCAAAATTCGGTCCAATTGTCGCATTCGGAGTTCCATTGAGGGTGTTTCCCCATTGATATAGTGGCTCTCTGGCTTCGTACGGCCAGGTCGGTTGGCCGGTTACGCTATTAATCGGGATTCCGCTCCCGGACGATGTGTCCTTAACAAGCTGGCCGCTTCCAAGGCCAACCTGGTCCAATGTAAAATACACCTGGTAAATCTTATAGGAATCCCCATTGTTCCATGACATATCTTCACCGTCATTATCCGGGAGGGGATAAATAAAATCAGGACCGTTTGACGCAATTAATGCGAACGTCGTTGAATTTGTGCCGCCTTGTGTGACATCCTGAATTTCGTAGGCCCAATTCGTGTTCCCGTTTAGACCGCCGACCCATTGATTCGGGCTCCAATTCGCATTTGCGCTAATCATAAACCATGAGCCGTTCGTTCCCGTGAACGTGCCGCTGGCAACAGCAGTCAAGTTGTTGGAATCCCAAAGATTCTGCCCGTTTGACGCCCCCCAGGGCGCAAAATTACCAGACGCCCGATAGTTGTTAAGCGAAACCAGCCCTCCGTACTCGGTGATTGTGTTACTGAACATCACGCCCGAACCGCTTCGCATATCAACGGCCACGTAAGCGTCATAGGTCTCAACGTTATCTAGAAAAACGTTTTCATATACCTCACAGGCTCGCGCGCCCCGGAATCGTTGCGAAGTCTCTGTTCCATGGCCCTGGAAAAAGACATTCGTGCACATATTATATCGAAACACTATTCTTCCTCCCCACCCGTTGTCGTCAACCGCGTCATAAGGATAGTTTGGACAGTAAAAGCCGCATGATTCGATATAAAGCCAATTGTTTGTCGCTCCATACTGAACAGGATTTGCCCAGGAACCGTCCCCGTACCCATCGGTGTTTCCAAACATATTGCCAGGATAATACTGAACACCGTTGTTCTGTCCTACGAGATAAAAGTAACAATGGTCAACACAACCTGCAACCGAGCCCACCACCCGCACATTGGCGTTCTGAAGTTGAATGAATTGGCAATGGTCTATCCTAAACGATTGGGAATCACCGGCAATTTGAATGCTGCCGTCGTAGGCGACACCGTTATTGTTTCCCTGAAACGTGATTCCACTCAAACGGTCAACATTATTCGACGAGGTCACCCAGCCAATAATTGGATCCAACGCAGTTCCCCCTCCGTCAGTGATGATAGTCTGGCCGGGGCCTGCGCCGATCAATTGAATGTCGGTGTTAATCTCAAGGCTGCCTGTCCATACCGCGCTTCCCGCCGGCACCTCCACCGTGTCGCCTGTATGGGCCGAGTTTACGGCGTTCTGGACGGCGCTCAGGGACACATCGGTTGCGTCAATCACTGCGGCTTTCACCTGGACACCGTGATTCATGAATAAAATCACCAGAACTGATATGACCTGTAAAACACGAGCCACACCGTTTGTGATTGGACGGTGTGCGGAATTTGAAGAAATCGCTATTTGTGACGGAATCATGGGCGCTGCTTATGTATAACTACAGGTCATTTTAGCAGAGGCCATGCCACAATGAAAGAAGTTAATTATCCCGTTTCAAGGCATTAGAGCGCAACAGTTTTGTGCATCGAATTCGGAAGCCCCGCCTTTGGCTGTTGCAGTAGCGCTTGCAAGATGCAACGGCGTCTCAATTCATGACAACGCCTGTTTTATTGTTTGCCACGGGATTCCCCGCTTTGGCAATGGCCAAAGCCATTTCTGCTCCACCGGGCTCCGTCTCGGCGGGCTTTACAGCAGTGGCCAATTCGGGCCTTGGAAAATCCATTGAGATGAGAAAGAAGAGAAAATAAAGAGGATCCAATCCCCTGAAATTCGCTTCGGTCCAATTGTAAAAGATTATCGCCACTATAAATCCCAGCCGAAACCGGCCCCAATTCAGGCCCGCAATCACGTCCCGTCGCGCCCTGTAATATGCAGTGATCATCCAACCAACCATCAAAACCAACCCTATCAATCCCAAATTCAAATACGTCTCCAGGTAGCAATTGTGGGCTTCATTGGGAACAAAGGCCCAGCCGGGCCAAAAACTTTGCTGTATGTGCTCACCGAGCCAAAAGCTCTCAAAACCAGTTCCCAAAATCGGATTGATTTTGGCCTGTAGCAATGTATGCCAAACCAATGTCCGGTCAGTCAGCGTAGGATTTCTACCCAGCAGACCCAGAAAACCGGTATAGAGCCCGAATACCCCTTCACCGACAACACAAAACGCCGCCGCCCCAACCAAATAACCGGTAATATATCGCGGGTTCGCGCGAGCGGAACTGAAAATTAGGATCAGCGCTGACGCTATCGTGGACCCAACTATGGCCGTTGCGCTGTGAGCCATATGGAACAGCCACCCGATCATACAGCCAAAAAGGCCGATTAAAATCAGTTCGTCTCTCCGCTCTTTGCTTTTTTCCTGACCCCGGACCTTCAGGAAATACCAAAAAAAGAAGGTGCAAAGAATAAAAAGGTCCAGGCCCAGCATATTCTTATTGGTCGTAATACCGGTGTTTGACGGCATCCCTGTCCAGGAATCAAATCCGCGGCCAAACTGGGGGAAATACTTGATAAATAGAATCGAGATAGGAATCCATGCGTACGCGCATCGTTTTAGCAATTGGATTATGGCCTCCTCGGGGTTTGGCTCGGTAAGAATCACCATAACCATGACCGGGTGCCCGATCACTTTCAACCACCGTTTGAGCGACACCAAAGGATATTCCGACCACAGGATCGCAAGAAAACAATAGGCCAAATAGAAAATCAGCCACCGGTTGTTCTGCGCGACTTCCGAAAAACTCACCCGCCGCTGATAAAGAACACAGAAGCCCGCCAAAATCAATAACCCATATACGGCAGAGTCAACGGGGCTTCCGTCCTCCACGTTGACTCCACCCATCTGAAAACCAAAGACAGCCAGCCATTCAGAAAAATGTCTTGAGCCTGTAAGGAACAGCCAAATAAATGGAATCCACAGGGCGCCCGTCACGCTGCGCCGCCGAATATCGCGCCCAAAGAGCACGGCAATAAACCCAAGCGTCAGCAACAATGCCAGTGACGATGACAAGTGTAGGCCTCTTGAAGTGAAAACGGATTGTTGCCGACAGCTTATGTTGGCTCCCAATCGGAGCCGGCGCCTCTTGCTCGCCTGCGCCTCAAGTCTCAACTACACCCTGCGGACTTCGCCCTTTTGCGACTTTGGATTCCTGGGCAGGAAGAAGAAAGCGATACGCATCCAATAATTTCCCGCTCACCACGGACCACTGGAGATCGCTTTCCACTCGCTTACGGCCAAATTCACCCAATTCCCTCCGCATGGCCGGTGAATCCATGAGTTTGCAGATCGCCTGGGCAAACGCAAATTCGTCGTTGGGCGGAACATAGATTGCGGCCGATTGCGCGGAGAACCTCGTTTCCTTCAGGTCAAAGGTGACAATGGGTTTGGCATAAGCCATATACTCCATCACTTTAATCCAGGTGGAGACGTCGTTGAGCGGGCTGGACGGGTCCGGGTCCACACAAATATCCGCCGCTGCCAGATTGGTACGCAGGTCTTCTTCCGATACAAACCCGGGCAACTCGACATGCTGTCCAAGCTTTAAATCCGCGGAAAGATCTCGCAAGTCTTCCAGCGAATCTCCCGTTCCCATGATGACACAATAAAAATCGTCCCGGTTCAGGGTGTAACGCAGTTTGTGCAGCGAGCGCAGCAGGTAATCCAGGCCGTCCTGGGGATTCAGGCAGCCAATATAAGCCAGAATACACTGGTTCTTCGCTCGCAGCCGCGGACTCGGTTCCGCCCGGGCCATGCGTTGTTCGTTGGGTCCGTTACGAACGATAAAAATGCTCTCCGGCTTTTTGTTCCCACGGGTAATGTGGACCTGTCTGTAGGATTCATTGGTCGCTATCGTAACGGTTGCCAACTTGAGACTGCACCATTCAACAATATGCAATCCACGGGTTAAGATCCCCTCTTTGGCCCCATAGCGCGACATATAGAGTTCCGGACACAGGTCGTGATGGTCAAAGACGTATTTTACCCCCAACAGCCTGAAAGGAAGTCCTGCAAGAAAGAGTGTATCAGGAGGGTTGTGCGCGTGAATGACGTCGAAACCGCGACGGACGAAAATACACGCACTGACGATAAAGCATGCGCTCGTGAAATAGAAATACTCCACCAGGTAGCCCATGAGCGACTTGACGCGTAAAAAAGCGCGCTGCGCAAAGCCCTTGTCTTCTGCAGAGGTCTTTTTGAAAAGCTCTACGCGCGGCACGCGATAAACACGAACATTGCCCACAGTTTCGGATCGAGATTGTCCCGCTTTTGCCACGCAAATGACGCTGACGTCATAGCCGTGTGAAGCCAGGAGCGTGGCCTCATTGCGGACTCGAATATCCTGTGGGTAGTGGTTCTCTACCAGCATCACAATTCTACCAGCAGAGTCCATTGTAAGAAGTCGGTTTTTTGGCTCCATTTTCGAACAGTCTGACAAAATCTATCACCGTGAATTGTCCATCCACTCCGGCCATGACTGTCTCAAATTCCTTCTGTTTTTTACAAATTACCAGAACCTCCGCGTCCTTCATCATCTCGGCAGCCGATGATTTCATAATCGCATTAATGTGCGGAAGGGCGCGTTCGATGTATCGCTTGTTTTTGCCGCGTATCGCGGAAATCCTCACATCGCTGTCATAAACAGCCACCTGATAGCCTTTGCCAATCAGTTTCTCGATAAAAGCTACAGTAGGACTTTCACGCAAATCGTCGCTGTCGGCTTTGAAGCTCAATCCGAATATTCCTACTTTCGTTTTGCCTGTGCGCCTGACCATGTCATAAGCCCGCTCTATTTGAACCTGATTGCTTCCCAGAATGGATTCAAGGAGCGGCAAATCCAAATCGAGTCTTCTGCCGAGGTGCGTAATCGCCCGCAAATCTTTGGGAAGGCAGGAACCGCCAAAAGCAAAACCGGGCTTCAAATAATAAGGCGAAAGGTTGAGCTTTTGGTCTTTGCAGAAAATGTCCATCACCTGCCAGCTATCCACCCCGAGCGACTTGCAGAGGGCTCCGATCTCATTAGCGAATGTTACCTTCAAAGCATGAAATGAATTGCAGGCGTACTTGATGGTTTCTGCCACTGGGATTGGCACGAATTCCAGCGGCGCGTCAATGTCCCGGTAGAGCATCGAAACCACATCGGCAGCGCGGCTTTCGAATGCGCCAATAATGGTAAACGGCGGTTTATAGAAATCCTTCATTGCTGTGGATTCCCGCAGGAACTCGGGATTCATGCAAACGCCGAAATCTTTGCCGGCCTTCTTTCCCGAGAATTTCTCCAGCAACGGAACAATCTGGCCTTCAACGGTCCCTGGAATGACCGTGCTGCGGATATTAACAACGTGATAAGATCTGGTCTCCTTCAGCAAATCTCCGATGTCTTCACAGACGCGGAAAACCTGTGACAAGTCCAGGCTGCCGTTATCGTTGCTTGGCGTTCCGACACATACCAGGGAAATATCGCCCAGGGCTTCGCACCGGGTTCTGGCACGCATTCGACCTTTGGCAACCATCGTTTGCAGGATCTCCTCCAACCCCGGTTCCACAATGGGACTTTGGCAGGAATTGATAAGGTCCACCTTTCCGGGATCTGAATCGACACCAGTAACATCGTATCCCTGCTTGGCGAGACACGCCGCGGTCACTGAACCTACATATCCCATCCCAAATATCGTTACTTTTGTAACGCTATTGACTTCGCACTTAACCTGATTTTGCCGGCTCTCACCGTAATTCTTCTCTTTGCCATTCTTTTCTTCGCCATTGTTCTGGCTCGGCGTCCTCGTTTTGTAGAAAGCGGCGATTTCCTTCGGCAACGCCTGCCAATACATTCCGCCGTAGTTTTCCTCAACATAATTCAGAAATCGCTGATAGAACTCCACCGGGTATTCGTCGCGCGCGCTCGTGTGCCCATTCATGGCCATAAAATCCGGGTGCGTATTGAGCAACACCATTCCGCCGCGTTCGGCGATCCAGTCCAGTTTCTTGATCCAAATATCCGGATGCTGCTCCTGGAGCACGAGGAATAGAGTGGAATCCTGGGGCAACGTATACGGAAGTTCGACATAGCCGCTGCGCCCGTTATCGGCCGGCGTTCGCGGGACCCAAAAAGGAAAGATTGTGCCAACATCATCGGGTTGCGGCTCAAACGGGTCCGTGTCGAACGTACAGGACGCATAATCCACATTCAGGTCGTGGACCCATTCCAGGTTGTGAAACATAAACGCCGATCGGAATCCTCGAGCGTCCCACGCGTGCAAGTAGCGGTTGATCTGGACCGCGCCGTCCCTGAACGTTTCCCGGCTTTGAAAAAGTTTGCCATCGTGTTTTAAGTCCTGGACGCCCACTTCAAAGCCCTCGCGGCGCAACTCGTCCAGCAATGCCCAAGAGACATTGTAATCAGCTTCCGGAATGAAATTGAACGACGACCGAAAACCCATCTGTATTTCGAGCTGCATCAACTGCCGGCATTTTGCCAGTCCGCGCCAACTCTCGACGTCGTGCGTTAAAACCAGGGAAAATTTCTTTCCATCTGGCCAACCCGGCCAATCAGCGGGACGCTGCCCGGCGGCTTCCTTGATCGGCCAAACATCCTGGTGCATTTTCCGCGTCCGGCGCGCGACGATACGGCGCACGGCCATGCGTAGATGCCAGGGCAGGTATGGTTTAAGACCGTAATAAATGAGGTTTGTATGCATAATAGACTAAAACCGCCAATTTGGGTTATTTCCCGCCTAAAAACTCCTGATGCAATTGTTTCGGAACGTATTGATGGGTCTTGTTGAGCACAACTCCAACGGTGGCGCCAACTTCCATCAACCATGCGTTTGCATGTTCAACGATGTCGCGTCCTGTCTTCTCCGATTCGACTACCAACAGGGTAATATCCATGAACCGGGCCAGATGCGACGTGACACTGGTCGGACTAATGACCGGCATGTCAAAAATAATATAATCATATTCACTGGCTTTCAGTTTCGGCACCAGTGTCGTGAACCGCTTCGGCAGCGCCTGCGACAACCCATCCTGGTCCGCATTGCCGTTGACTACGTACAGGTTTTGCTGCACAAGCGCGTCCTTCTTTTTTTCGCTCGCCAGCACTGTGTCCAGGCCGCAACAGGGCTTGCCCTTGTAAAATTGCTGCGCCGCCCCATTTTCCAAATGCATATCCACCAGCAGCACGTTGCCGTCACCGGTCTCGGAGAGCGACGCCGCCAGGCCGCTGGCAACGCTGCTCACACCGGCGCCGTGACTCGCGCCTGTCACCGCCACCAATTTCGGTTTGTGCGTGAAACCCTTGACTTCAAAATAAACGAGCAGCCGGTCCCGCAACGCCTGGTGAAATGGCTGCAACGAAGAATTCTGTTCCACCGGCGCCACGGAGCCGCCGCCATTCGCGACCGCAGCCTTGCCGCTGTCGCTTGCTGTTCCTCCGCCGTTAAGCAACTGGCGTTGCCCGGCAGTCCCGGCCAAACGCGCATAGCCGTTTCGCTTCACGTCGGGAATGGAAATGAAAAGCGGCAGTTTTAACTTGCGCTCCACCTCCGCGGGACGCCTTACCGAACGGTCCAACACCAGTTCAATGAGAAATGCCCAGCCAATCCCTCCGGCCACACCGCCAAATATCGCCAGGCCCATCATTTTGTGCGTCTTCTTCCAGTCCCGGCTCGGTGGCGACGGCGCCTGCACCGATCGAATATTGGGTGTCTTACCGGTGTCCAGCGCAGCATTCACGTTGGCCTGTTCAAGGCTTGTCGAAAGATTGTGAAGGTTGGCTTCCTGTATCGCCTCTGTCTGCTGCAGTTGCGTAATCGTTGGCGCCAAATTATTCAGATTCGTGGCCTGTGTCTCAAGCGTCTTCAACTCTGATTGCCAGGCCTGAATCTTCGCCTTGAGCGCCGCAATTTGGACGATTCCCACCTGCCCATTCGTCGCGGCCACAGTCGTCGAACTGGCGGAAATTGCAACAGGCGCCACGCCCGCTATCCCTGGATATTGCTTCTCCAAATCCATTTTCTGTTTCTCGTTGCTTGCTATCTCTTCCTCCACGGCCTGAAGCAGAATGTTGCTCTGGGTGTACCCCTGCTCCATGTACTCTTGTTCCTGTTTGCGGAAGGTGTCCAGGCTCGCGCAAGCGTAGGTGTACGCATCCAGTTTCTCAGGCGGAATCGATAGCGGCCGATTGCCCGCTTGCACTTCCGGTACCGGCCCAGTTCCCGTTGCCTCCTTCATCGCCGCTTCATCGCCGGATAATTCCGCCTGCGCATCCAAAATCTCAGCGTGCGCCTTGGCCAGTTGCGCGGCCAAATCCTTTTGAGCATCGTCCAGGGAAATAATGCCGTACTTATTCTTCAGGTCCGCCAGTTGTTGCTCAGTCGCGTTCAATTGAACGCTCAACGTGGACTGTTCCATCGTCAAGGCATCCTCAGTTTGTCCGCCCGCCGAATGGATTTCATAGTGCTTTTGCTGATAGGAAGTAATCACCGCCCCGAGAAGCTGCTGAACAATTTGCGGGTCCGGGTGTTCGAGCGTCACCACGATCACGCTGCTGCGACCGTCGGCGGGTTCGGCCACAAGGTTGCCGCGAATGAAACCCGCCGCCTGCGCCACGGTAGCCTTGGCGCCAAGTTTTGGCAGTACATTGGCCGGCCCGATATTCGAAGCCGCATCTTCCGCAACATCCAAACTCGTCAAAATTCGGATTTCTGAATTGATGACTTCCCCGCCATCCGAATTCGGAACAATTACATGCTGATCGTCCCCGACCAACCCTTCCGTTGATTCCGGAACATATTTAATCAACAACTCGGCCTGCGATTGATACAGCGGCGCTTTAACGTGGTAAATCGCAGCCGCCGCCACAAATCCCATTAACGACATCGCGACAATTTTCCACTTGTGCCGGAAAATCGTGTAATAAATATCTCCCAACGATATTCCCGCCGCGGGTGCTGCCTGTCCATTGTTGTTCATACTCTCCAAATCTTCTCGTTCGCGTCCTCGCTTGCCGCGCCGTAGTTCCGCAACGCGGAACGAAGGCGGGTCCTCTCAATCAAGCCAAATGCCGGTATAGTGCCGCCCCAATCATCCGCAATACACCTTCCGGCAACACGCGAAAAATCCGGTTGTGCCAGCCTTCCGTCGCGTCCTCTTCCGTGACAAAGACATTCCTCCGCAAATCATATTTCACGTATTCAACCTTGCGCTCCTGGGCGCCCCAATTCAGCTTGAACCGTCGCAAACCTTCGTTGCCCACGGAAGTCCGGCCCATGTCCAACGTCCTGGCGCCGTGGCGCGCCAGACGCTTCATCGCCTCCCACATCACAAGACTCGGCCCGCGCAAGTATTGAAAGGATTCATCCGACGCGCCAAATTTATAAATCGCCCGGTTTCCCAATTGAAAATAAACCGACGCCGCAATCGGCCGATTTTCGTAACTCGCCACGACGACCATGCCCTGGTCGCGTGACAATATATGACGGCAAATGTTACTAAAAAAAACGAAAGGCTGCGGAGGCAGACCATGCCTCCGGCGGGTCTTGCAATGCAAAGTGTAGAATGTCTTCATCGCGTCCATGCCCCCGGATACGCTGACGCTCACCCCGCTTCTCTCCGCCTTGCGGATTGCCCGTCGCGTCGAACCGTCCAAAAGCCCAAACATCGCCTCTTCGTCTTCCTCCAAACCCAACCGATGCCCGTAAAACGAAATCGATGCCGGCGCGTTCGGAAATAATTCCCGGCCGCCCCGAAACTCCACGGATTTCCACCCCCTCGATTTTCCCAGTGTGGCCGCGCTTTGAATCAGACGGTGCGCCCAGGCGCTGTCCTCATAGAGCGGACCGCAATCATCCGTAAACGGCAATGCGATCCCCCGGCGCCCGGTAATCCGGCTGTTGACCTCCATGAGCGGAAGCAACGACCGCACCGCCCCGGCTTCTTCCACAGTCAAATAAACCGGCGCGTAACCATAAGACCCTTCCAGCGTTTTGGCCCACGCTGTGCCGTGGAAAAAGGTAGAATCTGAATACGCCGCCAGCAAATCGCCCCAATCCGAACGACGGGCCGGATTCACCACTTGAACCGCGGCCGCGGCTGCCCGGGCTGTCAGCGAACCCGCGCGTACTCGCGCCAAGTCACTATTTGCCACCGCGGCCATGTTCGCCTGTAAGCGCTGAATTAACATGGTCCGGATGTTTGCCTGAAATCGACCGGATCGGCCGCGCCGGGTTGCCTGCCACCACTGTATCCGGCGGCACATCCCGCACCACTACGCTGCCCGCGCCAATCAACGCGTTCTCTCCAATCGTAATCCCGCAAAGCAATGTCGCCCCCGAGCCGATGGATGCGCCCCGCTTGACCACCGTCGGCAGGCATTCCCAATCTGCTTCCGTTTGCAACTTTCCGTTTCCATCCGTCGCGCGCGGATAAAGGTCATTCGTGAACGTCACGTTGTGCCCCACGAAAACATCGTCCTCGAGAACCACACCCTGGCAAAGAAAACTGTGGCTGGAAATTTTGCACCGGTTTCCGACTTTGACTCCCTTCTGAATTTCTACAAACGGCCCCACTTTCACGTCGTCGCCCAACTCACAACCGTAAAGATTCGCGTACCCAAACAGCCGTACATTCCGTCCGAGCTTCACATCCGGCGCGATTATTACATATGGCGCATTATTCATTCGTCCTCGCTTGCCCTCCGTAGCTTCTGTGCGGAGGAGGGTCCTCGCTCCCAATCTAAACACCCGCCTGCACCATCGCCGCTCCGTGTCCATTCCCATTCCCATTCCCGTTATGCCCATTGGACGCCAGTACCGGAGTCGCCCCCTGGGAAACCACTGGCACAATCCGTTCCGCATTGCTTCGCGCAGCCGCCAGGCTGATGGGCGCGCCATTGCGTTTCAACGATTCCGAAGACGCCTCCAATATCCGCACCAAATCCGTCCCCTGCCGTCCGTCCGTCAGTGGTTGCGTCCCCTCGCGGATGCAATCCAAAAAGTGCTGGCACTCCGCTTTCAACGGCTCTTCCTGTTTGATGTACGGCGCATACATGTCCCCGTAATGGTACGCATAATGAAATTCCGCAAAGGTGTCATAGTGCGGTGGGCGCTCCACGCGCGCGTCAAAAATCCGGATCTTTTCCTGCTGCGTCACGTCGTCATAAACAATCATCCGCCGGCTTCCCACAATCGTCATCTCACGCACCTTTCGCGGATCCAGCCAGCTGCTGTGAATGATTGCCGTCCGCTGTTTTGGAAACGTCAGGCACATCGACGTCACGTCCTCGATGCCCGGCGTCACGTGGGCGCTCCCGCGGCAGTTCACCATCGTTGGCATCTCGCCCATGATGTACAACGCAATCGAAATATCGTGCGGCGCAAGGTCCCACGCCACGTTGATGTCCTTCTGAAAAAGTCCCAGGTTCAGGCGGCGCGCGCAAATGTAACGAATTTCCCCAATGTCCCCTAACTCAACAATCTCCTTGATTTTTTTCACCGCAGGCGAATACAAAAACGTGTGACCCACCATCAATACCAATCCCTTGCACCGCGCCAGGTCCACCAGTTCTTCGCACTCTGCCGATGACATCGCCATCGGCTTCTCGATGAACGTGTGTTTGCCGGCCTGCAAACTCGCCCTGGCAAGCGGAAAATGCGATTTCACCGCCGTCGCCACCACAATGGCGTCAAGACCCGCCCCGTTCAGCAGATGGCGGTAATCGGTGACGCCCTCCACTTCCGGATACAGAGACTTTAAATGCGCCAGCCGCTGCTCGCTCAAATCGCTCATCATCTGCAGGCGGCATTCAGGGAGCGACCTGAAATTGCGCACCAGATTCGGGCCCCAGTACCCGCACCCAATCACGCCGATTTTAATTTCTTGCTTTTTCATAAAAAGTCCTTTCAGTTTCGTTCTCTAATTCACTTGCGTTTCCAATTTTCCGCGCTGTCCGTCACTGCTGATTCTGTTAATTCCGCCAACCCCAAAGCCCGCGCGCCCGCCCGCCTGCGTCGCCGTCGTTATTCCCGGCGTTCCGCCGCCTTTTCTTTGCGCAGACTCCAATACCTGCCCGATAATCACAACCGGGGTTTTCAGGATGATCGAAAGGTCCAGCCAAAGCGTCTTCTCACGGGAATACTTAATGTCCAATTCCATCATCTGATTAAATGTCGTCTTGTTCTTGCCGGTCACTTGCCAAAGCCCTGTCAATCCCGGCAGCGTGTTGAACCGCTCCATCTGCCACGGCTGGTATGCCGCACTCTCATAAGGCAAACACGGACGCGGCCCAACCAGGCTCATGTCGCCAATCAAAACGTTGATGAGTTGCGGAAGTTCGTCCAGCCCCGATGACCGCAACAGAATGCCAAAGGGAATGATTCGTGAATCACGCCCATCGAGCTTCAACATCGGCGTGTTCGATTCCATCAGTTCTTTCAGGTGCCCCTGATGCGTCGCCGTCTCCGCATGAACGCGCATCGTGCGGAACTTCAAACACATGAACCGCCGGGCGCCCAGCCCCACACGCTCTTGTCTGAATAGAATCGGCCCTGGAGAAACCAGCTCAATCACCGCGCCAATGACCGCCGCCACCGGCAACGCCACCGGGAGCGCCAAAATAATGAGCGCCACGTCTAATGCCCGCTTCCAGGACGGAACCTGAAGGGGCGTGGACATCGCATTGATCTGACTTGAGCCGTCGGAGTAATTCACACTTGGTAAAACAACCTCGAGTTATCTTCAGAATTAAATGCGGGCACAGCTCCGCACTTGTAGGTTTTCATACCTACTTTCAAAAAATTTAACCACTGTCACTATCCCATTCCCCATCCCTCGCCCGCATGCCCAGGGGAATCCTGATTACGTTGGCGGTCTCAACTACCCACCGCAAATTCTTCTCAACGCGCCAAGACCGGCGCCAAATCCGCCAACGTATTTCTTTCCAAAATCACAGACGCCCGATCCACTTCCACCGGCGTCGGGCGACCCAAAATATCCAGCAATATCTGCACCCGCATCCGGGCCGGCATCACTCGCAAAACAAATGCCCGGATCCCCGCAAACACCCCGTCAACAATCCGGACCTCGTCCGCCGGCGCCAGCCGGCTCTCTACGTCCATCGGCTCGCCTGCCGTAAAGCACTCCTGCAATTCCTCGATCCTGGTGTCTTCAATGATGGGAATCTTTTGGCCAAAACGAACCAGTGCGTTCACCCCGCCCGTGTGCTGAATGTCACTCAAGCTTGCCTCCAGCACGCACCGCACAAAAATGTAACAGGGAAATAGCGGCTCAATCACCCGAACCAGACCACGCCGCGTAGCCCGCTCCACTCGCAACTGAGGATGAAAAACCTCCAGCTGAAGGTTCTTTCGCAAGTTCGCCGCCGCGATATGCTCGTGCTTGGGTTTGGTTCGCGCGCAATACCACGCTGGACTCAACGTTTGCATCATCAGTATTTTTCCAAATAAGTTCGGCTCTACGCAGACACCTACGTGTATTTTCGTATTTTTAATTGTTCTGCTGAATTCGCCCGTCCACCCATTCGGAAACCTGCATCTCACACTCAAAAAATTGCCCCGAATGACTGGACAACCTGTCAAAAAGACGAATATACAATGCCATATTACCGTTACTTCTGCAATCAGGACGGCTCACTGAATGTGGCCAAGGGGAACGCCTTATAATTTTTGGGACGGGATATACACTATCCGGCCAATTGCCTTCTCATCTCCGCTTATGCTCTATTGATGCTATGGCAAAGCCGCCAGTGTCGGGGGAAAACAAAACAAGAAAAGGAATGAACCAACCTGCGAACCGCTCGCTGATACCCACACGCACCCGCCCGATCAGTAGCATCTGCTCCGGGCTTTTCAGATCCCCTGCGTTGACTCTCAATCAGCATTGTTATCATTATTGTCCGCCGTTCGACTTTCCGCGAACGACCCCACCTCAAACGTCCTTCCACTCTTCCAACTTAACCTTCCAAACAAAAAATGCCTGCTGCAACGGTTTACGTCGTTGCATAAAAACAAAAACCACATTTCCGGCCTGTTTGCAATCGGGACAATAACCCTATTTTAGCGCAAGAAAAAAACCTAGACGCTATGGCCGTTTTCGGCTGGCTGCGGTACCGTCTGATGATACGCTCCCAAGTTCTGCCGTTCCACCCAGTTCGTCGAGTAGCGAATCAGATCTGCCGCGCTCGATAACTTTAACTTACGCTTGATGTTCTCCCGATGCGTCTCGATGGTCTTGATGCTCAGATGCAGTTTGCCCGCAATGTCACGCGTGTTGACCCCCGCCCCAAGCAATTGAAAAATCTGCAACTCGCGGTCCGTCAGGTTTCCCGGGCCATCACGCTGGACCCCGGACTTTCTCCCCGCCATCTGATGCAACGCAAGCGCCGCGATCTTTGGACTCACGTGAAGTTCCCCGGCCAGCACCGCGCGGATCGCCGCCGGAATCGCTGAAGTCGCATGGTTCTTCATCAGATAACCCCGCGCCCCGGCTTTCAGCACACGCTCAGCGTATAATGTTTCATCGCACTGCGACACAACCAGCACCGGAACCGACGGATGTTCCAGCGATAAATATTTGATAAAATCCAACCCGCAACCGTCCGGCAGCAAAATGTCCATCAGCACCAAATCCGGCTCGTGCGCCGCCACTTCATACCGCGCCGATGCAATGCTTTCAACCGCCCCGCAACAAGTCAGGTCCTTCTCCCGATTGATGATCCGAATCAACCCTTCCCGCACCAGCGGCTGGTCGTCCAGCACCAAAACTTCTGCCTTTTTGTTTTTGGATTCAATCGTCATTGCCATCTCTAAGTATTAAACATTTTAATCTTAAACCACATCCCGCCCCAGCCGTCGTCGTCTGCCTGTAACGACATCTCTCAACTACCACAGGGCAGGAAATTCACTTAACTTTCCTAAGGAACTATACCTAACCCCAAAATACTGTCAATCACCTTCAAGCGATTGCCATCGCCATCCCTCCGATCCGTCTGATCCGTCCAATTGTGAAAACTCCACGTCCACACGTGGCCCAACAATTGCTTCAAGCGCATCCGTAACGCATGACACAACAAGCAGCAAAATACACCGGATGCATTGGTTCCACCCCTGAACTCGGACTTTGGGCGAAATTCGTCGCCTTCGTCCGCAATTTCATTAAGAACCAAATCCCCGAAGGATATCAGGACGAAAATGGGTTCCATCCCGGCGTAAAACACTCGGAATAGAGGTCTTTTGGGGGCATTTTCGCCTCTGACTCCTCTTTCCGCGCACTCAAACACGAACCCAACCCTGTAGATTCGTGTCCCATTCCTGAACCTTTGCCTGTCTCATTTATAGACACCCTCATCCTCATCGTCATCCTCAAAAATTAAGAATCCTTCTCAATACCACCTCCGCACCGTAGTCCCGCAAATCCCCTCTTCCTGTAGTTCGCATATTTCGTTGTTAATTCCGTTCGCAACTATTTTTCCCTTTCACCCCATGCCATTACACGCCATTTTAAACGCATGTCGTTCCTCCTCACCGACCTTGCTGTCATCGCGCTGACCGCGATCGTGTCCTGGTGGCTGAGCGGCTTCGATTCACGGCTGACTGGAGAAGACGGATGGGAGGACATCACCCGGCGCGCGCTCCGTTGCGGAATTACCCTATTGGTTGTCCAGGTCGGCTTCTATGCCCTCCGGCGATACCAGATGACCGGCGACCGCTCGGCGGGCTTTTTATACCTGGCCATGCTGGCGCCATTGTTATTGCTGTGGGTTGGATGCATCAGTGAGGCCTGTGCGCAAAACTTTCATCATCTGATAGATCCGCAGGACAAACGGCCCTACGACCCAAAAGCCGCTGTGCGCGAACTCGATGCAGTTGGAAATTTAATTCGAAGTGGCCGCAAAGACCAGGCCATCGAATTATGCCGGATACTTCTGCAAACCTCACCTGAACACCAGGCCGCGTTGGAAGCGACCCTGCATCACCTCGGCGCTCCCCCGCCCGAATCGCCCAAACAACTCAAGCCAGTGACCGAGGCCGGCAAGTTGCGCAAGGCAGGAAAATTCGAAGAAGCCAAAATTCTTTTAAACGTGTTGCTGGAACACAACCCCTCGAACCTGGAAGCCGCATTAATGCTGATTCGCCTTTATGCGCATGATTTGCATCAGCCGGCCATGGCCAGCGAAGTGTTGCGGTCGCTCGAAAAACAACCTCACGTCCCCGCAGCCTACATCGAGATTGCCCGCCACTCGATCACCCATCAGCCACTGCCTGTCGCCAGTGCCTCGGCGGCCGCCGATGAACCGCTGCCCGAATCCATTGACGAACTCCTGGAGAAAAGGTATTTCGGCACCGCCGTGGACCTGCTGGAAAAACAATGTGAAGCCGAGCCCGCAAATTTTGGGCCGTGGATAAAACTCGCGGAAGTCCACGGCCTCCACTGCGCCAATCTAAAATTGGCAGAAAAGACAATCCACCAAATCGAAACCAATCCCGCCTTCACCTCAGATCAAAAACAACAGGCCAGAAACCGCCTCCATGACTGGCGCAACCGTTCGGTGTCCACGCTTTAGCGTGCTCCGGGGTTCGACGTCCCATCTCCCAACTCCAAATCCTTGTAACAATTCTCCGCCTTTCCTGAAGTAACAGGCGATGAACGAACCGTCATTTGGAGAAACCCACGGCAATTTCTATCTGCTCATGGAATTTGTGGACGGCTTGACACTCCGGCAATTGCTCCAGGACCGCAAACTTTCCGCGCCCGAAGCCCTCGCCATCGTCCCCAAAATTTGCGATGCCCTTCAATACGCCCACAGCCAGGGCATCGTTCACCGCGACATCAAGCCCGAAAACATTCTCGTGGACAAAGAAGGCCATGTGAAAATCGCAGACTTTGGCATCGCCAAAATCCTCGGTGACGGCGAACGCGCAAACCTGACCGAGGCCCAGGCAATCGGTACCCCGCATTACATGTCGCCTGAACAAATTGAAAAGCCACAAACCGTGGATCATCGCGCGGACATCTATTCCCTCGGCGTCGTCTTTTACGAAATGCTCACCGGCGAGTTGCCGCTCGGAAAATTCCAGCCGCCGTCGAAAAAAGTCCACGTGGACGTGCGCCTGGATGAAATAGTCCTGCGAGCACTGGAAAAAGAACCTGAACGCCGCTATCAACAGGCCAGCGAAGTCAAAACGCAGGTGGAAACGGTCGCCGCTAGCGCCCAACCAACAATCCGCGCCGCGGACCGAGGTCCCGTCAGCGCGGCGCCACAGTCCGTCGGCGCGTGGAAGCCCGTGGCTATCGTCGTCGGTGTGGCAGCCGCGATCACAGCGGCAATCATATTACTCGCATTTCTCGGTCTTTTGGCAGCGATCGCCATTCCCAATTTCGTCAAAGGACGAGAACAGGCTCAGGAACTGTTTCAGCAAGAACATACAAATGAGGTGCCCGCGTCCACCCTGACATGGTCGCCAACGCTCGCGCCAGGCGAGAAGCCGGATTTCAACAAAATTCTAAGCGACGCTCAAACCCTCACAGCCGAGGGCAGCTACGAGGATGCCTTGCAACACTTACTTTGGTATTTTGATCATACCAGAACCGACCCCGCCAGCGGCCAGGAAGGCGTACGCCTTTCATTCGCGCTTTCCTACTGGATTGAACTGGGCCGCCGTTATCCAAAGGCAAAGCGGGCCCTCATCGAAATTCGCGATGCCGACGCCCGCAAATTTTCAGAAAATACCGGCTATGCCGATCTGTTTCAGGAAGTCGCCGGCATCAACCAATATCTCGGCACCAACGATGCAACCGTGGCTCTGTTCAAAACCATTGAGCAGAGCGATCCGCAATTGGCCCAGGAATGTTTCAACTACGCCGAAAATACTCTTTTTCAAAAAGGCGACTACGTGACGTGTCGAAAATATCTCGGCGACCCGCAGAAGGCCTTTGATATCATCCGCGAGGGGTGGCAGCGGATGAAACAATTCGAGCAACGAACGGCAACCCAAAATGAGGACCAAAGAAAACGCTTCAAGGAAATGGCCAAAACCAATGCGCTGTTTGCGCAATTCCCGGATATTCCCTCGCCGCCGCCCTTGGCCGACGACAATTTCGTCCGCCAGACCCGCCAATTAATCGAAATCCTGGTTGCAACCGGAAGCAAATCCGAGGCTGAAAACATCCAAACCCAGGCCCTTGCCGCTCTTAACGATCCGCGCCTCCAAACCGCTGTCCAGGATGCCGAAGCAACCATTGCCGGCCACGATGCGCGGTGAAATGTCCCAAAAATGAAAACTCCCGGCTTGCTTTCACGGCACTATTCAGAGAAACTCATCATTCTTTATGGAATCACACGACGCGGCGGCCACGTTCATGTTGAAGCTTTGGCCGTGGATAGAAACGAATAAGAATAAACTTGTCACCGGGACGGCCATCGTTCTTGTGATTGTTCTCGGGTTTTTCCTCTATTTCTGGCGGCGCGACGCAAATCGAATCTCGGCGGGCGACGCTGTAACGCAGAATATGCTAACGCTTCAGCCGAATTCCCCCCCGGCCACGGTTTTTCAAAGCTACATGGACGTGGCCAGCGACTACCCCAACACACCCGCAGGCGAACGGGCCCTTCTTCAGGCCGCAACCATCATGTTTACCCAGGGCAAATACCCCGATTCCCAGCACTATTTTCAGCAATACCTCGATACGCACCCGGACGGTCAATTCTCCGGCATCGCCGCTTTGGGCGTGGCCAAATCCCTGGAAGCTGAAGGCAAAATCAACGACGCCGAGGGCGCCTATAACCACGTCATCAATGATTTTGCTACGGACGGACAAAGCGTCAACCGTGCCCGCTTCTGCCTCGCGCTCTTGAATTTGCAGCAGGGGCGTTACCAGGATGCATTCTCACTTTTTCAAACTGTGTATCAGGCAGACCAGTACGGCCCGCTGGGAGGTGAAGCCCGCAATTACCTGGTCGAGTTGCAGTCAAAACTTCCGCGCCAGCCTTCAACGGCGCCCTCTGCTGCGCCCTCTCCGTCATTCAATCTCAGTCACTAAATCCAACCCGAGCGTAAGATGAAGCTAACCATCATTGGAACAGGCTACGTTGGCCTCGTTACCGGCACGTGTTTTGCCGAAGTCGGCCATAACGTTATTTGCGTGGACAACGATGCCGCAAAAGTAAAACTGCTCCAAAACGGCGGCATCCCCATCTACGAACCGAAACTCCAGGAATTGGTCCAGAAAAATGTCGCCGCCGGAAGGCTTGCTTTCACAAACAGCACCGCCGAAGGAGTCGAAAAATCCGACGTCATATTCATCGCCGTGCCCACGCCGCCGCAGCCGGACGGCTCCGTGGATTTGAGCTTTATCGAACGTGTCGCGCGCGACATCGCCTCGGCCATGACCAGCTATAAAATCGTCGTGGATAAAAGCACCGTCCCCGTCAAGACCGGTGAACGAGTCTCGGAGACCATCAAACGCTATTGCAAAGCCAAAGTCGAATTCGACGTCGTCAGCAACCCGGAATTTTTGCGCGAAGGGTTCGCCGTGGATGATTTAATGAAGCCCGACCGCGTCGTCATCGGCGTCCGCTCGCCCCGCCCCGTCTCGGCGATGAAAGAAATCTACACGCCGTTCAAAGCGCCAATCATTGTCACAGACATCGCCTCGGCCGAACTTATCAAACACGCGGCCAATTCATTTTTGGCACTCAAAATTTCCTATATCAACGCTATTTCCATCGTCTGCGAGGCCTCCGGCGCCAACGTCCAGCAGGTGGCCGAAGGCATTGGCCTGGACGAACGCATTGGACGCCGCTTCCTGAATGCGGGCATCGGCTTCGGCGGCAGTTGTTTCCCAAAAGACCTGAGCGCCTTCATCAAAATTTCCGAGCAGATCGGCTACGATTTCCGGCTGCTTCAGGAAGTCCAGCGCATCAACACCCAACAGATGGATAGGTTCGTCAAAAAAATCACCGATACGTTGTGGGTCTTGAGAGATAAAACCATCGGGGTGCTCGGCCTGGCCTTCAAACAAAACACCGACGACGTGCGCATGTCGCCCGCTATTGATCTGTGCCAGCGCCTGCAAAAAGAAGGCGCCACATTGCGCGTCCACGATCCCAAGGCCATGGAAAAGGCCAAACCACTCCTGCCCGCTGTCACCTATGTGGACGACATGAATTCGGTTGCCGAAGGTTGCGACGCGCTTATCATTGCGACCGAATGGGAGGAATTTAAAGCGCTCGACCTGGACCGCGCCCAAAAAGCGCTAAGTCATCCGATCATGTTTGACGGACGAAATCTCTTTGATCCGGTTGAAATGGAAAAACGCGGTTGGATTTACAAAAGTGTCGGCCGCTAGCAATGGATCTGGCACCGATTTGGCGTCCACCCTTTAGGGTGCCCCGGGCGAAATCCATGATGCGCGGCCCGACCGGGGTCTGATGGAGAAGACTTTCCTGTTTTCCTGCCTTCCTCATTGTTTTAATCTGTGTTTCATCTGTGGACATCTGTGGCTCCAAAATAATTGACGTCAGCGCCGCCCTCATTTTCCACAACGGCCGCCTTTTAATCACGCAACGCCCTGCCGAGTCACACCTGGGCGGGCTTTGGGAATTTCCAGGCGGCAAACGCGAGCCGAACGAAACCTTCGAGCAATGCCTCATTCGCGAAATTCGCGAAGAACTCGGCATGGACATCGCCCCGGGCGAATTATTCGAAGAAATCACCCACGCTTACCCGGAACGGACCGTCCATTTAAAATTTTTTATCTGCCAATGGATTGGCGGTGAGCCACAGGCCCTCGGCTGCGCCTCATTCAAATGGGTCGCCAAATCCGAACTGAGCCAGCACGAATTTCCCGCTGCCGACGCCCAATTGCTCGAAAAACTCACGCGCGGTTGGGTGAGAGACGGGAGATAGAACCGAAGGTGGTGGAGGACGGCGCACTGCGCCGTCCCGCCCGCGCAGAGCGGGCGGAACATACGTGGTACAACGGTTGACCACGCTCATTGCGCCGCTGCACGCGGCGCTACACGGCGCAGCGCGCCGTGTTCCACCACACCGCGGTTCATGGAGAGGCGCATTTTAAGATTCAAAACTTCTTCTTGCCGCGATACCTGCACCCGTTCATTTTTCTAAAATGACATCGGATAATTCGCACGGCGACGGCCAATCTCGCCGCACATTTCTTAAAATCGGAGCAAGCGCTCTCGGAGGTTTGGCGCTGGGACAGCGATCATTCGGCAGCCCTGCGGCGGACGGCGCCTCGCCCGCGGCGTGAGAGCGTCAGAGCGTGAGAATGAGACAACGGGAGAATGCTTGTTCCGAGGAGGGGGGTGCCTGGCGTAACGGTTACGGACTACGCACACATTTTTTGTATATAGCCGATGCAACAAGAAACGAACGCCGTTTTAGGGTTAAAAAGTGCGATTTTGTTGGGAAAGTTGAGGGTTTTGGCGGCGTGGACCTGGAACGAGCGTCTTCGCGATGCTTACGCATTCGTCTGGCTGCGGCGGACAAGACGCGCGGCATGGGCGCGTGTGGCTGCGGACGCGGACTGACACGCTTCTCACCCTCACCCCGGCCCTCCCCTCAGAGGGCCCTCAGAGGGAGAGGGGAGGGAGAGGGAGAACGATGGCACCGTTGGTTGGATAATTTTTACGGCGAGGTTGGCCGGACGGTCTGGGTGCGAGTGGCAGGGCAAGAGAGGAATTGTCCCTTTCGATGATCAAAAAATGAGTTTTAAACACGGTTTTTTCCCAAAAAAGTACGCCGAATCACTGAAAATGGCAGCCTTGCCAATGCCATCGGCGTCAAAGATGCGTGGAAAATATGGTTTTTTTGAAAGCGTCATAGCGAATTGTCCCCCATCAAGGCGGAACGTGGGGACAATTCGCCGTGGGCGGAGATGGGGCGAAGATGGAGGATGGAGGATGGAAGACGAGACCTGACCGTGAGGGAGCGGTTCGGCTTCGGCTTGCGCCGCGGGCGCGCCAGGGGCCACGAAATTTCCGAACCCCAAAAGCTTGCCGCGGCGAAGCATTGCGATTCCGGGCCAGCGTCCGCGTAGAATTTGCGAAGCCGGGTCCATTGATTCAATAATCTAAAAATCCAATGTCTGATGGTCATGGTAGCAGTTTCTCAGGCAATTGGACGATTACAAGCACTACATTTGGAACCCCAAAAAAGTTCAACGCTGGCGCGGCGATTTAGGGACAGAAATTTTTTTATTTCATTTTTTGGGTCGGTGAAATGCGTTTGAGAAACATCATTCGTTCAGGAAAGTCCAAAGTAACAAGATTCCGGGATAAAACATGAAGGCCGATTCCGTTTAACTGTGTATGGAAATCATTCGTCAACGGGTCCTCCACCTGCAAATCAAGATCGTGGTATAGCTGGCCGCCAAGCACCCCGTTTGGAGAATGAAATTCCCCCTTCGATGGCGATGACGTCCGGTTGGTCCAATTCTGAAATAATTGCCGCGTCAACCAGCCGTCGTAATTGCATCCCGTATCAATCAGGGAACCCGGGCCTCTCATCCCTGTAAGGTTCTCCTTAATATAAAAGCATCCGTCGCCGACGTTGACCAAAGCAAATTTTTCGCCCAGGCCCCCTTTTTTCACTTGCTGTTCGTCAAGGAAACGAATTGTGCCTTTTGTGAAATTGAGCTGAATGGAATAGTTGTCCAGGATGTCCATGCCTAGAACTCCCATGATAGGTCGGCCTGCCTCCGCGGATATTTCCTTGCAATCCATTGTAAATATATAATGCCCGCACGCCGGCTTGGCCAGGGGTGTTTCTTCCAGATATAGCGGAGGCGGGGAAAATAGAGTGACATTTATTCTTTGGCCAAAATTGTCCGTATTGGTGGACCCGAGCGGCTTTCCCAGCTTTTGCTCAAGTGATTTGTCTAAAATCGTAACCGGATTTCCTGTATCCATCACCAGGGGCAATTTTTCACCATCCGCCAAATGGACCGTTAGAATCAGGCAATTTTCAACGTCTTTATTCATCGGTGTGTCGCCGGGCAACCGCACATTGGCATATCTCACAGTAGCGCAGGAGACTGCAAACAGCCCAAGGCTAAAAGTTAAAGCGAATAATGCCCATCGCATGAGCACTACTGACACAAAAGGAGGGCTTTTCCAATCGCAAAGTTGACACAGGGGGAAATGTTGCGTAAGGCCGGGAAGGGAGAATTGTCCGCCGATTTCGGAGATTTCGCATCACTGTTCCAGTTTTGCTCGCAGCGCGTCCCGCCTATTGGACCAATCGTCCCAACTCCATTCCCAGTGGGGACCGGTCAAGGACTTTTGCGCCGATGGCCAAAGGGCATCCAGCGCGGCCAGCTCCTGCCGGGCGCCGATTTTGTCACCCCACTTCAAATAACTTTCGCCGAGGTTCAAAATATTTTCCGGATAATTTGACCCAAGCGATACAGCGGCTTCCAGGTATTTCCGGGCCCTCGGCCGGTTGCCGATGCTGATGGGCCACCCGGGCGCATCGCGGTAAAGGAGTCCCAACCCGCGCTCGGCGCCGCCAAAATCGGCGGCGGGGTCCAAATCAGCGGCAATCAGAAACTCGCGTTCCATTTCGCGCACCAGTTTGAGCGCGCCCAATTCCTCGGTCCGCGCCAACTGGCCCATGTTCATCGCCATATAATAGTGCGCGGCGGCGGAATTGGTGAATACGAGCGATTGTTTGCAGGCGGCGATGCCTTCCCTCGCGATGGTCGCGCGCTGGGCTTTGTTGGTGGCCCAATCAGCCGAGTCATAACAGGCGCGGGCAAATTCCCATGCGACAACGGGATTATCCATCTGTGACCGGTACTGTGCCTGGGCCTGGTCAAAGGCGACTTCAGCACGATGAGCGAACACCGCAACCCGGCTGTCTGCGGCGGCGGCCGCGGTTACGGTCATGGCCAAAAGACACGCCAGGAGCGCTTTGCGCGGCACATTCTCTGTTTCACATTTTGTTTTCATGCTCTGACCAAGGCCCGGATGGACCGCTCCCTCGCTCGCGGCCCGTCTAAACGCTTTAACACTCGAACGCTTGAACGGTTCCACAATCATTTAATTCATTTGCTATCGGACTGATTTCGCCTATACTAAGCAGGTGAGATTAAATTGGAAACAGATATGGGTGGCAATACCGGCACTCGCGTTGCCTTTGCTTTTAAGCGGCTGCGGCGGGGTAAATGCCGGCACGTCTGTTTCGCCCGCTTCATTCTTTTTACCGGGACTTTTAAGGAATGACACTAACCCGGCGACGAACACACCCGCGATTTTCCAATCTAGTTCTCCCGTGTTCGCTTCCTCAAAATAAGGCGTTAACATCATCTATGCGATTTCCATTCGCGCTGACAAAGAAAATTGCCAGTCACATCATCAAGCATAAACTTTGCAAAACGCCAAAGTTTGCGATGGTGCTGCAACTCGAACCGCTGCACACGTGCAACCTGACCTGCACCGGTTGCGGCCGAATCCGCGAATATTCCACCAGCCTGAAGGACATGGTGCCCCTGGAAAAATGCCTGGCCGCGGCGCTGGAATGCGACGCGCCCATGGTCAGCATTTGCGGCGGTGAACCTCTGATTTATCCCAAAATTGAAGAACTGATCGCCGGCCTGCTGGAGCAGGGACGCGTCATTTACGTCTGCACGAACGGCATGTTCATGCGGAAAAAAATGAAAGACTATCTGGCCAGTATCTATGATGCGAAGGCCGAACCCAAAGTCAAGAAGCTGCTCGAACAAAATTTAATTTCTGACAAGGAAGCCGAAGCCATTCGAAAGGCGGACGACGCAGCCCGGAAAAAAACCGTCATCCGTCCCACGCAATGGATGTATTGGAACGTCCACGTGGACGGCCTTGAATTTACGCATGACCTGATTGTGGAACGCGAAGGGGTGTTTAAGGAATGCGTCGCGGCGATTCGCATGGCGAAAATTCTCGGTTACCAGGTCGCCACCAACACGACCGTGTATAAGGAAACGGACGTCCAGGAAATCGAGGACATGTTCAAGTTCCTCTCGTCGCTCGACGTGGACGGTCATACGATCTCGCCCGGGTACGACTACGACGCGGCCAAGAAGGACATGGTCAAACGGCTGGGACGAGATCCAAAAGATTTCTTTCTCACGCGCGAGATGACGCGCAAAAAATTTGCCCGCATCCTCGATTGGGGCAAGGCATTCACCATATTCGGAACGCCGGTGTACCAGGAATTCCTGGCCGGCAAACGCGAATTGACCTGCACGGCATGGGCCATTCCCACGTATAACGTCCGCGGCTGGAAAGCCCCATGTTATTTAATGACCGATGGCCATTACGGCGGGTACCAGGAAATGCTCGAAAAGGTCCACTGGGAAAAATATGGCGTCGTGGACGGCGTGGCGCGCGATCCCCGCTGCGAAAACTGCATGGTCCATTGCGGCTACGATCCCAGCGGAGCCCTGGGCACCAACTACCAGAGTGGGGACAATTGGAAAAATATTAAGTACAATTTTGGCCGGCACCCGAAACCGTACCCGTATTCGCCCGAGCTGGAAAAGCGGGCATTCAACGGCGTCACGATTGGCAAGGGGCATTTAGCGGAGGCCAAGGCGGTGATTAATTCGCCCGCGGCGGGAGCGCGCGGCGCGTTCACACGGACCGGAGCAGAACCACCGGCCGTCCCGGCGCATGGCAGCACCGGCGGGATTGCGGGAAGCGGGGCATGAGGTTAAATTAAATGATGCCTCAGGGTCCAGACCATCTCAGCTTCCCACCGACAATCGGCCGTCCCCCAAAAAACATCCTGCTCATTCGATGGAAATCCATCGGCGACGTGGTGTTTACGCTGCCCGCGTTGCGATGTCTGCGCTCGAATTTTCCGGACAGCCGAATCACCTACCTGACGTCACCCGAATTCGCCGCTTTGGTTAAAAGTTTTTCTGTTGCCGATGAAATTATTACGGTGGACCGCGCCCGGATCAGGCAATTTCACAAGGGTGGATTGATCGAACTGATCCGGCTTTGGCGCAATATGGCCAGGACGCACTATGACATCGTGGTGGACCTCCAGGGTTATGGCGAAACGGCGTGGCTGTCGTGGCTGACGCGGGCGCCCCGGCGCTGGGCCGTGGTACACCGTCCGTCCCGCGCGTGGGCCTATACCCACGCCGTTCCACGCGATGAACTGGCTCACCCGGTGGACGCTCAGTTGCAAATGCTCTCTGAATGCGGCCTCGAAACCAGCCATCCGGAAAACACTTTTGAATTGCCGCCTGAAGGGCGCCTTTCCGCGCAAAAACTGTTCCATGAGTTTGGCTTGAACCCACACGTGCCAACCGTTTTCATCCAGCCCTTCACCAGCGGAACTCAAAAAGATTGGCCGCTGAATAAATGGCTGGCGCTGTCCCGGCGGTTGCGCAGTTTGGAGATCCAGGTGCTGTTTGGGGGCGGTCCCGCGGACCGGGCGCGCCTGGCGCCAGCATTGTCGGAGTCCTTCGCGGTAGCGGCCGGAACTGACTTGTTGACGTCATGCAGCCTGGCGGCGCGCTGCGCCCTCGTGATAGGGGCGGACACCGGGTTGCTCCACCTCGCCACCGCCCTGGGCTGTCGCGTTGTCCTGCTAAAGCACCTGACAGCAAAAGAATGTCCGTACGGCCATCCAGACTGGGTGATTACCCCCCACCGCGCGGGTGTATTGGTGGCTGAGATTGAACTGGAAGAGGTCCTGGTGGAAGTGCTTCGCGTGGTTCATCCCCCGCAGTCCGCAGTCCAGAGTCCCAGGTTTACAGCGGTCGGCTGAGTCGCTGTGTCCAAAGCCCCCAGTCCGCGGTTGAAACCCATAGCTAAAGCGTATAACATTTGCCGTGTCTATAAGCGCGGCGGATTCGCCGCGCGAAGCGAGGATGGAATTCAATTGCAGGAGACACATCACGAGACAATACTATGACGCAATACGACCCGTTGACTATTATGGAGCCGACAATTCAACTTACCATTGCCAATTGGGACCAGGTTCCCGGGCGCGATGCGCAAGAGACGGCTTTGACCGCCCTGGAAGACGGCAAAGTTTTGTTCCTTCCGCAGCTTGCATTTACCCTGAGCGCCGCCGAAGGCCGGTTTCTCACGCCCGACCTTGTGGGCGATTCCAAAAATGTGAGCTACAGCTTCGGCACTCGCAAAATCGGGCACTGCAACTGCGCCGACGCGGACAAACCGGCGGTCGCGGAAATGATGCACCGTTTCTGCGGGCAGTCGAAGAAGCTGCTTGAGAATCTCCTGCCGTCGTATCAATCCAGGCTCACCATGGGACGCGCCAGCCTGCGCCCGGTCGAAGCCGCGGGGCGCGCGCAATCCTGGCGCAAGGACGACACACGGTTGCACGTGGACAGTTTTCCGACGACGCCATTGAATGGAAAAAGGATTTTGAGGGTGTTCACCAACGTGAACCCGGCGGGCCGGCCGCGTTGCTGGCGCCTGGGCGAGCCGTTTGAACAGGTCGCCGCCCGTTTTGCCCCGGGCGTAAAGCCGCCCGCGCCAGGCTCGACCCTGTTCATGCAATTGTTCCGCGTGACCCGCGGGCGCCGGAGCCTCTACGACCACTATATGCTGGGCCTGCACGACGCGATGAAGGCCAACGATGAGTATCAGCGCACTTGTCCGCAAAGCAACTTTGAATTCCCGGCGCTGTCCACCTGGGCGGTCTTCACCGACTCGGTCCCGCACGCGGTCACCGCGGGCCAGCATCAGTTTGAGCAGACATTTTATTTGGACGTGGACGGCATGGCGCACCCCGAGAAGTCACCGTTACGGATCTTGGAAAAACAATTGGGAAAAAGCATGAGGAATTAAGAATTTCGGAAGGATTCAGCTATTCAACAAAAAGGTTGAATAAAGCGGTTATTATCGCAAAGATTCGACAATGATCGGACCCGTTCATATTCAGAATTACAAGTCCATACGCGAACTAAAATTCGACGCAAAACGGGTCAACGTATATATTGGCGAACCGAATACAGGAAAATCGAATATCGTTGAAGCATTGGCTTTTTTCTCACCGGGAGTGTTGAAAGCTTCATCTGAAATCTTCCGCTTCGGGACAACTTCTGATCTATTTTACGATCAGAACATTTCAAACAAACTAAACGTAAAGGCTGGGGATTGGGAGTTCGGCCTGACGTTTGATAAAAAGTCCTTTCAGGGCCATTTTCTCCAAAGTGTCAGCCCTGCCAGCCAAGTCCCAAAAGGCAACCTTGAGATGGATTACAAGCAATTGTCTTCCTGGTCGGAGCCTAAGACTCCGTTGCGGTATTACAAGTTCAAGCCGTTCGACCCATTTCCGGGCCGAGAACCGGGCGCACTAAACCCACCGTTTGGCGACAACCTGGCGGCACTTCTCTACACAAATGAAAGTCTCCGCAAAAAGATCGGCGCCCTTTTCAAGGAAAAAGGATTCCGTCTTCAGTTGAAACCAACGGAAAACGAACTGCTTATTGCCAAGGATGTCGGGGACGAGTTATACAGCTATCCCTGGGTTGCTGTATCTGAAACACTCCAACGGGTTGCTTTTTACATGGCTGCTCTTGAAACCAATCAAAATGCCGCTTTGTTGCTCGACGAGCCGGAGACCAATACATTTCCGTTTTACACCACTTATCTTGCCGAACGAATTGCCCTGGACACAAGCAACCAATTTTTTCTAACGACTCACAATCCTTATGTTTTAGGCTCCATAGTGGGCAAAACTCCGGTTAAGGACCTGGCGGTCTTCATTGTTTCAATGGAAAACTATGCCACGAAATTGAAAGCGGTTTCCCCGGAAGGACTTTCAAAGATTCTGGATTACGGCCCGGACGCTTTTTTAAATCTCGACAAATTGGCTGAAGCATGAGCCTGTTTGTCGAATGCAAGGCGGATGAAGCACTCGCATTTGCGCTGGGGGTTGCCCGTCGCGACGTTGAACATGCCCTGGGCCGGGGCAGGGTTTGCACCCAGGTTTCACAAAGGATAAACGTGTTGGGAATGATTGACGAAGACCCCGGAGCGGCGCAGCCCCCTTATTTGAAAACACTGAAGGAACAGAGCCGGGAGCATGGCATTCCGGTTTTAATAGACGAAGGACGAAAAAACAGTATAATAGTGCTTAGTCCACGTTTGGAAGACTGGCTTGTTCAAACGACAAAAAGCGCAGGTTTAAAAATGACTGATTTTGGTTTTGAGAGCGATAACGGAGTGCAACTTCACGCCGAGATTAACCAACGGCTCGGAAGTCTGCAGCAACTTGTCAAAGCTTTGCTGGAGGCAAAAAGTCCGCGATTGTTGCGTCTGCAATCAATATTAAAACAGGCATAAATTTTTCATGAGCAAAACTCTATATCTTTCACCGCCGTCGTTTGACGGCTTTGACGGCGGCGCAGGGGCGCGATACCAGGCGCGGCGCGAAGTGACTTCATTTTGGTATCCAACATGGCTGGCGCAGCCGGCGGCGCTGACGCCCAACTCGCGGTTGCTGGACTGTCCGCCGCATAACGTGGACCTGGCACAGTGCCTGGCGATCGCCAGGGATTACGACCACGTCATTATCAACACTTCGACGCCTTCGCTCAAAAACGACTGCAAAGTGGCCGAGGCCATCAAGCAACAAAAGCCGGACACGAAAATCGGCTTCATTGGCGCGCATACAATGGTTTTGCCGACCGAAACGCTGAAAACCTCGCCGGCCATTGACTGGGTCGGGCGCAAGGAATTTGATTATACCTGCAAGGAAGTCGCCGAAGGCCGTCCGCTCGAAAAAATCGCGGGATTGTCATTCAAAAATCGCGAGGGGAAAATCATCCACAATCCTGAGCGCGAAATGATCCAGGACATGGACGCATTGCCGTGGGTTGCGGACGTTTACCAGCGGGACCTCAAGATTGAAAATTATTTCATCGGCTATCTGCTGCACCCCTACGTGAGCCTGTACACCGGGCGCGGTTGCCCGGCGCAATGCAGTTTTTGCCTGTGGCCCCAAACGATCGGCGGTCACAAATACCGCGTCCGCTCGCCGCAAAATGTCGCCGATGAGATGGCCTACATGAAGAAACTGTTTCCGCAGGTGCGCGAGTTCTTCTTTGACGACGACACGTTTACGGCCAATTTGCCGCGCGCGCGGGAGATTGCCAAAAAGCTTGGGCCGCTGGGCCTGAACTGGAGTTGCAACAGCCGCGCCAACCTGGATTACGACACCATCAAAAGTTTCAAAGAAAACGGTTTGCGGCTGTTTTTAGTGGGCTACGAGAGCGGCAACGATGAGACGCTCAAACGGATCAAGAAGGGCGTCACAACCGACGAAATGCGGCGCTTTACACGCGCCTGCCATAAAGCGGGAGTTGTCATCCACGGCACGTTTATTCTTGGATTGCCGGTTGAAACCAAGGAGACAATCGAGCAAACGATTAATTTCGCGAAAGAACTGGACGTCTTCAGCCTCCAGGTTTCGCTGGCTGCGCCCTATCCGGGCACGGAACTTTACGAACAGGCCAAACTCAACGGCTGGTTTGTGAAAAAGGACAAAACCGATCTGGTGGAAGGCGACGGTTTCCAGCAAAGCACGCTCGAATATCCCGAGGCGTCCAAGGAAGAAATCTTTGAAGCTGTCGACCGCTTCTATCACACGTATTACTTCCGTCCCAAACCCATCCTGCGGATCATCAAAACCATGCTCGAAGACAAGGACATCATGGTCCGCCGCTGCCGCGAGGGCTATGAATTTATGAGGAGCTTGCGTCAGCGCAAAGCCGACCTGCGCCACCGCAAGGCCGACGTGGCCGCGGCCCAGGCCGTGGCGGCGTAAGAGACCAGGTTGGAAACATCGAACATCGAACATTGAACGCCCAACATCGAACGGATGATTGGCGGCATTTATGCGACGCTCTTATGCTGTTGTCCTGGTCGCTACGGCGCTGACCTGTCTGCTTTTGGGCGGCGCATCAAAAACTTCGCCCTCCCGTGTCCGACTGAGTGCCTTTACCTACCATGATGTTACGCTCACGGGCGGCCCTATGGCCGCGCAGGCGCAATTCTCCCGCGAGTTTTTTCTTGAAGTTCCGGACGACAACCTGCTGAACGGATTTCGCATTCGCGCCGGCCTGCCCGCTCCCGGCAGACCGATGGGCGGCTGGTATGATCCCAATAATTTCGCGGGCGGTTGCGCCCTGGGACAATATATTTCCGCGCTCGCGCGCACGTACGCAAATACCGGCGACATCCGTTACAAGGAAAAGGTGGCTGAACTGGTCCATGGCTTTCACGAAACCATCGCTCCGGACGGTTTCTTTTTCATTTCAACCAAAATCTCCACCAACTGGCCCTGTTACACCTACGACAAGAATTGCATCGGCATGCGCGACGCCTATACGCTCACTGGCGACACAGAAGCCCTCGACGTATTGCGCGTCATGACTGATTGGGCCTATAAAAATATGCCGCGCCGCAAGGACGAATGGTACACCCTCCCGGAAAACCTCTACAACTGCTACGCACTGACCGGCGACAAACGTTACCTGGAAATGGCGCATGAATATGATTACAGTGATAAGTATTACGACTATTTTGCGAATGGAACCAATGCCTTTCTGCCCACCCGCCACGCGTACAGCCATGTCAATTCCCTTGCTTCGGCGGCCAAAATCTATGAAGTCACCGGGGATCCAATATATTTAAGGGCGGTCTCCAACGCCTGGGAATATCTCACGGGCACACAAATGTACGCTTCCGGCGGTTGGGGACCGAACGAACGGTTCGTTACTCCCGGCGAAGGCAAACTCGCCGCTTCCCTCGATTTCAAAAAGAACAGGTGGCATTTTCACACCAAAAGCGGGGATTACGCCAACAACTTTGAAACATGCTGCGGCACTTACGCGAACGTAAACCTCGACCGTTATCTCATCCGATTTACCGGCAATCCCAAATACGGTGACAACATGGAACGCATTATCTTCAACGGCATGCTCGCGGCACTGCCTATGCAGCCGGACGGCCGGACATTTTATTACTCGGACTACCATCCCGGGGCCCGCAAACAATATTTCCCGGCCGCCTGGCCCTGCTGCTCAGGCACCTATCCGGAAAACACCGCTGATTATCCGGTGGACGTTTACTTTCATAACGAAAATGGTCTCTACGTAAATTTGTTTACGCCGTCGGAAGTCCACTGGAACACCGAAGGAAAAGTCGTCACAGTCGAACAAACCACCGATTTTCCCAGGTCCGACACGATGACTTTTGTCATTCACACAAAACGATCCGCGCGCTTTGCATTGAATGTGCGCGTCCCGGCCTGGGCGACGAAGCCGGCACGCATCCTGTTGAACGACCGCCCGATGGCAGTCAAGCGCGTGCCCGGGACATTCCTGACTGTTTTACGGAAATGGCGCGACGGAGACGCTCTCACGGCCACGTTCCCCATGTCGCTGCGCTTTGAGCCGGTGGACGCGCAGGACCCAAATCTGGCTGCGCTGATGTATGGGCCGGTTATGCTGGTGGCCCTTGCGGATGGAGAAGTCAATTTCAAGGAGGACGAATCAAAACCCGAACAATGGATTCAACTGCAAGACCCGGATTCCCTGACGTTCCGCGCCGCGGACGGCACACTGTTCCGTCCATTCTATTTGATCACGCACGAGCGTTATACCACCTATTGCAATTTTCCCGAAACCGCCCGGGCTGTCGCCGGCAGGTAAAGACCTTCGATCCCGCACTCTCCAAGACGGCAAGCGCAAAAGGTTGATGGTCCCAATGGGTGCGAAAAAAATCTCTTTGGACAATTGTCACCCGATTCCTTGAAGATAAGCAAAGATCAATTCGGGCAAATCGCTGCTGTAGCCGCCTTCAAGCAGGCTGAAAAATGGAATGTTCATGGCGCGCAGTTCCTGTCCCATCCAAAAGAAATCTTCGGCCAGCAGAGTGCCATTGGCCAACGGGTCGCGCGCATAAGCGTCAAATCCGGCGGAAACACCAATCAGTGTGGGTGAGAATTTCTTCATGTCATCGAGCGCGCGCTTCAGAGTGGCTCGCCAGGTTTCCCGCGGCGTCGAGGGTTCGACCGGATAGTTGAAGCAATTATCACCAACATTCCTCCGGCCAGTGCCGGGATAGCATGGAAATTGATGGACGGAAAAAAAGGCGGCGTTTCGAACGCCCAATAAAATATCTTCGGTGCCGTTTCCGTGATGCACGTCAAAATCAAAAACCGCCACGCGTTCCGTGCCGGACGCCAGCGCTTCAAGCGCCGAAATGGCAATATTGTTCAAATAGCAAAAGCCCATTGACTGCGCGCGCGTGGCGTGATGGCCGGGAGGCCGCATAAGGCTAAAGACCTTTTCACCCGCACGCGCCAATTTCATCGCATCCAGCGCAGCAGCCACGGAAGCTCGGGCGTAATCTGCAATATTCTCATGCCAGGGCGTATCGGCGTCGAAATCGGCGGCCACGCCCAGACGTTCAAGCATTTCAGGACTGTGGGCGCGAAGAATTTGTTCGTCCGTCACCCGGGAAGGCGACAGCCAATCGATTGGCATTTCGTGCTGGGCCTTTAATTTCGCAACTGTGGTCGCGACGCGCTGCGGGCGTTCGGGATGGCCGGCGCGCGAGTAGTTCACGCATTTTTCGTCCGTAATAATTTTCACGGAGGGAATTTATCGGGAGACATGGCAATTTGCGATTTTTGATTTGCACAATGCCCGACCCTCCTTCGGTGGAGAAACTGGTGGAATTTCAATTTTGGGACTCTCGAATCTGCGCGGGTATTTCGTCAAACGCTTCTTAAGCTTCGTAGGGCGGGACCAACTTCGTCCCAAAGTGCGGGACCAGAGCGCGGAGAATCAGAGCGAGGACGAGGACGAGGACGAGGACGAGGAGGACGAAGAGAAGGTGAGAATGAAGATGATAATCAGTGAATTTGAACTGGAAAATGAGAAGCCCTTTATACACTACACCACTTCGACGTTCTAACGTCGCAACCGGCAAACCGGCGCCGCAACCGCTAAACCAGCATAGCAGCCAGAATAACAATTCCGAGCAGGAGCCCAACGATGATCACGGCGCCAACTACATCCAGTTCTGCCTTGTGTTTGTGATTGCACGGGGCAATAGTGTTCAGCAGATGATAAAAGGCGCTTCGCTTGACATTCCGAGTGGTCATGGCGACGCTTCTCTAGCAGGAACCGCGCCATTGGAAAGCGCAATGGGTGTGGAATAAAAATACGTGAAAAAGACGCCAAATTTGCCATTAATTCTCGTGACGCCCAGTACGGAAAGAAAAGGTGTCGAATTTTGTGACACTTCCAGCAGTCTGTCCTATCGTTATGAACATGCCATTTTACAGGCTGGCGGAATCCCCGTCGTTGCGCCGATGACCACCGACCCGGCAGCGCTTGCCGAGGCCGTGCGCCGCGTGGACGGGGTGCTATTCACCGGTGGCGACGACATCAACCCCACGCTTTATACGAATGACGCGCCGCCGGACGCGCTCAAGACCGTGACGCCGCCGCCGGATGTCGAAGCGCGCGATTTGCGGGAATTGATCCTCATCGATGAAGTTTTTCAACAAGGCAAGCCGTTACTGGCGATATGCCGCGGATTTCAAATCTTGAACGTCGCGTTTGGGCGCGAATTGATTGTGGACATTCCCAGCCAATTGCCGGGAGCGCGGAACCACGCGCGAACGGACGAGGCAGGCGAGGAACTCACGCATGAAGTTCCGTTGACAGCCGGTTCGCTGCTGTCCAAAATCACCGGAAAGAAGATATTAGGCGTGAACAGCTCGCACCATCAGGGCGTCCTGGAACCCGCGGAACCATTCGCCGCCGTGGCGCGAACGGAAGACGGGATCGTGGAAGCGATGGAGCTGAAAACAGACCGGTCGAACGGAGCACCGCAATTGCCATTCTTTCTGGCGGTGCAATTTCATCCCGAACGGCTGGTCAAGCATCCCGAGCATCAGGCCATTTTTAACGGCTTTGTGAGCGCCTGCGCCCGGGAGGGTGGCGAGGGCAAAAATGGACGAACTAAAGAGTTACAGAAGTCAAAACAATGAAATCGAAAATTTTAGTGGTGGACGATGAAAACGACCTGCGCCAGCTCCTGGCCGCGGTGCTTGGCGAACATTACGAGGTGGGCCAGGCGGCCAGCGGCGCAGCGCTCAAAAAGCTGTTTCCGCAGCCGGCGCCCGACGTCGTGCTGCTGGACGTGAAATTGCCGGACGCCGATGGCCTTGACCTGCTCACTCAAATCAAGCGCCGCTGGACGGACACCGAAGTCATCTTATTGAGCGGCTACGGCACGATGAGCATGGCGATTGAGGCCGGCCGCCGGGGCGCCTACACCTTTCTCACCAAGCCGTTTGAGAATGAAAAACTGCTGGCTGACGTCAAATGCGCGATCGAGCGCAAGGAACAAAGCGCGGAAAACCTGACCCTCCGCCGCGCCCTGGAAACGATGAGCGGCGCCGCATCGCCGATTTTCAAAAGCCCGGCCATGCAGGAGGTCGTACGCACGGTCGAACGTGTGGCGCCCAGCGACGTGACAGTACTGATCACCGGCGAAAGCGGTTCCGGCAAGGAAGTCATCGCCGATTTGCTTCATACTTTGAGCCCGCGCAACAAAAATAAAATCATCAAGATCAACTGCGCCGCCCTGCCCCGCGAGCTGATTGAAAGCGAATTGTTCGGCTCGGTCAAAGGCGCCTTCACCGGCGCGCACTCCGACCGCGAAGGCCTCTTCCGCCAGGCTGAGGGCGGCACGCTGTTTTTGGACGAAATTTCCGAAATGCCCATCGACACGCAAAGCAAATTGTTGCGCGTGCTCCAGGACCAAGAGGTGCGGCCCGTTGGCGGCAAAACCACTTACAAAACAAACTGCCGCATCGTGGCAGCCACAAACCGGCAGCCGGAGATCGCCATCAAAGACGGCAAGCTGCGCGAGGACTTGTATTACCGCATCAGCGCGATTTCGGTTCATTTGCCGCCATTACGCGAGCGGCGCGACGACATCATGCCGCTAGCGGGCGTGTTTTTGAAGCGTTTCGCCGCGCAGGCCAACCGCGACATCCAGGGTTTCAATCAGGAGGCTATTGACCGCCTCACCGATTTTGACTGGCCCGGCAATGTCCGCCAGTTGCAAAACGAAATTCAACGGGCCGTGCTGCTGTGCGAGGGAATGGAAATTGACGTGGCAGATTTATCCATCAGCAATACCAAGCCGGTTTCCGAGGCGTCTGAAGAAACTGATTCGGGTTACACGCTCCTTGAAAGCGTGGAACGCAATACCATCGTGCAAACGCTCAAGGCCGCCGAAGGAAACAAGCTCGAAGCCGCAAAACGCCTCGGTATCGGACGCCAGACGCTCTACAACAAGCTCAAGGCATACGGCATCGAAGTTTGAACCATTGGCCGGCAACCGCCATGTTTCAAAATTCCATTCGCCGCGCGCCGCGTCCCGGAGATATCTCCCACATGTCCACGCCGGAACTGCGTGAGACATTTTTGATTGAATCGATTTTTGAACCCGGCCAAATCACGGGGACCTTCACGGACTTGGACCGTCTCGTCGTCGGCGGCGCCATGCCGCTCAAACCTCTTTCATTGCCCGGCCATAAGGAAACCGGCACATCCTTTTTTCTCGAACGCCGCGAACTGGGCGCAATCAACGTTGGCGGCCCGGGACAAATCGTGGCGGACGGCAAAACGTTTCCTTTGGACAGACTCGACTGCGCTTATCTGCCCAAAAGTACCCAATCCGTTTCATTTGAAAGCGCCGACGCCCAAAACCCGGCGAAGTTTTATTTTTTGAGCTGCCCGGCGCACGCCGTTTTCCCGGCGGCCATGCTGAAGTCAAAAGACGCCGCGCCCGTGGCGCTGGGCTCACAGTCCACGGCCAATAAACGAACCATCTATAAATTTATCCATCAGGGCGGCATTCAAAGCTGCCAATTAGTGATGGGGTTTACAGCGCTGGACGACGGCAGCGTCTGGAATTCGTTCCCGCCGCACACTCATTGGCGCCGTACGGAGATCTACTTTTATTTTGATTTAGGTCAAAAAATCCTGGCGCACTTTTTGGGCGAACCCCAGGCCACGCGGCATTTGTTCGTGCATAACGAACAGGCCGCCCTCTCGCCAAACTGGTCCATCCACTGCGGCTGCGGCGAAGGCCATTACAAATTTATCTGGGGCATGGCCGGCGAAAATCAGACGTTTGACGATATGGATGCGGCAAAGCCCATCGATTTGCGGTAACGGCAGGGATGAAACGGTTCGAAAACAAGGTCATCGTCGTCACCGGCGCCAGCCGCGGCATAGGACAAACCATCTGCGCCGCGTTCGCGGCAGAAGGCGGCCGGGTCTTCGGTGTGGCGCGCGGCAGCCTGGAGGAAACGGCGGCTTTGTGCGGCGGCGACTTTAAGGGCATCAATGCCGACCTGGGCGCTGGAACGCAGAGCGCGGCGGCGGAATTGGCTTCGGAAATTTTGAATCAGGCCGGACATGTTGATGTCCTCATCAACAACGCCGGCATTATCCGCCGGGCGCCGGCCATAGACTTTTCCGAGGCCGATTGGAACGAAGTCATCAAGACAAACCTCTCTGCTCCGTTCTTTCTGTGCCAGGCCGCTGCGAAGTGGTGGATCACGCGCGGCCGCGGAAAATCCGGCCCGGGCGCGCGCCTGAAAATGATCAACATCGCGTCGCTGCTATCTTTTCAGGGTGGAATTCTGGTTCCGGCTTATACAGCGAGCAAACACGGCATTGCGGGAATCACCAAAGCATTGGCGAACGAATGGGCAAAAGAGCGCATAAACGTCAATGCCATTGCGCCCGGCTACATTGCCACAGAAAATACGCGCGCCCTGCGCGAAGACCCCAAACGCAACCAGGCCATCCTCGATCGAATCCCGGAAAACCGCTGGGGAAACCCGCAGGACATCGCCGGGACATGCCTCTTTCTGGCGTCGCCGGACTCGGACTATGTCAACGGCGCCATCATCAACGTTGATGGCGGGTGGCTCGGGCGTTGAAAAACCTTGACAATTACTGTGGCCGCGGTATACTCCGCATTCAAACCACGGCACAAGGAAAACCAGAACCATTTTGAGCATTGAAGAAGTTTCTGCTCTTATTAATAGCTCTCCTTTTCGGGCTGAAGGCGTCACCGCTTTATGCGCTCATCATCGAGCCGACGTGGGACCCTTCCATCACCACAAATTCGGAGGCGTCGGCCATCACAAATGGCATCCTGTTTGCGATTCAAACGCTGGAAAACGATATCGATGACAATCTCACTGTAAAAATCGACTTCGTGAATAATTCGAACGTTGACCTGGGCGAAAACTCAACCTATTACCTGCCCGTTACGTACTCGAGCTATTTGGCCGATTTACGGTCCAGTGCTACGAGCGTAGATGACAGCAACGCTTTGAGCCGGCTTCCCGTCAGCTCCACAGATCCTGTCATCGGCGGAAGTCAGATTGATCTTCAATTGCCGTTGGCGCGGCTTTTCGGGTTTTATTCAAGCTATGGGCCCGACGGCTACGACAGCACCATCTACCTGAACATACCGATAATGAATCTGAGCCGTCCCGGGGCAAATCCAAATAACTATGACCTTGTCTCCGTCACCGAACACGAAATGGATGAGGTTCTGGGTTTTATCTCCACCTTGCCCGGCAATTATCCGGGCGGCCCCATTGGTCCGATGGATCTGTTTCGTTACACGACAAACGTGGTCCGGACATGGACGACAAATGGGGACAACGCTTATTTTTCCGTGGACGGAACCAACCTGCTGGCGCGATTTAACCAGCAGCTCGGCGGTGATTTCCATGACTGGTGGAGTTACACCAATCTTTGGGCGCCGCCCGGGGTCACTCCGTATCCCCAGGTCCAGGACGCCTACGCTTATCCAGACACCAGCCCGGATCTGGGGTCAAACGAACTGTCGGGGCTGGATGTCATTGGTTACACGCTGGCCAGTTCAGTGCCCAAAATAAGGATTCAAGCCAGTGGCAAAAATCTTTTCACCATTTCATGGCTTGCCACATCAAGCGGATACGTGTTGCAACAAAGCACAAACCTGTCCCGGAACGTATGGACCGATTCAGCCACGGGTTCCACGAATTGGGTGACGCTTACCTTCACCAACACCGACGAATTTTTCCGCCTGGCCAAAGTATCAGCGCCGCCTGCCGGAATGCCCGCAGCAAGCCCGGACAATCTGGTACTACAGCAGGTCACGCACGCCTATCGGCGCCACCGGCAATAGTTTGATTCCATCTGGCCGTTGGGTGATGCCACCCGTTTTTTCTTTTTCCTTTTGCTCTTTTCCTTTAAACCCCCTGTATGACAACGGAAATGCTGACTCTTTGCTTTGCCGCGCGGCCCAGTTCAAACGGCGAGTTAAATATCCTCGGGGCAACGGACATGATTTTTGTCCCGCAATTTCCGGTCGCCGTCAGTTGCAGCCTTGTGGCCAAGTTGCGGTTCAAAAAAATTGAAGAGGGAGTCAAAGAAATCCGGTTTTCCATCATAGATTCCGACGGCAATTCACTCCAGCCCATTCCGCCGCCGCAGCAAATAAACATCCAAATCCCGCCCGGCGCATCATCCGGCAGCGCCGCAATCGTCGTCGCCATTACCAACCTGCAAATACCGCGGGCGGGTGAATACGAAGTTGGTCTGGCGGTGAATGGCCGATTGGAAATGACCGTGCCGGTCTTTGTCCGCCAGCCGCCGGCACAACCGGGAACGGGTCTCCCGGAATGAAAAACGGCATGACGCATATACAAAAAGCACAAGCACGGTGTCTATTCAAGTGGAAGAATAACCATACACCTTATGAGCCGAAACGAAATCAATGATAACAAGCCCCCGTTGCTGACAGCGGGGCTTATGTGCCTGGTATGCGTCCCCGTCCTGTTTTTGACGACGCGCCCTGTGGTTTGGCTGTCGAACGGCCCATGGGTGGCATGGCTGCTCGGGGGCAGTTTCATCATTGTTCCTCTCGCGGTGACTTTTATCGTTCTTTACCGGTCAGCGTGGCACGACGACCGCCCACAAGTCAGGCGGATTATTTCCGTGGCTGTCTCCTCATGCATCATTTTTGTTGCGGACTTACTTCTGGTCGCCGCAGTAATTATCGTCGGGTGTTTGATTGCGGGCCTGTCGCGGGTCATGGGCGGAAATTAGCGTCATTAACAGCACAAGTGGCATATTTAATGCTTGCTAAATCCCGAATTTAGGTTTGCGTTTGTGGGTGGTTTTTTCCGCAGTGGGGCCAAATCAAAGCGGTCATTCGTGAATCCTAAACACTAAATCCTAATACTTGAATATGCCAGGTGACGTGAAAACAATTTTTTTTGTTGAAGACAGTGACGTAGAGCGGCTTGCGTATCAAAAGGCCCTGGAACGCGCCGGATATTGCGTTCAGGCCGCGCGGGACGGGCTGGAAGGGATGCGACTGCTCCATAATATTGTGCCTGATTTGGTCCTGCTCGACCTGCTGCTGCCGAAGTTCGACGGCGTGGAACTGCTTAAATTCATGCGATCGGATGCCCGCCTGAAAACTGTGCCAGTCGTGATTTTTTCGACCAATTCTATCATCGAGGCGCAGGATGAACCGTTGCTGGAGGGAGCAAACCGAAGACTTTTGAAGTCCCAATGCAATCCTTCCATGTTGTTGGCGACGATAAACGACGTTTTGGCCGAGCACCTGGGACACGTGGCCGACGACGAATCCAAGAACGACCATCTGTCACAGGTTCCTGCCACGGCAGCCGTGTCAACGCGGCGTACTTGATCCCGCTTGATCCTTTTGACTTTGCCATCACCAATCGATTTCTGATTAAAAAACAAAAGAGGCGACAGTCTTTCAACTGCCGCCTTTATGTTTACAAAATTCGTTTTCCAGCGCCGTATCGCCTTAAGCGGTGCGACGGCGCAATAATCTAAACAACATCAAGCCGCCCATTCCACACAGTGATAATGCTCCCGGTTCAGGAACTGCGACAACGGAAACCGGAATAAATTCAGGTGACGAGCTGCTGTAAACATCAACGAAACCTGTTACATCGTACTCCTGGCCCGACGCCACGGACATTCCATCAAGATTTTGCAGTGCCGACGAGTAAGAAGACTCCCAGTAGTAAAGAGTCATGCTATTGGCCGCTCCATCGGTGATGGTTCCTGTTTGGTTGGAGGTGCCAAAGCTGCTAATGCCGCCGATCATTACATCATCCACAGTCACTTCGTAGCCGGCAATGCTGTAGGGGAGCGTATCCACGTTCAGTTGGGGAATGGTGGCAGTTCCAATCGACGGAACTGTGCCCGTACCCACGGCTGAAATTGAAGTTATATCTTCAAGCTCTGGTATTTGGTTGTAGGGCGAATATTCTCCGGTCACAGAAATAGTTTCGCCCACAGAAGGCGTAAACCCTAAGCCTGACAAACTTCCGAAAACGTCCATCGAACCTGTTCCATCATTGACCAAAAAGGACCAACTCGAATAGGTTTTGCCGTCCACAGTCCCGGGTTGAGAGAGAATCGCCGTGACGACAGGGTCTGTAGTGAGCGAAACACCTGTGGTCCCGGTGGCAACATTGTTTTCAACGTAAGAAATGCTCTGAGCCAACACGCTCGATCCGGACATGCCGATTGCCGAAGCAACGACTGTCCCCAGTAAAAGCTTTGCTACTCCTTTGGTCTTCATGATGGTAACGATCTAATGGTTTAATTTTGAACTGTTATTGTTTTAATTGTTCTTCCTTCTTCCTCAACCGGACAAGCCGTTCCAATGTCCTCAAACCCGCTGTTCACTTGTATAAAGTTCTAGTCCTTTAGTCAATGAAAAACTTTGACTTTTCGGTTACAATCAGGTCGCACGACAACAATACTGGTATTCGTATTGCTTTAGACGCATAGCGAGGCCCCGCAATTGCGAAAGGCCAATAAAAGTGCAATAGTTGATATTCTGTCGCGGTCGAATTTTATGCAACGAGGACAAATATCTGCAGCAATATCGGCGGGGCCACGGTGACGGTGAATATGGTGAATAACTTTTTTCAAAAAGTCTTTTCAAAACCGTAGAATTGTGAGAAAAACGGACTGTCTTTTTGTTGGATCAACTCTTCCCCACAAATTGAACAACGTTCCAGGCAATCCCGGGATTAAAGGCAGACTGCCGTTTCGATTCGCAGCGGTGCGCAGAATATTGACTGCGAATAGATTTAACGGAAGGGCTGGTGTCTCTCCAATTCACTTTGTCCGCGGCTCCGCGCAGAAGCATTACTTTGCAACCCCAATGTTTCGCAAATGTCACACGGCGTCACAAATTTTTCAGGTAGAGTTAGGCGGTCAAATGTGGTCTGGGAGCAATCGCTTTTACATAAGAGAAAAAAATAATCATGAAAACTATAAATCGAATCCTACCGGTGTTTGTTGTTCTGCTCACATCGCTTGCGGCGCGCGCCAATGTGTTATTCTCAGACGCTTTAAACTATCCCAACGGCTGCATTGAAACGGATGGGCTTTGGTTTGCTTATTCGCCTTCAACGCCAGAAACAAACGCGCTGATATCGAACGACCTTCTGCAACTGGTCACGGGAAGCGGCGAAGATTCGGTGGCAGCGCCCGGCGGCCCGAGCTATCCAACGGGTTTTACGAACTCTGTCGGCACTTTCACAATCGCCAGCTTTACAATTAACGTCAGCCAGTTGCCCGCAGCCAATAACTACTTTGCCGAATTGATGCAAATCACAAATAATACGGATGTGTCGGATGTAGCCCATGTTTTCATCGATACAGAGGGCACACTTATTCCGGGAACCTATCGGCTGGGACTTGCGAACGCCGCGACCTCATTTTCCACCGCTGGGACAACAAACTATCCGATGGATTTGGCTACCGGGATCACGTACACGGTCGTATTCAGCTACGACCCAAACCAGAACGACCCGCTGCCAAGTGGCACTCTGTGGATCAACCCATCGTCAATCAATGACTTCAACGTTTATGCTACCGATACCGCAACAAATAATCCAAACATTTCGGCTATTGCGTTCAGTCCTTATGCCAACGCGCAGATTGGATACGTGAGTGTCGGGACCCAATTCAGCGATGTGGATCCCGGAGTCCAAACAAACGCCCCTGAAATTGGTGTCCAACCCCAAAGCGCGAGCATCTATGCGAGCAACGCCGTGGCGCTCTATACCACGGCATCCGCCATTGATGTGACCTATCAATGGTACTCCAACGGAACTGCCCTTGTCGACGGGCCGAACGTCGTTGGGTCTCTGAGCAATATTCTGGTGCTGTCGAATTTGGATGCAACGGCAAGTTACAGCGCCGTGGCCTCATCCGGCGGCTACTCATCCACGACCTCCGTCGCCACGATTACGGTCAATACCACGCCAACAGCGCCCTTCTTTACGTTGGAGCCAACCAACGTGACCGAGTCGGATCTGTCACCGGTCACTCTGGCTGCAGCCGCAAATGGCACCGGGCCCATAACCTATCAATGGTATTTTGAGCCGGCAGGCTCCGGTTCCTTTAGCGCACTTTCGGGCGCCACCACCCCGACTTACAATTTCACCGGCGGTTACAACAACAGCGGATCGTATTACGTCGTGGCTACCGGCGGGGCGGGCAGCATTCAAAGCACAACGATCACCCTAAACATTATCCCGCCGACATTGGTTCCCATCAGCTATATGCATCAGTTCATTTCCAGCGCCAATGGGACTGTCAGCCTTAACGGTGGAGAGATATTCAACGTGGAGGGCGTTGTCACCTGCATTGGACAAACTCAATCAAAAACTTCGTCTGAGTTTTATATCCAGGACGGAACCGGCGGATGCTTCGTCTATGCGGGCGGCTTCAGCCCGACCAACACACCGACTGTGGGAACGCTGGTGAACGTCATCAGCCCGGCCCAGTCCTACTACGGTCAAGTGGAAATGGACCCGACAACGGATTCATCCACCAACGCTATTTTCATTGTCAGCACGAACAACCCGTTGCCTGCCCCGCTTCCGTTGAACATTGGGCAGATGGGCACAAACACGCTGGGAACCTATGGCAGACAATACGAGTGCTCCCTGATGACCATGACAAACGTCTACCTTTATTCAAACTCCTCAGGTGAGACACTGAGCGGCAATTTCCCAACGAACGGCACCAAGGCGTTATACGCATTTCAACAACCTTATCAAGCTGGCGCTCCCTACGTGGAAATTTATGTTTACACCTATACCAATCCGGCAAACCAGTTGAATACTAATTATTGGGGCAAGCCGCTTCCCCATTACGCATACGAAGTCACTGGCGTCAATGGCGTCTACAGCCCCACTGAGCCGAACTTTTACCCCAGCCGCTATCAGGACTTCGTGACCACCCTGCCCGCGCCTTTCTCGGCGAGCGTTGCGGTGAGCAACGGGGTTCCGACTGTATCATGGCCGGCCGTAGTTGGCTCAACCTACAGTGTTTACAGCGCCTCGAACCTCCTGGGGCCATGGACACAGACATTTGGGCAGGCGTATTATCCGAGCATTGGCTCCTTCACGGACACCAACGCCACGACGGCGAAATATTACTTTATCAGCAGCCCGTAATGGATGAATCTTTTGATACTCCGCATGTAACAGTGCGGCGTTTCCGGAAATTAAGCGCATGTGGCTTCCGTTGGAAGCCACATGCTTTACCGTTTACAGAAAACAGTGATGGGTTCCCTGGGAAAGGAAGAATATGAAGACTAATAAACGGCGCGCGTTCACGCTGATCGAACTGCTGGTGGTGATTGCAATCATTGCCATTCTGGGTGCCATCTTGCTTCCGGTACTAAACAAGTCTATGGAGCGGGCCAAACGGGCCAATTGTCTTTCGAATCTAAGGCAATGGGGAACGGCGATGCAAATCTATGGCACGGACAATAATAGCGGAATGCCGAGAGATGGTATGGACGCCGACGCCGCCTACCCTGGCCCATCCAACGATTCGCAGTATCCTGACACTACGGTCGATGGCACGCCAGACGATCTCCATGCATGGTTCAATTTATTGCCACCGAGCATGGGGACTCCGAACCTTGAATTCTTTTATACCCAGATGACTACCGCTCGCGGAGGCGCGGCTACGAAGGCAATGCAGTATATGCCTTTCCCGGGCGCCAGGGGCGCCATCTGGGAGTGTCCATCGGCCAGCATGTCGGTGTCCACAGTAACCACTCTTCTAAGTGGATATGGTCAAGACGGTTTTTTCAGTTATGATATGAATATTGATCTGAAAGATCAGGCCAATGGGCGATTTCCTTATCCCACCATGCCGAAGCTCACAGCGATGAGAGAGCCCACAGCAATCGTTTGCATGTTTGACTGTGTCTTCGATCCTTTAACCGAAAACGGCGTAAACGGCTCGCCGCAATACAATTCGGTTAACCCGGCAAACCGACAGAATAGTTATGCCGCGCGCCACAGCCTGGGCGGAAACATCAATTTTCTCGATGGCCATGCCGCTTATTTTAAGGACAGCTACGTAACCAATGGCAACGGCTCATCATCCGTCCCATACAGCTACGAGCCTCTATTGCCGGACATCATTTGGAACGCAGCCGGTCGCGGCGCGGAATTTGGGATGTAGGAAAATTCTCACGTCGGATTCGGCCTGTTGAATCGAAAGTCATCTTTTGGTTCCCTCCTTTCATTTTGTTTCACCAAATACTGTCCCTCTGCCGCCATTCGGTGTATATATTAGGCGCATTATTTAGTGAAATCGTTTCTTTACCTCCCCGCTCTTGCGGCTGCTCTCGGCGTGTTTTTCCTGTGTTCCTGCGCCGCGCCGCGGCCTCATCCTCAGCCCCCATTGATCGTCCCGCTGTCGAAAACTCCGGCCCGCCAACTGCCCCGTAACGTCGCCATGAACCAGGATGCCGGGCGCGGGAATTGGATTTTTGTCCCGGTCAGGCTCGCAAATGGCGAAACGTTGCCATTCGTATTGGATACCGGCGCGTTTAGCAGCCTGCTTGACAAGTCCCTCGAGCCCGGGCTGGGAACGCGCCTGGATTCGGGCACGTTGCGCGTCTTTGGTGTGCCGCGCCACATGAACCAATATGAAGCTCCCACACTTTATCTCGGAAATATTCCCCTAATGATGACCGGCCCGTACATCTTCACAGACGACTTGAAAAGCCTCTCGGATTACGCGGGCCGCCCCGTTCTGGGAATGATCGGTATGGACATTCTGGCCCACTATTGCATCCAATTTGATTTTGCCGCAAATCAAGTGCGTTTTCTCGATGACCATCACCCAGACACGCGCGCCTGGGGCAAACCTTTTCCCCTCACGGATGTCGGTGACGGCTGCTTTGCCATCAGCGAAAACCTGACAGGCGCTGCCGGCCCAGCAACCCTCATCGATGCGGGCTGCACCTACGATGGCTGGCTCGTTCCCAATTTGTTCTCCAGATGGACCAACCAGGACGCGCCGGTAGTCAATAGCGGCGTCCGCTTCCCCAACGCCGTTCTTGGCGGAACGGTTTATACCAATGTGAATCTGGACGGCCTTCAGCCAAAATTGTTTTCCAGCGGCGACCCACACCTCAGGCTCAACGGCATCGGCCTCTCGTTTCTATCAAGGAATTTGGTCACTTTGGATTTCCCTCGAAGGACAATGTACGTGAAGCGCGTCAGTATTGGCCCTTTTGTGGACCGGGCGATGCGAAGAACCGCGAATGCGGAAGCCCATTCCGCCGTTCAATACCTGGAGGCTCTGGCCAAACAAGGCCTCCTTCCGGGCTGGTCCAGAACGGATCAACCCGCGCACACCACAAGCGCTATCCAATTTCACTTTTCGTATCCCCATGTTGTGACCGTGGACGATTTGCGGAAAATGGGCGATCCGACCGTCTATCATTATCGGGTCAGCCGCTCATCCAGGACCGATCCCTGGAAAATCGTCAAAGCCTGGCGGACCGACGCGGATGGAAACGCGATCGAGGATTATGCGCACCCATGAAAGTTGTGGCACTTCCCCGTTTGAGACTGATTTTCGCCGGTTTACTTTTCTTCTGTCTTTGCACGCCAATGGTTCGGGCGTCCTCTTCCATTTTTTATACGACTCTTCCATCTGCTGAACAGCCGCCTGATATTCCCATGAACAAAGACGCCGGCCTCGGGAGCTGGATTATCGTCAATGTTCGCCTGGCGAACGGAGAAAATGTCCCGATGGTAATGGATACGGGTTGCCCGACGACGTGCCTGGATACATCGTTCGAGCCCAAGCTGGGGCAACGCATTAAAACCGACACTCTCTGGGACTTCGGCGCAAAATCTCAAATCAATGTTTATGCGGCGCCGAAATTCTTTTTGATGGATACGCCACTGATGAAGATTGGGCCATACGTCGTCACGCATGACTGCAGGCAAATTTCCAGCGAGGTCGGCCATCCAATCATGGGGATTCTCGGAATGGACATACTTCAAAACTATTGCATTCAACTCGATTTTTCGTCCCACAGGGTGCGTTTTCTCGACTACAGCCGCTCAAACAAAGGCGGCTGGGGCGCGCCGTTTGACCTCTTCGAGATTGGTGACGGCTGTTTCGCCATAAGCAACAACCTTGTCGGGAGCAAATATCCCGGCACCCTGATTGATACCGGATATAATCAGGATGGCTGGCTCGTGCACGATCTCTTTGAGCAGTGGACTAATCCGTCCGCGTGCCTCCATTCGCCCAACGGCGTGCTGGGCAGGCAACGATATCCCGCGCTCGATTTGCGCGGCGTGGATCCACGTTTGCTCGCCGGCGGCGATTCTCATATTAAGCTCAACGGCATCGGTCTTCGGTTTTTGGCGAGGCACCTCGTCACGCTCGATTTTCCGGAACAAACACTCTACCTCAGGCGCACCAGCATCGGACCGCCCGTTGATAAAGAGTTGCAGGCGGAGACAAAATCCGAAGGAAAATCCGCCGCAAAATTCTTAAAAATCCTCGAAAATCGCGGCCGATTGCCTGGCTGGTCAAAAAGTGACATCGTTGCCGCGGGCCGTGTGACACTCCACTACTTTTATCCCTCCACGGTGATTTTTGACATACCGAAACAAGGGGACGCTTTTATTTATCACTACACGCTCGCCCGCGCATCCGACAGCGGCTCCTGGACACTTCAACGAGCGTGGCAAACGGATGCCGCGGGCAAAACCGTCAAAGAATTCAATGTCCCCTGATTCGTCGCTTACACACTTGCTCCGGGCGGAACTGCATCCGGCGCAAGTCGTGCCGCGCACGGAGCCGCGGCGGGCAGTTTTTCGCTGTCGGCTTCGATTAGTTTGGTAAGTTCATTGAGCCGCATTTCCAACTCCGCTATTTTCCGCTCCAGCTCCATGCTGCTCTTTTTGAGTTGCGTTTCCATGTTTGCGAGCAAAAGCTCGACCGGTCCCAGATAGTTGCGCAAGTCGTGGAGTTGCCGGTGTATTTCTTCTATATCCGCATTCATATTACACTGGCCCCTGTCTCGACTCGATCCAAACATTCACTCTATAGGCACAGTAAATGAAATGCCCGCATTGTCAAAAGGTTATTTCAGAGACCTCCGCGCCTCTTCAAGATTTTTTGATTTCGCGGCAATCCCGCTAGTGAATTCCAAGCTGAATTATTGTCGCTCATTCGCCACGGTTTATGAACACCGCGGTTCATCCGAGGTTTCGCGGGATTACCTCCGTACCCACAACGCAAACGTGCAGAGCAAAAAGAATAATGAGGGGGTTCCGAGGCCGAGCCAGTTGAAATGCTGCGCGCCGTTCATTCCATCGGGCACGTAGCAATTAGGAATGGCAATCGTGTACAAGATACAGCCCACGAATACGTTAAGTATCAACCGGACTGCAAAAAAACTTCTCGCAAATATCGACCGCATGCCCGAAATAATAGCAGAAATTGAGCCAATACCGGCAAATCATGAATGAAGTAAGGCTCCTTCCATGAACCAGAGGGTGGTAGAACACGGCGCGCTGCGCCGTGTAGCGCCGCGTGCAGCGGCGCAACCAGCGGGGTTCACAGTCCTCACTGGCTTTCGACGATATCCTTATACCGTAAGGCAACAAACCCGTGCTGCATCAGCCAATCGCGGTCGTAGGTGCCTTCGTGTACTCGGGTGTAAATATTTGGGTCGTCGCCCCTTTTAGCGTGGCCGGATTCAAATACCCGCATTTTCTGGTGCGTTCCATCCACCCAACCCACGAACAATATCACGTGGGCGTAGGGTTTATTCACGGCGTCGCCAGGACGCAAATCGTCGTAGCCAGGCAATTGCTCGCAAATTTCGCCGATGTCATACGTAGATCGCCGCGCATACAGCCCCCAGCAACAGCTCACGAACCCTGAGCAGTCCACTCCCACTGGCAGGGCGCTATCACCGTGACTTTTTCGAGGACCTTTAAACTGATAACCCGCAGGCCGGCCCTGGAGAAGCCCGCGGTCAAACTCCGCCAGCGTGCTCGCCCCGCCCCAGCAATAGGGGACGCCGATGTTCGTGCGTCCGTCTGAATACCATCCGCCGGGTCCCCAAAATTCCTCATCCGGTGTATCGATCCAGACATTGGTCTTGTCCAGTCCGTGATAAATATTTGCGGCGCTCCCGTGCCAATGATGATTCGCGTAAGCCGCTGCGGTTTCCAACACCTGCTGGCGTGTCACCGCAGGCCCCGGCGCGGAATTGCGGGCGGGCTTCAACTGAGCACAGCCGCTGGTCAGTGCCAGGACTAAAATGAAAGATTGAACCAGCCGACGCATATTGAAGGCGAGCCAGTTAAAACACGGCGTCTGCGCTCTGTCAATTCCCAAGTGACCCTCGAACCTATTCCGTAAATTGACGATCCACAACCACCCCATTGGAGATCATTACGGTCATGGAACCGACTTTCGGGTCCACCTTGGGCGGCGATGGCGGAAAATGGAAAAGATAAGTTAATGCTTTGCCCTCCTTGCCGTGCGTCACCCGTGCGTTTGTGCCCAGGTGCGCGTACACCTGGGCCTCGGTCATGCCATTGGGAATCAATTTATCCGCGCTTTCGCGGGTCAACGCCGGTTTGACATTAACGGCCCGGTTCACCACGACCTCGAAGCCCCGGTAAAAGGGCGGAATATGTTCCTGCCAAACACGCCAACCCGCATCGCGCGCGACTTTGACCCGGAAAATGATTGGTTTCATGTGTTGCGTGACCATCGTCACCTCTTCCACAAAAGGATGACCCGCGACACGCGCCCGAAACTCTTCAAAAATCGGTTTCGCCAGCTCAAAGCCCTTGTGGGACAAGGATGGATGCATTCCCTCTTTGAGTTGTATCCGCTCTTCCCGCGTCAGATGCCTGATATGCCGCCTCCACAGGTGCTCTCGCAATTCTTTCAAGTGCCGTTGCAACCGCGCTTCCAAACGCGGATCCTCCGGGTGCCAAAAGGAAGTGATGCTTTCACGTTCCCGCCATTCTTCAACCGAACCATACCGCAAATGTCGCGGTTTCAAAAAGTCAAACATCGTGTCAAAAACCCTCCTTGCTAAACAAATCGTACCGCAACCCTCAGCCACAACTATGACTGATGGCCGCCACCGCAATGTTCACCCGGGTCGCGAATTTTTCAACCAATTTTTCGGTTACAAATTGAGGGCTCGTTCGGTGTCCACCCTTTAGGGTGCCGGGCACGATCCCGCAACGGCCGGATGTTGGTGCTTGGAATTTGGATATGGGCATTTATACTGCATGTCAGTGGCTAAATCTTCATCCAAAGAACAGCAGACAACCGGCAACGCGCGTCCGTTGCGGGTGGGCTTGATTTCACTCGGCTGCGCCAAGAACCTCGTGGACGGCGAAATCATGCTTGGTTCCCTGCTAAAAGACGGCATTCAGATCACCAACGATGCCGCCCAGGCGGACGCCCTGATCGTCAATACCTGCTCATTCATTGACTCGGCGCAGGAGGAGAGCGTGGACGCCATTCTCGAATCAGCCGAAGTCCGCGAGGCCAGGAACCGCGGCCAAAGTTTGATTGTTTCGGGCTGCCTGCCTCAGCGCTTCCGGGAGGAACTCCCAAAGCTTTTGCCCGAAGTGGACGCTTTCATGGGAATAGACCAGGTGACGAGAGTTTCGGAGATCGTCAAGGCCGCCATCCAAAAACGGGCGGAAAAAGTCAACAATCACCGGCCAGGCCAAAAACAGAGTTCCAAAGCCAAAATTGTTGGGCGTTTCGCGGAATTGGACAAAGGCCGGATCACCGGCCGGCCTCATTCCCACGATACGGGCGGACAACCAGCCGACAAAAATTCAAAATTGACGGATGGACCGTTGCTCGAGGTTCACAACCGGCCGACATTCATTCCAGATTTCGCGACACCCCGGTTTCGGCTCACCCCAAAGCATTTTGCGTACGTCAAAATCGCGGAGGGCTGCAATCATCCTTGCAGTTTTTGCATTATTCCGCGGATGCGCGGCTCCCATCGGAGCCGGGGCCAGCTTGATATCGTGGCGGAAGTCAAAGCGCTCGTTGCCGATGGCGTAAAAGAGATTAACCTGATTTCACAGGATTCCACCTATTACGGACTGGATTTGCGGCCCAATCACAGCCGGACGATCTCGTCGCCGGAAAAATTCTCCGCAGCCGCCAGGTCGCTTCCCGCCGAGGCCACCACCATTTGCAGCCTGCTGCGGGAATTAAATGCGATTGAAGGCGACTTCTGGATACGCCTGCTTTACACGCACCCGGCGCACTGGACCGATGATCTCATCGCCACCATCGGCCAGTGCAAAAAAGTGGCTCGATATGTGGATATTCCCCTCCAGCACATTCACGAAAACATGCTCGAACGCATGAGGCGGGAAACATCCCAGCAATACATTTGTGATTTGATCCGGCGGATTCGCGCAGGCGTGCCGGGTATTGCGCTGCGAACCACATTTATCGTCGGTTTTCCCGGTGAAACGGAACGATATTTTGAGACGCTGCTGGATTTTATCCATGACGTGAAATTTGAGCGCCTCGGCGTGTTTGTCTATTCCAGGGAAGAGGGAACGCGCGCAGGCGCGATGGCCGGACAAATCCCTGACCAAGTCAAACAGCAACGCCGCAAAATCGCGATGGCCGAGCAACGGAAAATTGCGCAGAACATTTCCCAGGCGTTCGTTGGGCGGGAGATCAAGGTCCTCGTCGAGGGCCGCGCCGATGCCAGGCAATTGGAAGGGGCGAATATCAGTTCCTGGGAGCATGGTTTTCTGCGCGGCGAAAAACCGTCCGCCACGCCGCTCACCGGCCGCTTTCTCGTCGCGCGCGGCGAGGCCGACGCGCCCGACATTGACGGGCGGGTCTTCATTCGCGGCCGTGCGCCTGTTGGCGAATTTGCCAGAGTCAAAATCATCGGCCATACCGATTACGATTTGATTGCCCAACCCGTCTAGCCGGTAGTGTCTTAAATTGGTTTGGTGTACACGCTTTAGCGTGCTCCGGAGCAGCCTGGAGACTGGACGGCGAAAAACCGTCCGCCACGCCGCTCACCGGCCGCTTTCTCGTCGCGCGCGCGGCGAGGCCGACGCGCCCAACTTGACGGGCGGGTCTTCATTCGTGGCCGTGCGCCGGTTGGCGAATTTGCCAGGGTCAAAATCATCGGCCATACCGATTACGATTTGATTGCCCAACCCGTCTAGTCGGTAGTGTCTTAAATTGGTTTGGTGTACACGCTTTAGCGTGCTCCGGAGCAGCCTGGAGACTGGACGGCGAACCCGGTACACCCTGAAGGGTGGACACCAAACGCATTAAGGACCACTACCGTGCAGTTCCTTCCCTTGACGGACGATTTCGCCAACGCGATAGTTGCTGGATGGAGGCGCCATGGACGTTTTTTGGTGGAAGCAGGTTCTTCGACGGCTTTGTATCTTCCGTGACGGCCATTATTGGCAGGACTCTGGGCCATTGGTTCGGCGAGTGGATCAACGATCCAATTCTGGGACCGATCACCACGGCTGATTTATTCGTCGCCGCGATTCCCATTATTCTGGCGCTGGCAGTGGACATCCTGCTTGTCCTTATCTTTCGCCGCAAAGCCCGCAGCGCGCCCACTCCGTCCCGCTGGCACATTCTTCTGCGCGGCGGCGTGCGTGGACCCGTCTATTTATTTGTTTGGCTTGCCGCCATTTACTTCAGTTTGACGCCGCTCCTGTTGAAGTGCTGGCCCAACTCGCGACCGGCCATCAATGACATTTTCACCGTCGCCTTCCTGGTTGCGCTGCTGTGGTTGAGCGGCAAATTGACCCATATTGCCAAAACTCAATTGAACAATTGGGCGGCAAAAATACCATCTCGTCCTGCCAAATTTGCCGTGCCATTGGTTGGACGAAGTCTGCGCGCCATCGCTCCGGCCATCATCATTATCTCTGCCTGGCCGATGCTCGGACTGTCGCGACGCTGTCCCACCGCCTTCTGGTACTTCAGCGGTATCTTAATTATCGGTGTCATTGCCTGGATCCTCACACAGGCTGTTGAAGTGGCCGAGAGGGCGCTGCTCGCTCAATACGATATCGGCCTTGCCGACAACCTTCAGGCGCGCAAGATTTATACACAGACCCACCTCCTCTCCAGGACGAGTGAAGTCACCATTGCCGTTTTGGCCATGGCGTCCATTCTCATGCTCTTCCCGCCGGTCCGGCACGTTGGCGCGAGCGTGCTGGCATCGGCCGGCATTATGGGCGTCGTCGCCGGCATCGCCGCGCAAAAGACCCTGGCTAATTTCATCGCCGGTTTTCAAATCGCCCTCGCCCAGCCTTTTCGCCACGACGACGTCGTCATCGTTGAGTCTGAGTGGGGCCGAATTGAGGAAATTACCCTGACCTACGTCGTCGTTCGTATCTGGGATGAACGCCGCATGGTGCTACCTTTGACCTATTTTATCGAGCAACCATTTCAAAATTGGACCCGCCACACTTCCACCCTGATGGGCTCAATTTTTTTCTGGGTGGATTACGCCTTTCCCGTGGAAGAAGGTCGAAACGCCCTTAAGGAAATCGTCGAGAAACATCCTCTTTGGGACAAACGCTTCTGGAACCTGCAAGTCACTGACTGCGACGAAAAAACCATGAAACTGCGTGTCCTGGCCACCGCCGCAGATGCTGGAAAAGCGTGGGACTTGCGTTGCGCAATCCGCGAGCAATTCATTGCTTTCATCCAAAAGAGCCATCCCAAATGCCTCCCTCGAGTGCGCGCGGAAATTGATAACAGAATTCATCACCCTCACGGGGACAATGACCGCGAGCCTGGCGCGATTCCGCGACGGTTGTAATCCAACACGGCGCATCTTGACACTGTTCCTGGTAGGGACGCTGCGCTGCGGCGTCCAGCGCCGCGTGCAGCGGCGCAACAAGTGGAATCGGACGTCCTTCCACCTATGTTCCGCCCGCTCATCTGCGCGGGCGGGGACATCGCAGCGCGATGTCCCTACCACCAAGCGACCTCAAGAACAGTGTTTGGATTCGCCCATCGAATATTTCCCCTGCTCATCCTTCTCGACTTTTTAACGTCCGCAGCCAAAAATGCTGCAATAAATGATTCATCCCACGGCCATCGTTCATCCAAAGGCCAAATTGGATTCCACGGTCCGCGTTGGGCCATACGCGGTCATAGATGAAGGCGTTGAGCTTGGCGCGAACTGTCTTGTTGGACCTCACGTCTATTTGACCGGCCAGACAAAAATCGGCGCCGCAAATGCCTTCCATGCCGGTTGCGTGATCGGCGACGCGCCCCAGGATCTGAAATATAAAAACGAACCCACCGGCTTGCGCATTGGCGATAATAACGTTTTTCGCGAGCACGTGACCGTGCATCGTTCCGCCAAAACGTCCGACGTAACCATGATTGGCTCGCGAAATTTCTTCATGCAGCATTCGCACGTCGCGCACAACTGCGTTATTGGAGACGACGCGATCATTGCCGGCGGCGCATTGCTGGCGGGGCACGTGGTGGTCCAGGACCGCGTGTTTATTTCCGGGAACTGCCTCGTTCACCAGTTTTGCCGGGTTGGGAAGCTGGCGATGATGCAGGGCGGCTCGGCCATCAGCAAAGATTTGCCTCCATTTTGCGTCGCATTGCAAGGCAATGAGATGTGCGGGCTCAACGTCGTTGGCCTGCGCCGGGCTGGATTCTCGACCGAAGAGCGGTTTGAATTGAAGCAGCTTTACAAAGCCCTTTTTCGAAGCGGGAAAAATTTTCGGGAGGCGCTGGCCGCCGCCCAAAAAACTTTTTCCAGCGAGCCCGCGGGGATTCTGCTAGATTTTCTCGCGGAGGCCAAACGCGGCGTGGTGACCGACATTGGCAAGGCGCGCGGTGAAAACGATGCCGGCAACGAATAGTCAACCCTCCAAAACTATGTATAAAATCCTGGGAGCAGACGGGCGGCAATACGGACCTGTGAACGCGGACCAGTTGCGGCGGTGGATTGCCGAAGGCCGCGCAAACGCGTACACGCAGGTCCTGGCTGAAGGGGCGCCGGAATGGAAACCGCTCTGCGCGCTGCCTGAATTCGCCGCTCTCTTTCCAATGGCCGCGCCGCCCGCGTTTACGCGGGCAATGGGCCGTCGCCGAACCAGCGCGTCGGCCGTCTGGGGATTAATCCTCGGAATTTTGTCCTTGTTTTGCTGTCTGTGCTGTTGCCTGAATATTCCATTGGGAGCCCTGGGTTTGATTTTTTCCCTGACAGGCCTGTCACAAATCAGTGACTTCCCGGAAACCTATGAAGGCCGGGCCATTGCCATTGCGGGAATAGTCGTTTCGGCCCTGGGGTTGCTGCTGGGTCTTTCGATTCTGATTGCCAATGCGGCAAATGGAAATTTTCACTACAATCACAGTTGGCAATTTCACAGGTTTTAGCCTTATGACCGCGCAATCCCAGCCAGTTCCGCCAAAAATTCAGCGACGACCCTCCCTCTCGCTCTTTGCCACGGCAACTCTCGTTTTGGCGGGGATTGGCGGCGCGGCCATTTTATTTTTCTTTGACCCGTCAAAGAGCCATTTTTATCCGGTTTGCCAGTTTCATTCATTGACGGGCCTTTATTGTCCGGGGTGTGGCGCGACGCGTGCCACCTATCAATTGTTGCACGGCAATGTCCTGGCGGCACTGCACGACAACGCTTTGTATGTCGTTTGCCTTGGGGCGCTGGCGGCGCGCGGCGTTTGGTTTTTGAACCGGCGGTTGCGCCGCCAGCCGGTCCGCTTTTTTATTCCGCCCGTTGCCCTGTGGATATTTATGGTCGTTGCATTGCTTTTTGTGGTTGTGCGGAATTTGCCGGGATTTTCGTTCCTGGCGCCACTTTGAATTTACGGCTTGGTGTCCACCCTTGAGGGTGTTCCGGCATGGGCGTCAAACGAACACCCTAAAGGTGGACACCAGGCCAATATGCATGGTCAAACTTGCTAGGTTCATGAGCATCACAATGAGAACGATTTTGAGAGACTTGGATTTTTGGCTTTTGCAGAATGGCCGGCTCGTGTTCAATTTTCCCCACTATGAGTCAAACCCATCCATTGACGACCACGGCATTTGACCTGCCGGGTTACCGCGTGACGAAATCCTTTGGCGTCGTGCGCGGCATTATCGTCCGGTCGCGCTCGGTCATTGGCAACTTTGGCGCCAGTATCCAGAGCATTTTCGGCGGCAATATCTCGCTCTATACGAGCCTTTGCGAACGCGCCCGCGAAGACACGTTTAACCTCATGCTCGCGCACGCCGGCGAACTCGGCGCCAACGCCGTCATCGGTGTGCGCTACGACGCCACCGAAATCGCGCCGGGCATTACCGAGGTCCTGTGCTACGGAACGGCCGTTTACGTCGAAGCGGCTTAAAGCTAAAAATCTCAAACCAGAAACATTCATTCACGATGGCCGGACACAGCAAATGGGCGAAGGTCAAGCACTTCAAGGGCGCGATTGACGCAAAACGTGGAAAAATCTTCTCGAAACTGGGGCGGGAAATCACCGTCGCCGCCAAATTGGCCGGGGGCGACCCGGACATGAATCCGCGTCTTCGGATGATTCTGCTCAAGTGCCGCGCCGCAAACATGCCGGCCGACAATATCGAGCGCGCCATTAAAAAGGGTGTTGGCGGGGGAGAAGACTCAAATTTCGAAGACCTGACGTATGAACTTTACGCGCCCCACGGCGTGGCGCTGCTGGTGGAAGTCAGCACCGACAACCGCAACCGGACGGCCTCTGACGTGCGCGCTATTGCCACCAAAAACAGCGGCTCAATCGCCACGCCCGGCTCCGTGAGCCGGCTGTTCCATCGCAAGGGCCAAATCATTGTTTCCAGGGAAAACGCCAATGAGGACAAACTGATGGAATTGGCCCTGGAAGCCGGCGCCGAGGATTTCAAAACCGACGCCCAGGGATTTGAAATTCTGACGGAACCGGCGACCTTTGAAGCCGTGCATAAGAAAATTGAAGCCGCCGGAATTAAATGCGACGCCGCCGGGATCACATCGTTGCCGGACATTACCGTGCCCTTGAACGGGGAGGCCGCGGCGCCGGTGAATAAACTCATTGACGCCCTCGAAGATCACGACGACGTCAAGGAGGTCTTTTCCAACGCGGAATTTCCGGACGAATGAACATGGCTTCGCTGAACTGTGAGTGTGACCGGCCAAAAGGAGCGACGTTTCTTCCCAGGCGATGAAGGCGTTGCGCGCTGACTCTTTTTCCGCGCGGCTGCTGCGGCGGTTGACCATCGCGATTATACGCCATCCGGGATGGTTCTTCTGGCCGCAGGTTGCCCTGGCCGTGGTCTCGGTCGTTATCACCGTCGGCTTCCTCAAATTTGACCCTGACCAATCGAATTTGGTTTCGCCAAAACTGGCGTATCAGCGGAATTTTTTACACCTCCTGCACGAATTTCCCGAACAAGGCAACGATTTGACGGTCGTGGTCCAAAGCGATAATCCGGAAAAGAACCGGCAATTTATCGAGCGTCTGGCCGCCAAAATGATCCCCGAGACAAATCTGTTTCAGGACGTTTTTTATGAGGCTTACCTGCCCGCCATGGGTACCAAGGCCTTGTTTTTCGCTCCCGACTCCGACCTGCGCGCGATTCAGCAAACGCTTCAAAACGACTTGCCGTTTATCATGCGATTTACGCAAACGTCCAACCTTTCGACTTTTTTTGAGGAAATAAACACGATGTTCCGGACGGCATCAGGCGGGACGAACGCCCAAAACGATTCACTGATTCAGTCACTGCCCTTGCTGACAGGTATTCTGGACCAGGCAACCACCAGTATGAACACTTCCGGCAAGCCGCCGTCCCCGGGGGCGGCTTCTTTGTTCAGCACCAATAATGCGTCGGACATATATGTCACTTTCCACGACAATCAGATTTTCGTGCTCACGACGCATGCGCCGGCCCCGGAATCGGCAGGCTCGCTTCCAACCATTTGGTCTGCGATCAGGGACTCTATTTCTCCGCCATCGGGCCCGGGCGGAGGAGACGTCACCGACGACGCCGTTGATCGTCTGCGCGTGTTAATTCACGAAACGCAGTTGGAAGTGCCGGGCCTCAATGTCGGCCTCACAGGCGGACCGGTGTTGGATTATGACCAAATGATCCAATCGCAAAAGGACACCACGGAGGCGAGCATTCTGTCGCTGATTTTGTGCAGCATCATCTTTATCTACGGCTACAACGAAACGGGGCGTCCGATCAAAGCGGCTTTTTGCCTCATTATTGGTTTGCTGTACACGCTGGCATTCGCAGCCTTGACGGTGGGGCATTTGAATGTTTTGACCATTACCTTCGTCCCGATGCTGATCGGCCTGGCTATCGATTTCGGCGTCCATCTCATCACCCGCTACGAAGAGGAACTCCGGCACGGCCGATTCAAAAGAACGTCGCTCAGAAAAGCCATCGTCTTTACCGGCCAGGGAATTTTTACGGGCGCGCTCACCACCGCCGGCGCGTTCATCGCCATGATTTTTACCAATTTTCGGGGCATTCAGGAAATGGGCATTATCTGCGGTGGCGGCCTGTTGCTGTGCTTTGTGGTCATGATGACGATGCTGCCGGTGCTGCTGCTGCGCGGCCGTCAAAACGTCATTGACCGCAAATTAAAAGAGGATATCACGCGCGCCCGCATAGAAAATCTCTGGCTGCAACGGCCCGCCTGGGTCCTGGGCATCACGCTGGTCCTCTGCGCGCTGGCCGCATACCAGATTGACAGCGGCAGAGTCAAATTTGATTACAACCTCATGCAGATGCAAAGCCCGAGGCTTTCTTCGGTTGTGTACGAGCAGGTGTTGTTCAATTCCAGCAAAAAGTCGCTGTTGTCGGCGGCATTTTTGGCCACAAACCTGAACCAGGCGATTGATCTCGAAAAAAGGATTTCGAACTTGTCCACCGGGGACGATATCGAGCCTCCGCTGGACGTGCTCGAAAATTTCATTGAATCCAACCAGGTCAAGAAGCTGCCATTAATCACTCGGATAAAAGAGACGGTCGGTTCTTTGGATTTCAGTCCGCCGGACACACGCCCGGTAGATCTGGATGACCTCAGCGCCACGCTCTATTCTCTTTCTGGTTACTGCGGCGACGCCCTGGCACAAATCGGAACAAACGATCCGGCGCTGTCGAGCCAATTGGTTTCGCTCCGCGCGTCCATCGAAAATTTTCGCAAGACCATGCTCGCCGGCGAAGCTCCCGAATTGGCCGCCCACGCGCGCCAGCTCTCGGCATTTCAACAGGCGTTCTTTAATGATATCCGCAGCACGTTTGAATCCTTCAAAAACCAAAATACCAGTTCTCCCATGACGATCGATGACCTGCCTGTCGCCTTGCGCGATCAATTCATTAGTCCCGACGGCCAGTTTCTGGTTGAAGTCTTTCCGAAAACAGACGTCTGGCAGCGCAAAAATCAGGAGGCATTTGTGACGCAGATGCAGGCGATTGATCGGAATGTAACCGGCATTCCCGTACAGCTATATGCGTACGAATCATTGCTGAAAAATAGCTACGTTCAGGCCGCGTGGTATGCCCTCATCGCCATCGCCATTTTGGTGTTCGCGCATTTTCGTAGCGTGCATGCCGTGGTGTTGGCGTTGCTGCCGGTCGCCATTGGCGGACTTTGGCTTTGCGGCCTGATGGGCTGGTTCGGCATTTCCTTTAACCTCGCCAATATTATGACCCTGCCCCTGGTCATTGGCATCGGCGTCACCAATGGCATTCAAATTCTCAACCGCTTTGCCGAGGAACGCACTCCTGGCATCCTCTCGCGCAGCACAGGCAAAGCAGTCCTGGTGTCGGGATTGACCGCGATTTCTGGTTTCGGCAGTCTCATCATCGCCCAACATCGGGGTATTCGCAGCCTGGGTGAAGTCATGGCAATGGGTATTGCATTGTGCATGATCGCTGCTTTGACATTTTTACCGGCGTTGCTCAATTTGCTCGGACGTTGGCGCCCCTTAATCAGGAAATGAATATCGTTAAAAAATTAAAAATAAAAAACCCAGCGCCGACAATCGCCGACACTGGGTCAGGAGGAACCGAGGTCAAAAACCTCATGGATAAACAGATTAATTGAACCCGCCCAAAAGTCAACATCAATGTTAAAAATCGCTCAATCCAGCCTAAAGACAGCGGGTAACGCATTATCATTAACGATAACGTTGGTCGCGCTTTTTTTCTCGATTTGTTCCCTTTTTGGCAGTGATTTCTCCGCTGGCCCGATATTTGATCAATTTCCATTGACGATTGGAACAGGCCAGCGGACCGAAATTGCCGGGCCCTTTTACTACAATGAGCAGAATGACTCAGAAAAAACGTGGGCGTTCCCGCCGTTTTTTTCGCGCTGGGAAGACCCGACGATCGACGCATCTGAGGACCAGTCCCTTTATCCGATTTTTTCCTACGTAAGATATGGGAACCAATACCGTGCGCAGTTTGTCGAATTGTTCAGTTGGGCAGGCGGCGAAAATCAGGGCAATGTCCATGCGCATCGCGTCATGGTGTTCCCGGTTTATTTTCGACAGCGTTCCTCGAACACCAACGACAACTACACGGCCGTGTTTCCCATCTACGGGCGCCTGAAAAACGTCCTCTTTCGGGACGAAATTTATTTCGTGATGTTTCCCGGGTATAGCAGAACGCGTTTGCGGGACGTGGTGAATTACAATTATTTCTATCCGTTTGTAAACACTCGCCACGGTAATGGATTGAGCGGCTGGCAATTCTGGCCGTTTTACGGAACCGAGCACAAGGTGCTGACCTTGGTCACCAATACGTGGGGCGTCGAAACCAACGCCGGCCACGACCAATCCTTTGTGATGTGGCCGGTTCATTTCAGGCAGAACAACGGCATTGGCACCGACGACCCGGAACGATTGCGCGCGAACCTGCCCTTCTATGCTTCCATCCGCTCGCCCAAACGCGATTCGACTTCCGTGCTCTGGCCTTTTTTCAACTTTATTAACGACCGCGACAGAAAATATCGGGAAATCCAAACTCCCTGGCCAATCATCGAATTCGCGCATGGCGAAGGAAAACATGCGACGCGTATTTTCCCCTTCTACAGCCTCGCCTATAACGATTCATTGCTGGATAAATTCTATCTCTGGCCTGTTTACAAATATGATTCGATTTATTCCCCGCCGCTGGACGAGCGCCGCGGGCGCGTTTTCTTTTTCCTGTACCAAAACACATCCGAGAAAAACACTGAGACCGGAAAGTTCAGGCGGCGCATAGACCTGTGGCCTTTCGCGCTTTATGCCCATGACTTCGACGGCAGTACGCGCCTCCAAATCCTGGCCTTGCTCGAAACCTTCACGCCGGACAGCCCCGGCATCAACCGCAATTGGTCGCCGCTCTGGTCCATTTGGCGTTCCGAAAACAATCCCTCAACAGGCGCCAACAGCCAGTCCTTCCTGTGGAATTTGTACCGGCGCGATGCTTCACCGGAAGCGAAGAAAATCTCCTGTCTCTTCGGGCTTTATCAGTATCAAGCCAATCCGGAAGGCAAGACAGTCCGATTGTTTTATATTCCAGTGGTCAAACAGCACACCGCAACGGCCATGAAATAGCAGAGCCCCGACCGCCGTGCCTTGGCTTTCCGAAGGCGGGTGAAAATTCGCCCAGGGAAACTTCGCGAATTGAACCCTGAACCGGGCTGATTGTTCGCCCCGTCAAACCATCGGACGATGATTCTCCCTCTCCCTTTGGGAGCCCTTTGGGAGAGGGCCGGGGTGAGAATTCGCCCAAGGAAAACTTCGCGCATTGAACCTCTGAACCGGGATAATTGTTCGCCGTGTCAAACCATCGGACGATGATTCTCCCTCTCCCAGCGGGAGAGGGATGGGGTGAGGGAGAATCGTTCGAATGAGAATGTTGCGGTTCATGGGGAGGGGGGTATCGTTCGAATGAAAGCAATCGAAAATTTCACCATTTACAATTTGCGCATCAAGCGTTAACGGTCTGTTGAACCATTAAGTCGTTGATTTTGAAGCATGTAACCTTAATTCGTTAACCCTTTTTCCACCTCATACCCCTCTTACTCACCGCGCCGACACTTTTCGGCAAGGGCAGTGATGGAAAGGGAGAATCGTTCGAGTGATAATGTTGCGGTTTATGGTGAGGGAGGGGGCCTTCGCGTCTTTGCGCCTTTGTTGTTCAAACCTCAAACCTCCAACCCGCAAAAAACAATTTCCACAAAATCCAACCAGAGGATATGCTGGAACTGATTGCATTTTAAATGTCCACGCTGAACGTCAATCTGGATTTGGTGAAGAAATACAACGTGCCCGGGCCGCGCTATACAAGCTATCCGCCGGCCACAAAATTCACGCACGCCCTCGCGTGGCCGGAACTTTTTGAGAAAATCGCGGTAAACAACCGCTCCGGCCGCGGACTCTCGCTTTATTTCCATATCCCGTTTTGCGAAACCCTTTGCTGGTTTTGCGGCTGTACAACCGTAATTACAAATAATCACGGGCAGGCAAAATCGTATTTGGACCACCTGGAAAAGGAAGTCACACGCATGGCCTTGCTGCTGGACCCGGGACGGGAAGTCGTTCAATTGCATTGGGGCGGCGGTTCGCCAACGTTTCTGCAGCCGGATGAAATCCGACGCCTCGGCGACATCATTCGCAATCGGTTTAACTTTTCCGGCGACGTCGAAGCCAGCGTGGAAATTGATCCGCGCCGGCTGACGCGCGACCACGTGGTTGCGTTGCGCGACGCGGGCTTCAATCGGGCATCCCTGGGTGTGCAGGATTTCGAGCCGCACGTGCAGGAAGCCATCCATCGTATCCAGCCCAGGGACATGACCCAACAGGCGCTGGATTGGGCGCGTGAAATGGGGTTCCGCTCGGTGAATTTCGACCTGATTTACGGTCTTCCCCATCAAACGGTCAAATCGTTCAGCCGGACATTGGAGGCAGTCATGGAAATGGCGCCGGACCGGCTGGCCGTTTTCAGCTACGCGCACGTGCCGTGGATCAAACCGGCGCAAAAAAATTTGGAACAAAAGGTCCTGCCAACGCCGGAAACGAAACTGGAATTGCTGAAGATCGTGATCGAACGGCTGACCGAAGGCAGGCGTTATGTCTATATCGGAATGGACCATTTTGCGCGCCCCACCGATGAGCTGGTCACAGCCCAACGCAACAAGACCCTGCAACGGAATTTCCAGGGGTACAGCACGCGCGGAAACGCGGACATTTATGCGTTCGGCATGAGCGCAATTTCGCAAACACCGGATATATACTGGCAAAATGAAAAGGAATTGTCCGCTTACTATGCCGCGCTGGACTCGGGCAACGCCCCTTTCCCGCGGAGCTATATTCTGACGGATGAAGATAAAATCAGGCGTGAAACAATCATGCGAGTCATGTGCAATCTCTCGCTGGATTTCGCGGCCATGTCCCGCGAGCTGGGCATTGCGTTTGAAGAACACTTTGCCGATGAATTGGATGCCCTTGCGCCGTTCGAGGAGGACGGATTGGTCCGCCGCTTTGCCGGCGGCCTGGAGGTAACAGAAACCGGCCGGCTGTTTATCCGGAACATCGCAATGTGTTTCGATAATACACTGGCGCCCCAGGGAGAACGCCGCTTTTCAAAGACGATCTAGTTGTGTTCGGTGTACACGCTTTAGCGTGCTCCCCGGATATCAGTGGTGCCACCTTCATTCGATTTTGGGCGTTCGATGTTCGATGTTCGATGTTTTGGGACTGCCTGAACCCTGTTTCGAGCCCTATTGACCTTCACGCCGTCCCCTGCTATTATTGCTTCGTGAATCGCAACTTAAACCTGAATCTGCTGCTACTGCGTCGCATGGCGGTCGGGTTCTGATTTGCATTCAACGTTTTATCAAACCCCATCGCCAACCCGGCGATGGGGTTTTTGTTTTCATGTAGCACGAGAGCAAAAGCGCCATCGCCATAACTGAAAGAAACATGCAACAAGAACCGTCGAAAAAGTATCGTCCGTTTCCGCAAGTGCCATTGCCGGACCGCCAATGGCCCGCTCGCACCCTCACGCGCGCGCCCATCTGGTGCAGCGTGGATTTGCGCGACGGAAACCAGGCGCTTGCCGTGCCCATGAACGTTTCACAAAAACTCGACCTGTTCCAGACACTCGTCAAAATCGGGTTCAAGGAAATTGAAGTCGGATTTCCCTCCGCCTCAAATACCGAGTTCACATTCAACCGCGGGCTCATCGAGGAAAATCGCGCGCCCGCCCACGTCTGGCTCCAATGCCTCGTGCAGGCGCGCGAGGATTTGATCGAGCGGACCGTGGAATCGCTCATCGGCGCGAAAAAAGCGATCATTCACTTATATAACTCCACCTCGCCGGCGCAACGGCGGGTCGTATTCGGGAAATCGAAGGAGGAAATCATTCAAGTGGCCGTGCGCGGAACGGCATGGATCAAGGAACGCGTCTCGCGCCTTAAAGGCACAGAAGTCATGTTCCAGTATTCACCCGAGAGCTTTTCCGGCACCGAAGTGGAATTTGCAAAGGACATTTCGGAAGCGGTCATCGATGTGTGGCAGCCCACGCCCGAGCGAAAGATGATTTTGAACCTCCCGGACACCGTGGAAGTGGCCATGCCCAACGTCTATGCCGACCAGATTGAATGGATGTGCCGCAACATCAAAAAGCGCGATTCAGTCATTATTAGCCTGCACACACACAATGACCGCAGCACCGGCGTGGCAGCCACGGAATTGGGGTTGCTCGCGGGCGCTGAACGCGTGGAAGGCACGCTCTTCGGCAACGGCGAACGCACCGGCAATTTGGACATCGTTACAGTCGCGCTCAACCTCTACATGCACGGCATTGATCCGGGCCTGAATCTTTCGAATTTAAATTCGATCGTTGAGGTCTACGAACGCTGCACCGGCATGATTGTCCCGCCGCGCCATCCGTACGCCGGGGAGCTGGTGTTTACCGCATTCAGCGGGTCGCACCAGGACGCCATCCGCAAGGGGTTGGCCGAATGGAAACAGCGCGGGCAGGCGCATTGGGACGTGCCCTATCTCACCATCGACCCGGCCGACATCGGACGTGAGTATCGCGAAGTCATCCGCGTTAATTCCCAGAGCGGCAAAGGCGGCGTGGCCTATCTTCTGGAAAGCGAATTTGGCATCGAACTGCCCAAAGAAATGCAGCGCGAATTTGGACCCATAGCCAATGACGCCGTGGACCGGCTCGGACGCGAGGTCCTGGGCGCTGAACTGAAGCAAATGTTTTGGAAAGAATACGTGGAACGGGATTCACCGTGGCAGTTAAAATCGTTTGCCACGGAGAGCAAAAATGGGGTGGTCAAATGCCGCGCCGCGTTGACTCGCGCCGGCGCGCCCGTTGAAATTTCCGGCGAAGGCAACGGCCCATTGGCCGCCCTCGTTCACGGCCTGGGCACAACCGGCGCGCGCTTCGAAATCTTGAACTACAGTGAACACGCCCTTAGCTCCGGCGAAGAAGCCGCGGCCATAGCCTATATCCAAATTAAAACCCCCGATGGCCAGGCCCGCTGGGGCGCTGGGGTGGATACCAACATCGAATTGGCCAGCGTGCGTGCAGTGCTGAGCGCGCTAAACCGGATTGGTGGATAAATGGATTGATGGATTATTGGATTGATGGGAATCCCGTTTCACATTTTTTGGGTGTACGAAATGAAACGGCGAAACGGGAGGGATTTGAGTGAGGAAAATGTGTTTTTAATGGGGATTTTGAAGGTTTTGGCGAAGGCGAGAGGAAACGGCATGGAGAGCCTGAGTGAATAAGGCAGGTCAGCCCGATTGAGACCCGCGGAAGGCTCACCTGAAGCGATCCAGCAGCCAACGGGCGGCTCTTCGCGCACGACAACCCACCGTTTCCAGGTCCCTGGCCATTTTTCCCAAAATCGCCAATATAAACGTACTTTTTCGCAAAAATCCCGTTCGTTTCCCTTTTGCAATCCCCATATCCAAAAAATGTGCGCGAGTCTTAGTTAGGGCCTCCCAGTGGCCTCATCCTTTTTCCTTTTTCCTTTTTAATTCTTTCCCTATCCTCCCGTGAACGCGACGACGTCGCGAGTCATCATGAACATTCGGCACACGCAATTCCTGGCCGCCCTGGCGGTATCATTCCTTATCGCCGGTTGCGGCAAATCTTCATCCACTTCGCCCGCGCCGGGCGGTGGCTCTGATATCATCAAAGTGGGAGAGTACGCTTCTCTTACCGGCAAAGAAGCGGGATTTGGCCAGTCTTCACACGACGGCACCGTGCTGGCGGTGGATGACCTGAACGCGGCCGGCGGTGTCCTGGGCAAAAAAATCCAGCTCATTACTGAAGACGACCAGTCGCAAGCCGGGCAGCCGTCCATCGACGTTCGCAAATTGATTTCAGACGATGGCGTCGTGGCGGTTTTGGGCGAAGTGGCTTCGTCCCGGTCGATGGAAGCCGCGCCCATCTGCCAGGAGAACCAGATCCCGATGATTTCACCTTCTTCGACCAACCCGAAAGTGACGGAGACGGGCGATTACATCTTTCGCGTCTGTTTCATTGATCCGTTTCAAGGGACGGTGATGGCGAATTTTGCGACCAAAACGCTGAAATTGAAAACCGCGGCGGTGTTTACGGATGTGACCAGCGATTACAGCATGGGGTTGGCAAAATTTTTCAAGGACAGCTTCACGGCCAATGGCGGAAAAATCGTCGCCGACGAGAAGTACAACGGAGGCGACAAAGATTTCAGCGCGCAATTGACAGCGATCAAAGCCGCAAATCCCGACGGCATTTTTATTCCCGGTTATTATACGGAAGTAGGGTTGATTGCGATACAGGCCCGGCAATTGGGTCTGAATATCCCTTTGTTTGGCGGCGACGGCTGGGAGGGCGCGCCCTTGATACCGATTGGCGGCGCGGCGCTGGAAGGCACGTATTTTTCCACGCATTTCACGCCGGAGGACACGACGCCGGTCGTGCAGGATTTTGTGAAGAAATATGAGGCCCGTTATAATGCCACGCCCGACGCCATGGCCGCACTGGGGTACGATTCGCTCATGATTCTGGCAGATGCCATGAAGCGCGCCGGAACAACTTCCGGCCCGGCTGTCCGCGATGCCCTGGCCGCCACGAAGGATTTTCCGGGCATTACGGGTAAAATCACCATCGACAAGGACCGGAACGCATCAAAGCCGGCAGTGATTTTGGAAGTCAAAAACGGGAAGTATAATTACGTGCAGACGATTGCGCCGTGAGCATGTGGTGGAACACGCCGCGCTGCGCCGTGTAGCGCCGCGTGCAGCGGCGCAACCAGCGTGTACGCGGTCCCTTAGGTTGCCGAACCCTTGGATTGGCGCAAAAGCTTGTCCGGGTTCAAATTGTGAATGACCTTAAGAAAGGGAAAATATGAAAAACAAAATGTATTTCTGGCCTTCGCCTTTGGCTTTCTGATTTGGTTCGTTTTAAGCTTAATCTTTGGGCAGACTAAATCGTGTCGGCTGTATTTGTCTCTAACGACTTGTGCATTTTTGTTTTGGTGGCTTGTTCGTAAGGTTCCACAAAAACCAAATTAGGACACTGCCAGAAACATGACTGTATTGGCCGATTTTGATATTACGCTCCGATTGCCAACGTTTCCCCAATTATTCATTGGCGTCGGCGCAATTGTTTTCGCGCTCATCGCCACATTTCTAATCGTAAGAAAGCTCAGGTAATTTCAAATAAAGGCGCCGGCCTTCCCAATACCTTGCGGTTTTGGGGCAAAGTCTTTATTTTCGTGTCCGTGTGAAGGGTGCTTGAACTCGCTTCTCGTGTGTAGCCTGAAACCTATTGCCTGCCCGCGGCCGCGGGATTGAGCCTTTTCGCAATTGAAAATTGAAAAACTCTTGCGTAAATCGCAAATCGTAAATCGTAAATTTAAACGGTGACTGAATTTCTCCAACAACTCATCAACGGCCTCGCCTTTGGTTCCATCCTGGCGCTCATTGCCCTTGGGTACACGATGGTTTACGGCATTCTTCGCTTCATTAATTTTGCGCACGGGGACGTTTTCATGATTGGGGCCTTCGCGGGATATTATCTGACGCCCAGGGTCGCCGCCTTTCTGCCTGCCCCCTCGATTTGGAGCGGAATAGTGGTGATGGCCGGTTCGATGGTGATTTGCGCCGCGCTGGGAATTCTGATTGAGCGATTCGCGTATCGCCCTCTGCGCCGGAGTTCCAAGCTCGCGGTCCTCATCACTTCCATTGGCATCTCTCTGTTTCTGGAATATGGCGGACAATTCGTCTTCGGCGCGGCGCCCAGGCCATTTCCCGCCCTGATTCCAAACTATCAAATCCCCAAATTGGGCGGCTTAAGCGTAACCAGCGATCAAGTCATCGTGCTGGCGGTCACGCTGGTGTTGCTTGCCATTCTGAGGTTCATCGTGCTGAAGACAAAAATCGGCATGGCGATGCGCGCGCTGGCGTTTAATCCGGAAGGAGCGGCGCTCATGGGCGTCAATACCAACGTTATCATTTCGTTCACCTTCGGCCTTGGCTCGGCGCTGGCCGCGGCGGCGGGTATTCTGTTTGCGCTTCTTTATCCGGCGGTGGACCCGCTTATGGGCATTATGCCGGGACTCAAAGCCTTCTGCGCCGCCGTCCTGGGCGGCATCGGCAATCTTCCAGGGGCAGCCCTGGGCGGACTCATCATTGGAACCGTTGAAACCTTTGTGGCCGCCTATATCTCCTCGACCTACCGCAACGCCATCGCCTTCGCCGTCCTGATTGTCATTCTGCTCATCAAACCCTCCGGCCTGCTCGGCAAAAAGGACGTTGAAAAAGTATGAGGGTGAAACAACTTTCTCTCTCCGCCATCGAACGTGCCGGCGATTCCCCAAAAACCACCCTTCTGGCTGCTCTCGTCCTCTGCTTCCTGATTTCACTTCTTGAACAACATAACCAGTCTTATTGGCTGTATGTTTCCTACGACATCGGCGTCAACATCATCCTCGCCGTCAGCTTGAATCTCATCAACGGCTATACCGGCCAATTTTCCCTGGGACACGCCGGCTTCATGGGGATTGGCGCTTACACTGCGGCGGTCATCACCAATCAATTTTCAAACCTGCATCCGGTGCTTAACGTCGGCGTTTTTATCCTTGCACTCATTGCCGGCGGATTGCTCGCCGCCCTGGCCGGGCTCATTGTGGGCATCCCGACCCTTCGATTGCGCGGCGATTACCTGGCCATCCTCACCCTCGGATTCGGCGAAATCATCTGCGTCGTGCTTCAAAACATGGATGCCGTGGGCGGCGCGCGCGGGTACGCGGTATATCACAACTGGACAAACATTTTTTGGGCTTTTGGAACGGGCGCCGTTGCCATTTATATCATCGTTGCCCTCGTGCACTCGACCTTTGGACGCGGCTTTATCGCGGTACAGGACGATGAAATCGCCGCCGCCGCGGTAGGCATCAATCCCGTCAAATACAAAGTCACCGCCTTCGTGATTGGCGCATTTTTCGCGGGGATTGCGGGTGGCCTTTACGCGCATTCCAAGGGATATCTGACGCCGGACGGTTTTGGTTATATGAAATCCGTGGAAATTGTCGTCATGGTCATACTGGGCGGCATGGGCAACACCCCCGGCGTTGTCTTAGCCGCAATCCTCCTGACATTGCTTTCAGAGGGCCTGCGGTCCTTGCAAGACATCGAGCACATCCCCGGCATTTCCACCGAATTCCCGCTCAGCTGGATTAGTGGGATACGCATGGTTATTTATTCGCTGTTGTTGGTCGTGCTGATGCTCACACGGCCCAAAGGGCTGTTTTCCATGAAGAAGTAAAAAGGAAAAAGGAAAAAGTTGAACCGAAACATGAATCATTGGCACATCGAAACATTTGCAATAGCGCAGCCGACTATGTCGCCCCTACGGGGTTCTTCGTGTTTTTTCGGTCGTTTACTACAGATACGTCGCCCCTACGGCGTTTCAGCAGCAAATACTTTTTCCTTTTTCCTTTTTCCTTTTTAATTTTGATGTTACTGCGCCTGGAAAAAACAACGATTCGATTTGGCGGTCTGACCGCCGTTTCCTCGTTCGATCTCGATATCGACTCGAATGAACTGGTCGGGCTCATCGGCCCAAACGGCGCGGGGAAAACTACCGTCTTCAATCTCATTACGGGCGTGTACCAACCGACGAGCGGGGAAATCTTCTTCAAAGGCCAATCGCTTGCAGGCTGCAAGCCGCATCAAATCACCTCCTGCGGCATCGCGCGGACGTTTCAAAATATCCGGCTTTTTCCCTCCTTCACGGTGTTTGACAATGTGCGCGCCGCATTTCACCTGCATTTGCGGGGCGACGCGCGCCACGCGCTTTGGCGCGGCAAAGGGTATTTCGCTGAGGAAGAGGAGATTGCGTCTTGCGTTTTTGAACTGCTGGAAATTTTTCATCTCGGAAAATTCCGCGACGCCATGGCCACCAGCCTCAGTTACGGCGACCAGCGCCGGCTGGAAATCGTGCGGGCGCTGGCGACGCGGCCCAAATTGCTGCTGCTGGATGAGCCGGCCGCCGGAATGAATCCCAACGAAAAAGTTGAATTGATGCGCCTGATTCAATTCATCAAGGACCGTTTCCAAATTTCGATCCTCCTGGTCGAGCATGACATGCAGGTCGTCATGGGAATCTGCACGCGTATTGCCGTCCTAGATTACGGAGTAAAAATTGCCGAAGGCGCGCCGGCGGAAATCCGCTCAAACCCGAAAGTCATCGAAGCCTACCTCGGAGAAGAATCAAAGGCGCCCAATGCTGGAAATTAAAAATCTTGTCGTCCAGTACGGCGCCATTGCCGCGCTGCACGGTATTTCGCTGTCGGTGCCCGACGGGCAAATCGTCACGCTGATTGGCGCAAATGGCGCCGGCAAAACCACGACGCTCAAAACCATTTCCGGCCTCGTCAAGCCCGCTTCGGGCCAAATCCTGTACGGGAGCGATGATATCGCCGGCCTCGCGCCCCACCGCATCGTCGCGCGGGGCGTGTCACAGTCGCCTGAAGGACGGATGATTTTTGCCAACCTGACCGTTCACGAAAACCTGCAACTGGGCGCTTACCTGCAAAAGAACCGCGAGACAGTCCGGCGCGAACTTGAGCGTGTGTTTATTTTATTTCCGCGGCTGAAGGAAAGAGAAAAGCAGGTCGCCGGGACCTTGAGCGGGGGCGAGCAGCAGATGCTGGCAATCGGGCGTGCCCTGATGAGCCGTCCGCGGCTGCTATTGCTGGACGAGCCGTCGCTGGGTCTTGCGCCGCTTCTGGTCAAAACCATTTTCGAGAAAATCGTGGAAATCAACCGCGAACAGCGCCTGACCATTTTGCTGGTGGAACAAAATGCGAACCTGGCGCTGGAGATTTCTCATTTTGGTTACGTGCTTGAAACCGGCAAAGTGGTCTTGCAAGGACCCTCCTGCGAATTGCGACAAAACCCGAAGGTCAAGAGCGCCTATCTGGGAGGGTGAGTCGAACCCGGTGGGTTTTTCATTCGGTGTTCAGCGTTCGATGTTCGATGTTCGATGTTTTTGGGCTCATTCACTGAACCCGAAACCTCGAACATCGAATGCCCTCTTCACTCCGCAATCCCGACCCCCAGACCGCGTGCCTGATACCGTTCCGCTGATGGCTGCCAGAAACGGTCGCTGTTAATGTCGCGGCTCGCGCTTTGCGGCGCCGGGCCGGTGACTTCATTAAAAAAGATATTCTCCGAGGCCACGAGCATCTGCTTGAGACCTTTTGGCAACGTCCGAAAATCCGGATACGTGCATACAATTGATTTTAACATTTTTGCCTTTCCACCCCAACGCTATGTTAGACGCGGGTACCCGGGGAAAAGATTCAAAAAAATTTATGAATTTTTGGAAAGGGTGCGCAATTACTGCGCAACTCACTGTCTCAGGAATTTTGCGACAGCCTCCGTCCTCGTGCGGACGCGCAGTTTTTCGTAGATGCGGCGGATATACGTGTGGACCGTTTCGTAACTGATTTGGAGTTTGTCGGCGATTTCCTTGTACATTAATCCGCGGCTCAACAGGTCGAGCACCTGCTGTTCGCGTTCGGACAGGTTTTCGGCGGGCTGCGCCGGGGCATTTTTTTGAAATGATTGCACCACTTTGCGCGCGATGTGCGCGGTCATGGGCGAGCCGCCGCGGAGGACGTCGCGAATTCCATCGAGCAATTCCGCGCTCGTCGTGCGCTTGAGGAGATAGCCGCTCGCTCCCGCAGCCAGCGCTTCGAAAATATTGTCCGTATCCTCATAGACCGTGAGCATGATCATTTGGATTTCGGGCAAAAGCTTCTTCAATTGGCGGACGCATTCGACGCCGTTCATGCCGGGCAGATTGATGTCCATCAACACGACGTCCGGTTTTGCAGAGGGCAAATCCTTGAGAGCATCCTCGGCGCTTGGATATTGGCTGACACAACGGAAACCGTCGGCCCGGTTCAGAACGCGCGCCAGTGTGCCGCGCAATTTTTCATTATCCTCGACTATGGAAACAGAAATCGACATCGCTCACGGGATACACGAAACGCGCGAGATTGTCAGGGCGAATCGTGATGCGTTGAAACGCTGAATCGTTAAAACGTTGAAACGGTCTGCGACGCAGGGCCTTATTGACCTGTGCGGTTTCACTGGTATGAACACGAGCGGCGACAAACGCCACGACTGCCAAACGACGTACGGCGGCAATCCGTTTTAACGTTTCAACCTTTTAACGTTTCAACGCCCATCAACGGCACTGTCAACTGCACCAGCGTCCCGCCGTGTGCGCCGGCTGAAACTGAAAAATCGCCGCCAATATCTTCCATGCGTTTTTTCATGTTGCGCAATCCATTTCGATTTGTGACGGCCTGTGTGCTCAGGCCGCGGCCGTTGTCCTCAACCTGAAGCAGAAATTGTTTTGGGCGAAGGGCCAGGCGCACCCAAACTTCGTGGGCGTGCGCATGCTTGACGACATTATGAACGGCTTCCTTGAATGCCAGGAAGACATTGTGGCGGACTTCCGGCGGAATGGCGGCAGAGGGCAATTGTGCCGGGACATCCACACGGCACGGAAGATTCGCCAGCGCCAGATATTCCTGCGCGTATTTGCACACGTAATTTGCCAGACCCTCCAGCGTGTCGTTGGATGGATTGACGGCCCACACAATTTCATCCAGCGAGCGGGTTGTCTCGCGGGCCGTTTGGGAAATTTGCCGCGTGTGCGCCTCGACTTCGTCGGGCAGGTGTTTGTCGGCCTCGGCCATCTCGCCCAGGAGTGCCACTTGTGTCAGGTTTGCGCCCAATTGATCGTGCAGGTCGCGGGCGATGCGCGCGCGTTCGTGTTCGAGCGCTTCCCGCTGTTTCATCAATTGGACCTGGCGATGGAGCTTTTGTGTGGAAAGATAACGGACAACTCCTACAATCGCGCCCAGAACAATCAGGATTGTTGTGACGCGGAAAGTGTCGGTCTGCCAGAATTGCGGGAGCACCGTCACGTCCAGGAAGGCGCCGGTCCCATTCCAGTTTCCGTCTTCGTTGCAGGCAACGACATTAAACTTGTAATGGCCCGGAGGCAAAGCGGGGTAGTGAGCCACCCGCAAATCCCCGGCCTCGGTCCATTCCGTTTCATGTCCCTCCAGCCGATATCGAAAGCGCACCGCCTGCGGGTCCGAAAAATTCAGGGCAGTATAGTCAATGTCGAGCTGCTCGTTGCCCGGCGGAATGGTGACGGACGAACTCCACGCGGAATTTAATGGATTTGTATTTTGTTCCTGTCCGTCTACTTGAGCAAATTCAATGAGGACCTGTGGGGGACGAAGGTCCGGTTTGATATTTGCGGGATCCGTCCAAACCAGGCCATCAATGGTGGGAAACCACAATTTGCCGTCGCTGGAGCGCATGGCGCATGGCTGGGAGCCGCTGGAACATTCGCGCGTGGGCAGGCCATCGGCGCGGCCATAAACGTGGCAAAAAAGCGGCCCCGGCTCGTCGAATGATTTCAGCGCGATCCGCATCAGGCCGCGGTTCGAGCCAATCCATAAATAGCCGTCGTCATCGCCAATAATATAGCCGATGCTATTGCTGGCCAGGCCGTCGCCCATGGAAAAGCATTTCCATTTTCCATTTTCCAGCCGCGCCAGGCCGTGCGCCGAGGTACCCACCCACAGGGTGCCCTCACGGTCAACGTAAAGGCAGGAAATATCATCGCCGGGCAGGCCGTTTGTGATCCCATAAAAAGTAAATTTTTTGCCGTCGAATGAATTCAATCCCGAATCCTGGGTTCCAATCCATAAATTGCCCGCCGAGTCTTCGGTGATGGCGGAGACTGCGTTTCCCGAGAGGCCGTCCGCGGTGGTGAATAGTTTCCAGTTTTGCCCGTCCCTGCGTCCCAGGCCGTTCTGGCTTCCTGCCCAGAGCGTCCCGTCGCGGCTTTCAAAAAGCGCCAGAATATTCGCACCGAGAATGTCCGCTCCCGGCGCGTGAACAAATTCGCGTGATTGAAATAGAAAGAGACCCTCAGTGCTGGTTCCGGCCCAGACGTTTTGCCGGGCATCCACCAGCACGGCTGAGGCGCTCGAAATGTGTCCCAGGCGAAAATCATGGATGCCATTTGAATTCCAATACGACACACCCGCTGCATTATAAGCCGTCCACAATCCGCCCGCGGCATCCTGGGCGATAGACCGCACATTCCGCGGATGCAGCCCGGGAATGTTGTTGAATATTTTTCGTTTTATCCGGTCTATGCCGCCGCTGTCGGTTCCGGCCCATAGGCCGCCTTCGCTGTCCAGGCAAAGCGAAAGAATGCTATCCGACGAGAGCCCGTCGGCTGTGGTAATGCGCCGGTAGTGCCCATCGGCGTCGAACCAAAAAATGCCTTCACCCAGCGTCCCAACAATCAGATTTCCATTCTCGTCCTCGCAGCCGGCGTTGATAAAAGCATTTCCCCACGGCCATGGGCCGAAGTCTTTTTCAAGCCGGTTACCGGCGACTTTTTGGACCCTGCCCCTGAACAGTTGCCATTCACCGCCATCGCGCACAGGCAGCGTCAGATGCTGCTCGCGGAAGTATAACTGCAACGAACGGACCCCCGGATAATAGGTCATGCGCCCGTCGTGATATTGCGCGAATCCGAACTCGGCATAGAACGAGATGTCGTTTCCGGACTCGCTCGCAGCCGTCACCTTTCCGGCGCCGGCGGTTTCCTTTTCGAAACTCGTAATTTTCCCGTTTTGAATGACCGCCAGGCCGTCAGACTGGGTCCCTATCCAAAGGTTTGTCTGCTGGTCTTCGTACAGGAAAACGATCCGATCACTCTTAAGGCCCGGCGTATTCATCTCGTCGAACAACGTGAACTTATTGCCGTCGAAGCGCACGAGGCCGTGAAGCGTCCCGATCCAAAGATATCCGCTCCTGGATTGCAGGAGGGAAACTCCCTCGTTGTCCGGCAAACCATTCTCCGCAGTCCAGGAATCCACGATAAAGGGCGAATCCGGCGCCGCGGCAAACAAGCGCGCGGCCGCGAACCACGCGCAGCAGAGCAGCAGCAATGAAGATGTCCGAAAAAGCGGCATTGGACATTTTTCAATCGCTTTAGCGTGAAAGTAAATGAAAAACCATCCGGCGTTTACAATTTGCGATAGATTCACGCCTCATAAGCACCCGGAAAACATCTCTGCCAATTTTAATCTTATTTTAATCTTAATTTTACAAAACAAATCTTGAAAGCTGGTGTCCAAACATCTTATACAATAGGCAGATGGAGCGGATGGACGCGGATGATTACAGGAACACCGCACAGACCTGTCGGGTACGCCCAACTTCTCCAGTTTGCAAACACTTCTTAATTTGTTAGAATAGGATGATATTATGAGTCTGGCTCCGTTCAGCAACCTCGCCTACATGGAGTTGCTTTATAGTCGTTATCGGCGTGATCCGCAATCGGTTCCCGCGGAGTGGCGTCGTTATTTTGCGGAAACCGTTGATGAAAAGAAAAATGGGCATGGGGAAGCCACGCCATCATTCGCGCCGCGAAGCATCTTTAATCCCGCAACCCTTGCGGCTCCCACGGAGTACCATCCGGACACTCGCGCCGTTGGCGTGCAGGAACGCCTGTACGAGATGATCCGCAATCATCGCGTGCGCGGGCACATGATCGCTGAGGTCGATCCGCTGGGGTCGCCTCGCCCGGTGCTCCCGGAACTGGAACTGGATTTTTACGGCTTTAACGAAAGCGAATTGGATTTACCCGTCAATTCCGCCACGCTGCCTTATAACACGCCTCTGCCTGTGCGGGAAATTTTCGAACGCCTGCGCAACACGTATTGCCGGTCCATCGGCGCCCAATTCATGCACATTGGCGATGCCGCCATCAGGCAATGGCTTCAACATCGCATGGAGATCACTCAAAACCACATTGATCTGTCGCGCGATGAACAAATCCGCATCCTGACGCGGCTTACCGACGCCGTTATCTTTGAAGAATTCCTCCGCAAAAAATTCCTCGGCGCAAAGACCTTTTCACTCGAAGGTTGTGAAACGCTGGTGCCATTGCTGGATTTGGCGGTTGAAAAAGCCGGGAGCCAGGACGTGCGCGATATTGTCATTGCCATGGCGCACCGCGGCCGGCTCAACGTGCTGGCCCATATCGCCGGCAAAGATTTCTCCCGCATCTTCCGGGAATTCAGCGACAAAGAGCCTGAAGAATGGGAAGGCCACGGCGATGTAAAGTATCACAAAGGGCACAGTGGCTATTGGACCAGGGCGGACGGCGAAAATATTCATATCTCCCTTTGTTTCAACCCCAGCCATTTGGAATACGTTAACCCGGTCGCCATGGGCCGCACACGCGCGCGCCAGGACCGGCACGGAGATTATGTGCGCCGCCAGGTGTTCTGCGTTCTGATTCACGGTGATGCCGCGTTTGCCGGCGAGGGCATTGTGCAGGAAACCCTGAACCTGAGTGAATTGGCCGGCTATACCGTCGGCGGAACATTGCACGTGGTTCTGAACAATCAAATTGGGTTTACCACCACGCCGGAAGAATACCGTTCAACCGGTTACGCCACCGGCATTGCCCGCATGCTGCAGTCGCCTGTATTTCACGTGAATGGGGAAGACCCGGAAGCCGTCGCGCAAGTCGTGAATCTCGCGCTGGATTTCCGCCAGGAATTTCAAAAGGACGTCTTTATTGACATGTACGGCTATCGCAGGCACGGGCATAACGAGACGGATGAGCCCACCTTTACCCAGCCGGTACTGTATCGCGCCATCAGCCAGCGCAAGAGCGTGCGCGAAAGCTATCTGGAGCATCTTCAAAAATTGCACGGCGTCTCCGCCGAGGAAGGCGAACAAATCTCCAGGGAACGGCACGAAAAACTGGAACGCGAACTGGCCGCCGCAAACCAAAACAACGGACACAACGGTCCCAAGAAAGGCGGTATCTGGAACGATTATATTGGCGGCCCCGAGCCGCGCGAAGAAATCGAAACCGGAATCACCCCCGACCGGGTTTCGACGTTGCTGCGGAAGCTCGCCGAGGTTCCACCCCATTTTCATCTGCACCCGAAATTAGCGCAAAACATGGAACGCCGCCGTGAAATGGCCGAAGGCAAACACCCATTGGATTGGGCGGCTGGCGAGGCGCTCGCCATGGCTTCGCTCGCTGAGGATGGCGCGCGCATCCGGTTGACGGGCCAGGATTGCGCCCGCGGCACCTTTAGCCATAGGCACGCCGTTTTATATGATTACGAAAACGGTTCGCCGTACAGTCCGCTTCAGCATTTGTCGGACAAGCAGGCGCCGGTTGAAATCGTCAACAGCCCGCTTTGCGAATCCGGCGCGCTGGGATTTGAATACGGCTACAGCCTTGATTTTCCCGAGGCGCTGATTTTGTGGGAGGCACAGTTCGGCGATTTCGTGAACGTGGCGCAGGTCATTTTGGACCAGTTTATTTCGAGCGCGGAGGACAAGTGGCGCCGTTTGTCAGCCCTGGTCATGCTGTTGCCGCACGGATTCGAGGGCATGGGCCCGGAACATTCGAGCGCGCGCATCGAGCGTTTTCTCACGCTCGCTGCCCAGGACAACATCCAAATCGCGCAGCCGACCACGCCCGCGCAGCTCTTTCATCTGCTGCGCCGCCAACAGCTCCGCAAATGGCGCAAGCCGCTTGTCATCTTCACGCCCAAAAGCCTGCTTCGCCATCCCAAAGTCGTTTCTCCAATGGCCGATTTTGTGAACGGCCATTTCCAAAAGTTCCTGCCGGACGACCTGCCGCCGCAAAACATCAGGCGCGTTTTGCTATGCACAGGAAAAATCTATTACGAATTGCTCGCTTACCGCGAACAGCACCAGCGCAACGACACTGCCATCATCCGCATCGAACAGATCTATCCGTTGCGTGATGAATTGCTTGAGCAGTTATTGAAGCCTTATGCGGACAACACCCCGGTTTTATGGGTGCAGGAAGAGCCGTTCAACATGGGCGCCTGGCGTTATCTGCACGAAAAATTTGGAAAACATCTCTTTGGCCGCCTGCCGCTCGCGCCCATTAGCCGTCATGAATCCGCCAGCCCGGCCACCGGCTCATCCCACGCCCATAAATTGGAGCAACGGCAGTTGATTGAGCGCGCCTTTGGCGACAGCGAAAAAAACGCGGCGCCGAAGGATAAGTAAACCAAAATGAGAGCGTTTTTCAACGGGCTGGTTTTGGGGATTATTTTCGGCGCCGTGGCTTATTGGTATGTCCAAAAGAAGGCGACGGAACATCCCGAAGCGCAACAGCGCTACGAAGAGGCTGCGTCTGAAACCGCCACCAACGTCTCGACCACCGCCCACAGTCTATCCGATGCATTGCGCGCCAAGCTGGAGACGCTCGATTTAAATACCGGCCAAATCAAAGATGAACTCGCCCATACCGGCGAGATCGTCCGCCACAAGGCCTATGACATCGGTCAGGCTGCTGTTAATGGCGCCTCAGATGCCCGGGCTGTGGCCGAAATCAAGGCCAAATACGCCAGGGACCCTTCGCTGTCCGTCTGGAAAATCTCCGTCAGTTGCAACCAGGGCCATGTTAAACTTTCGGGCACGGTGTCGTCCCCGGAGGATATTGGCAAAGCCATATCGCTGGCCCTCGAGGCCGGCGGCGTTCGCGACGTGACGTCTACGATCAAGGTCCAATAAAATCAATAATCCCATGCCCATCGAACTAACCATCCCCAGTGTCGGCGAATCCATTACCGAAGTCCAAATTGCTGAGTGGCTCAAAGCCGACGGCGATACCGTCAAGAAAGACGAAAACGTTGCCGTCATTGACTCGGAAAAAACCACGTTCGAATTGCCCGCGCCCCAGGACGGAAAACTGAAAATTTTGCGCCAGGCCGGCGAAACCATCCAGGTCGGCGGCGTCGTCGGCCAGATCGAAGGCAACGGCGAACCCGCAAAAGCCGAATCCGCCGCAAAGAAAACTAAAGAACCGGAAAAAGCGCCCGCACCCGCGCCGAAAAAAGAAGCGGCCAAACCGGTTGAAGAAAAACCGAAGGCCGAAGCCAAAGTGGTTGAAAAACCAGCTCCATCCCCGGCCCCGGCCCCGAAACCCGCCGCTCCTGCTCCAAAATCGCCGTCTGTGCCCGGTCGCGAGCAGGAAGTCGTGCCCATGACCATGTTGCGCAAGACCGCGGCCAAACGGCTGGCCGAAGCCAAGCAGCAAATGGCCATGCTCACCACGTTTAATGAAACCGATGTGAGCGCAATCCAGGCCCTCCGCGCGGCGCACCAGGAAAGTTTCGAGAAACGTTATCAGGTCAAACTCGGTTTCATGTCGTTCTTCGTGAAAGCCGTGATTGACGGCTTGAAACAATTTCCACAGCTCAACGCCGAAATCCGTGACACCGATATCGTTTATCACAATTATTTCGACATCGGCGTGGCCATTGCCAGCGAGCGCGGCCTGGTTGTGCCGGTTTTGCGGAACGCGGAGCGCCTGAGTTTTGCCGACATCGAAAGGGCGATTTCGGATTACGCCAAGCGCGCCCGGGAAGGAAAATTGAAGCCGGACGAACTCGATGGCGGCACGTTTACCATCACCAATGGCGGCGTGTTCGGTTCACTGCTTTCGACACCCATCATCAATCCTCCGCAAACCGGGATTTTGGGCATGCACTCCATCCAGGAGCGGCCGGTGGCCTTGAATGGCCAGGTTGTCATCCGCCCCATGATGTATATCGCGCTGACGTACGATCATCGCCTGGTGGATGGACGCGAAGCAGTCATGTTCCTGCGCCGCGTCAAAGAAGCCATTGAAAATCCCGCGAGAATGTTGATCGAAGTATAGGAGCGTTTTCGATGTGATTTGCGAACGTTGGCTTCACGTGGTGCGTGTTGCGTGTTGCGTCAAGTAAGACATGGCGAACAAAGCAGTACGCAACAAGGGCAACGTAGTCGCGAATCGCTTTTTCCTTTTTAACTTTGAATTGTTGTTATGGATCCGAAAGGTTTGATTTTTGACTGTGACGGGACGCTGGCGGACACGATGCCGCTGCATTGGCGGGCCTGGCAGGTGATTGCGCAGAAATATAAACTGCACTTTCCCGAAGACCGTTTTTATTCGCTCGGTGGCGTGCCGTCGAGGGACATTTTGAAAATGCTGGCGGAGGAACAGGACGTGACGCTGGACCACATCGCGGCCGGGCATGAAAAGGAGAACACTTATTTGCCTTATCTATCGCAAGTGCAACCGGTCCATGCGGTGGTGGAAATTGCGCGAGCGAATCATGGCAAAATTCCCATGGCTGTGGCCTCGGGCGGGACCCAGGTCATTATCACCCAGGTTTTGAAGCACCTGGACATTTTGCATTTGTTCGAAGCGGTGGTCACGAGCGAGATGGTAAAGAAGCAGAAGCCGGCGCCGGACATTTTCCTGGAGGCGGCCCGGCGCATTGGAGTGGAACCGCAATTTTGCCGGGCCTATGAGGACACGGATTTGGGCCTGCAGGCCATCCGCTCCGCTGGTATGGAAGCGGTGGATGTCAGGGAACTAGCCAGGTAGAAAACGTCGAACATCGAACATCCAACATCGAACGCCGAAGGAAAGTCGCGAAGCATCCTTTCGATGTTGGGCGTTCAAGGTTCGATGTTCTAAGGCATCAATCCTTTAGCGATCGCTTTTTCCAAAGATAGCGAAAGAGGATGACTCGCAAGGCCGCAGCCAGAGGAATGGCCAGAATGCCGCCCAATACTCCGCCCAGTAACGTAATTCCGATCATCACGGCGATAATGATGACCAGGGGATGCAGGCCAACCCGATTGCCCATGATGCGAGGCGAATAAAAGAAATTTTCCAGGGACACTACGACCGCAAAAATGGCGACAATCATGACCGGATGGAACCAATCGCCAAATTGCATGGCGGTAAGAATCATCGAGAGAATGCAACTAACCAGCGGTCCCAGAAAGGGAATCATCGTCAAAATCATACAAAGAAAACCAAGCAAAAAGGCGTAATCGAGGCCCAACGCCAGGAAACCGATAGTATAGAGCGTGGCGCTGCATATCGCGACGATGACCTGTCCCCGGAAAAAGGCGATCATATACTGGTTGATGGAATCGATGATGAAGATCACCTCTTCCTTGGCCCGCGAATCGTGAAGAGGCAGATAATGGGTCCAGTTCGACTTGATCCACCGTTTTTCGCGCAGGAAATAGAAGGCGTAAATGGGAATCAAAACAAGCGCCACAAGGACGTCAATCAATGCTGTCGCCTTGGCGAGCTGCGACAGGAGCCATGAACCGACGGTCGAAACGAGTTTTTCGAACCAATCGGTCGCCGAGTCCATGAGAGTGCTGTGCATACCGGGTTGGGCCTGGTTTGATGGCGCGTTAGGTGACGAGTGGGACGCATCCGGAGCATTTGTGGAGGAGAACGACGATTTTGCGGGTGGAGCATTTGTGCTTTCTGCAGGTCTATTTCCGGCGGCCTGTTCGGCGCGGTCGGCCCAATCGCGGAACCGGTCCTGTGCCCATACAGTATACCTGGGCAGGTTTGTGACGAGTTTATGGGATTCCTTGACCATTTGTGGAATGATGCTGGCCAGGACACCGGAGAAGATGCAAAAGACTGCGACGAAAACAATCGTAATGCCCCACGTGCGCGCGATGCCGCGGCGTTCGAGCCAATTGACTGCCGGGTCAAACAGATAGGCGACGATCGCGGCAATTGCCAGTGGCCACAGGACGGGACTGAGCAGATTTAAAAAAATGCCAACGCCCCAAACTGCGCCAACAAGAATGGCGACGGTAAGCGCGATGGCGAAAGTGGTAAGGGCGAACCAAAGGATTCGAAGTTGAGTATCGCCCGGCGGCTTCATGTGGATGTTCTATGGCGATGAATCTCAAGTGACACAGCCGAAATGTCAAATTTAAGCGGACGGCAGGGACGGCGCGCGGCGGCGTCACCGCCCGTATGCCGGGCGGAACTTTTGCAGTGGGACGTCCGACCACGCTCGTTGCGCCGCTACTACGCGGCGCGGACGGCGCAGCGCGCCGTCCCTGCCAATGCCGCTTGAGATTCCCGCAAAGCTGCGTTAGTATTGGGCGTTTTCGACCCACAAAACGACAAAAAAAAGGAGAAACTATGAAAAGAAAAGCATCGGCAGTTTGGCGCGGCGGGTTAAAGGACGGCAAAGGAACGATTTCGACCGAGAGCGGCACGCTCAAGGACACACAATATTCATTCTCTACGCGGTTCGAAAGCGGAGTCGGCACAAACCCGGAGGAACTGATTGCCGCAGCACACTCGGGTTGTTTCGCGATGGCATTTTCGGCGGAACTTGGAAAAGCCGGCCTCACACCCGAAAGTATCTCAGCCACGGCCACCGTTTCGCTCGACAAGACGAACGAGGGTTTCAGCGTCACCGAATCTCACCTGGACGTCACGGCAAAAGTGCCGGGAGCGGACAAGGCAAAAGTCCAGGAAATCGCGAACGCGGCCAAGGCGGGCTGCCCCATCTCGCGTGTCCTAAACGCGAAGGTGACGATGACGCTGAATGCCTAGTTGTTCATTTCTTCAAAAACACGCCGAATAGGTCTATGGGCAACGGCAGGAATGTCGTGGTATTCCGTTCGCTGGAAATTTCGCGCATGGTTTGAAGGTAGCGGAGTTGCAGGGCAATGGGTTCCTTGCTGAGGACGGCGGCGGCCTGGGCCATTTTTTCGGCCGCCTGAAATTCGCCTTCGGCCATGGTGATCTTGGCGCGGCGTTCGCGTTCGGCTTCAGCCTGCTTGGCCATCGCGCGCTTCATGCTGTCGGGCAGCGCCACGTCCTTGACTTCCACGGCGGTGACTTTCACTCCCCATGGCTCGGTCTGGCGATCAATAATTTCCTGCAACTTTTGGTTGATGGAGTCGCGCTGCGAGAGCAAATCATCCAGCGAAACCTGGCCGAGAACGCTGCGCAGGGTCGTTTGCGCGATAAGTTGGGTGGCTTTCCAGAAATTTTCCACTTTTATCACGGCATCAGTCGGGCCGAGCACGCGAAAATAAACGACGGCATCCACGGTGACGGGAACGTTGTCTTTTGTCATGATTTCCTGTTTATCGACGTTAATGGTCACGACGCGGAGGTCCATTTTGACCATGCGATCCACGATAGGGATAAGAAAAATGACGCCTGGTCCCTTGGCGCCTTGCAGCTTCCCGAGCCGGAAGACAACGCCGCGTTCGTATTCACGCAGCACCCGGATCGCCTGGGGCAGAATGATGACGAAAAAGATAAAGGCAATGACGATGACAGCGATGCCGCCGCCGATCAAACTTCCAATGGTGTTGTTGTCCTGGGGCATATAATTATTGGTTAAGTGGTTTTCGGTCTTACTTTCAAGGTCAAACCTTCGAGGCCGGTGACTTCGACGTTTTGTCCGGCTTCAACGGGCGTTTCGCTCACGGCATTCCAGAGTTCGCCCTCGATAAAGACTGTTCCTCCGCGTGCGTCAATATGGGATTTGGCGGCGACGGTTTTTCCAATCATGGCTTCCGAGCCGGTCCGGGTAGGCAGGTACTGGGCGCGAATGCCTTTGCCGACGAAAAAGATAAAAAAGGCAGCCGTGACGATTGTGGCGGCAATCACCCAGGTCATTGGCAAAGTGTAACCGGACGGTTCATGGTTGAATAGCATCAAAGCGCCCAGGAAAAATGCAATGATTCCGCCGCCGGTCAGGACACCGTGCGTGGGCGCAAAAACATCGGTGATAAACAAGGCAACGGCGAGCAAAATGAGGGCGATGCCGGCGACATTCATGGGCAGGGTGGACGACATATAAAGAAGCAAAATCACCGCAACCGCGCCGGCCACGCCCGGAAGAATGGCGCCGGGATGGCTGATTTCAGCGATAATGCCGTAGATGGCGACGAGCATGAGCAACATCATCACTTCCGGTTCCCAGAAAAGCTGGAACAGTTGCTCGGAAAGGATCATCGGAATTTCCACGACGGTCGCGCCGGCGGTATTCAGAACTTTCCCGTCGACGGAACGGCCATTAAGTTTCTGGAGCAGGTCGGGGACGTTGGTGGCGATCAAATCAATGACCTTCAGTTTGAGAGCCTCCTCGGCGGTGATGGCGGCGCTTTCTTTGACGGATGATTCCGCCCATTTGACGTTGCGATGTCGTTTTTCGGCGATGCTCTGCATGACTTTGGCATACATGTTTCCGACTTTCTGCATCATGATGCTGTTCGTCGTTTCATCCTCTTCTTCGCCGCCCATTTCAACAGGATGGGCGGCGCCGATTTGTGTGTGGGGCGCCATGGCGGCGACATCCGCCGCGAGTGTGATGTAGGTGCCGGCGCTGCCGGCCATCGCGCCTTCAGGAGCGACATAAACGACAGTGGGAACCGGGGAGGCGTAGAAATCCGAGACGATATCGTTCATGGAATTGGCCAGGCCGCCCGGCGTATTCAATTTGATGATCAGGCATTGATCGTTCTGCCCTGCAGCGACCTTCAGGGCGCGTGAAATATAGTTGGCCGTGGCGGGGCCAATGGGGCCGTTGATTTGGATGAGGCCAACCTGCGCGGCTTGAAGCGCCGCGGCACAAAAAACCAGCGCGATGGAGATCCAACGCTTCATAGTTAGTTAATCGCTCCTAATTAAAGATGAGTCAAAGACCATGGGCGCGCAAATGAATTTCGGCGGCGCATTGTTTCCATTATCTGACTCGCACGCGCCGGTGGCGCGTGCCGTCACGGCGGGCACGCCGTGACCCACCGACTTTGGGGACGATGTCAGACGACGCAAATTGCGAAGATCGCCGTGCTCCACCAAGGCGCGCTGGCATAATCATATTTGGCGATTCAATCGGCTGCGGCTTTTGTCTAATTTGCTGCCATCTCATAATGATCATGGCCAACAGCCCATTCACACGCGCCGGACGCGTTTTCTGCGTTCTTGTGGCACTATGCTTTGCGGCAAGAATCTCACATGGCGAAGATTCCATGTCACTGGCGGGCGAATGGCGATTTGCGCTGGACCGCGATGACGTTGGGACCAACCAACGATGGTTCGAAAAAGAACTTCCGGACCGTATCCAGTTGCCAGGCATTCTGGAGGCGCAGGGATACGGCGATCCCATCAGCATCGCCACGCCATGGGTCCTTTCTCTATACGATCACGAGTGGTATTTGCGGGCGGATTATGCGGCCTATACAAATGATGGCGATGTCAAAGTGCCATTTCTTTGCCAACCGCCTCGACATTATCTCGGTGCGGCCTGGTATCAACGCGATTTCGAAATTCCGCAGGAATGGGCGGGCAAACATATTGTCCTGTTCCTGGAACGACCGCATTGGAAAACGACTGTTTGGTTGGACAATCGGGAACTTGGATCGGACATCAGTCTTTGCACGCCGCATGAATACGACCTGGGCATGGAATCGGCGGGAAAACATCGCCTGACTATCCGTGTGGACAATCGGATGATTCTCCCGTATCGCCCGGACGCGCACAGCGTTTCTGATTCGCTGGACGATGCGTGGAACGGCATTGTCGGAAAAATTGAACTACGGGCCACGGACAAGCTGTGGGTTGACAATGTACAGATTTTTCCCGACGTACAAACAAAGAGTGTCCGGGTGCGAATGAACCTTCATAACATTTCCGGATCGATGTTCGGCGCGCAAATTACGTTCAATGTTGATTCGTGTCAGGGAACCAGCCCTATACATGTAGAGCCGACAGTCAAGAGCTTTTGGGACGATGAGCCCGATACGAATGTTCCCGTCGAAGCGCTCATCCATCTCGGCGATCAGGCGCACCTCTGGGATGAATTTTCTCCCGCTCTCTATCAACTGCGGATCCGGGGCAGCGGCACAGCCGGAGTCAATTTCGACGAACGAATCACGAACGTCTTCGGCCTCCGGGATTTTCACACAGAGGGAAACCAATTTATGCTCAACGGCCGTCCCATGTATTTTCGCGGCACGCATTTTGGCGGCGATTTTCCGCTGACCGGTTATCCGGCGACAGACGTAGAATCGTGGAAGTCGATTTTCGAAACGTGCAAACGTTACGGCTTGAATCATATGCGATTTCATTCGTGGTGTCCGCCGGAGGCGGCGTTCGAGGCGGCGGATGAACTGGGCTTTTACCTGCAGGTAGAGTGCGGGATGTGGAACTCCTTCGCTCCCGGCGGCCAGATGGAAAAGCAACTCTATTCCGAAACCGAGCGTATCATCCGGGACTACGGCAATCATCCTTCGCTAATGCTCATCTCCGCCAGCAATGAGGCGGCCGGCCGTTGGAAACAGGTCCTGCCGGAGTGGGTCAAACATTTTCGCGCCGAAGATCCGCGGCATCTCTACACTCCAGACACGGGCTGGGCGCTGATTGATTCGCCGGATGAACCCATTAACGGCGGCGCGGATTATTTGGTCGTTGGGCGAATCGGGCCGAACCATGTGCGCGGGCCGGCCGGATGGTTTGGAAGCGATTACCGCGAATTCATTGCGGGCGTGAATGTGCCGATTATTGGGCACGAAGTCGGCCAGTGGTGCGCGTACCCTGATTTTGACATTATCAAAAGATTCACCGGCTTCATGGCGCCGGGAAATTTTGAAATTTTTCGCGATTCGGCCGCCGCGCATGGCGTATTGGAGATGGACAAAAATTTTGCGTGGGCGTCGGGCCGTTTCCAGTTGGAATGTTACAAGGAAGAAATCGAAGCCAATTTGCGTACGCCCGGCCTTGATGGATTTCAATTGCTGGACCTGCACGATTACACCGGCCAGGGGACCGCGCTTGTGGGCTTGCTGGATCCATTCTGGGAAAGCAAGGGTTACACAACACCCGAAGAGTTTACGAAATTCTGCAACACTGTGGTCCCTCTGGCGCGGCTAAAGACCCGCGTCTTTACGGTTTCGGACCGGTTTGAAGTTCCGGTGGAAATTGCCAACTACGGCGAGAGCGCACTGACAAACGCCACGATCCGATGGGAAATTCGAAATGCAGGTGATGAGGTCGTGGAACAGGGCGCGTTTCCAACGGCGACGATTCCCATAGGGAAAGGTTTTTCAGCGGGGAGCATTTCGGCCGATTTGTCTAAACTCGCCGCGCCGGGGGCTTATAAATTGTTTGTTCGATTGGATGCCCAGGTACCGTCTGGCGGAGCGGCAGCTCCGCCCTACCAGGCTGGGGACGAAGCTGAACCCCATGGTGAGTATGTAAATGACTGGAATTTCTGGGTTTACCCATCTCAGATCTCGAACGCGGTTTCGGGCAATGTGTTTGTGACCCGTTCGTGGCCTGAGGCAAAAGCGAAACTGGCCGCGGGCGGACGGGTCCTGTTTTTGCCGCACAATGAGGACTTGGACTGGGACAGCCCACCCCTGGCACGCATCCCGGTTTTCTGGAACGCGTTGATGGGGCCAACCTGGAGCCGGATGCTCGGTCTTTTGTGTGAGACGAATCATCCGGCACTGGCGGAGTTTCCAACGGAACCTAATTGTGATTGGCAATGGACCGAACTGTTGCGCAACACGCGCGCTATCAATCTCGACAAGTTACCCCGCGATTTGCAGCCAATCGTCTGGGCCATTGACGACTGGAATCGGAACTACAAGCTTGGCGTCGTTTTTGAAGCCAAAGTCGGAGCGGGCAAATTGATGGTTTGCTCCATCGATCTCGACAATAATCCGAGTCCCGTAGCGCGCCAGTTGCGCCGCTCGCTGCTGGATTATATGGCGGGGGATGCGTTCCAACCTGCAACTGAAATCTCCCTCAGCGATTTTGAAAGCCTGCATTTTGACACGGGAATTATGCATCGGCTCGGAGCGTCCGCCATGGCGGACGGCGCGGCTGCGGATGAGATTGTTGACGGCGATCCGAATACATTTTGGTCCAGCGCGGATGACCGGGGTCGCGGCAAGGGTTTTCCGCACGAGATTGAAATCGGTTTTCCAAAACCGGTGTCCATGACCGGACTGGTTCTCATGCCGCGACAAAATCAGCGTGAACATCAGGGCGATATTCGCTGGTTCAAGGTTCAAGCCAGCGACGACGGAACCGAATGGCAGGACGTTGCCGATGGACAATTGTCTTCCACGTTCGATGAGCAAAAGATTTTGTTTGGGAAAATGGTTACGGCAAAAAAACTGAAATTGACTGCCGTTTCGGGATTTGGCGCTGACCATTCCGCGGCATTGGCGGAATTGGCGGTCATTGTGGCCGGACCGATGGCGGAGAATGGTTCGGGCGACATAAAATACAAAAATGTGCGGACGGCATCGCCGGATATTGATTCCAATTAAAAAGGAAAAAGGAAAAAGGAAAAAGTTTGGATGCGGCACCCCGCGCACATTTTTTGGGTATAGGCGTGGAAACAGGAAACGAAGCCGGAACGGATGCAAAAAGTGCGGTTTTATTGGGGAATTTGAGAATAAGGCCAATACAGGCGAGAAATGAATCCCCGCAGCATCCCAACGGTCCAAGCCATTATTCTGTTTCTGCCAGGGATTTTGTGTCGGATTGGGGACGAACCAGGAAAATAACGCCGCGCACAAGCTTCCAAATTCCAAATAAAGCAATTGGCACGGAACCAGCCGCGCCTTCGATGTTCGAGGCAACGAGGCTTCCAGAGAACCGATGCAGGAAGAGTCCGTAAAACATGACCGCCGAGGAAATGATACACACCACACCGATTATAATATCTCTGATTCCATTCTTTCTGATCTCACTTTCTCTTTCCTCCATAAATTGGCGAATCGTTGCATTCGCGTCGTCCTCAGACATGCCGTTAGAGATGAGAAAATATCGGACGGACGACAACGGTTCACCCCAGATAATCTTTGCCCTGGCTTCCGTAACCAACGCGTCTCGTTGCATAAAATGTTTTGCCTGACTTTTTTCTGTTCAGCCCGCGTCCAAAATTGTCAAAACTGATTCAGTATCAATCGGTTCAGGCCGACATTACCGTCTTTGGCCGGGGGCGTCAACCGCTGGCCCGCTTTTGTGGGAACCGTATCGGAAACGAGGCTGGGGCGAGGCAAAAACGGGCGATTTTATTGGCGAATTTGAAAAAGCAGCCCCAAGACATGGAAACGGGGGACATTCCGGCGCTTGAACGACGTCGTACGATTCTCCCTCACCCCCGCCCTCTCCCGCAAGGAGAGGGAGAATTGTCGGCCGATGGTTGGACAGGATTGGCGGTGAAGAACGCCGGTACTATTGCACCGCGAATTAAGCAGGGCGCACTGACGTGGCGCTGCTAGAGGGCACGGGGGTACACACACATTTTTTGTGTATAGACGCGGAAACCGGAAACGAGGCTGGGGCGAGGCAAAAACGGGCGATTTTATTGGCGAATTTGAAAAGGCAGCCCAAGGACATGGAAACGGGGGGACATTCCGGCGCTTGAACGACGTCGTACGATTCTCCCTCCCCATGAACCTGCTTCGGAGCGCGGCTGTGTCGAAGACCAGCCGCAGCGCGTCGCAACGTTCGCGGCTGCTGCGGCTGGTGCCCCTTTG